>Ga0307960_1001042_pt1 | contig 15731 bp, 16 predicted proteins | sample OrgLakmetagen542_FD_201832 | JGI IMG/M metagenome (GOLD analysis project Ga0307960, IMG submission 201832) | Saline water microbial communities from Organic Lake, Antarctica - #542 | ecosystem: Environmental > Aquatic > Non-marine Saline and Alkaline > Saline | place: Antarctica: Organic Lake... | reverse complement strand
TTCCTACGTGATCAACTGCTCATTCCTGCGTGATTAACTGCTCATTCCTGCGTGATTAACTGCTCATTCCTGCGTGATCAACTGCTCACTCCTGCGTGATCAACTGCTCATTCCTGCGTGATTAACTGCTCATTCCTACGTGATCAACTGCTCATTCCTGCGTGATCAACTGCTCATTCCTGCGTGATCAACTGCTCATTCCTGCGTGATTAACTGCTCATTCCTGCGTGATTAACTGCTCATTCCTGCGTGATCAACTGCTCATTCCTGCGTGATAAACTGCTCATTCCTGCGTGATCAACTGCTTACTCCTGCGTGATCAACTGCTCACTCCTGCATGACTGACTGCGTGCAATCTGCCATCGTGGCCACCAACTGCTCATTCCTTGGCGTGTCCAACAGAATAGATGTGTATCAGTATGTGCTGTGCTGAGCTGTATGTGCGCGCATGCACACACACACACACACATACACACACACACATACACACACATGCACACATGCACGCACATGCACGCACGCACACACAGACGGTGAGCTCCGACCCCAACCGCGCACTCAACATTGGTCGCCGCTCCATGATCAGCCGCCCCTCTGGCCCTGTTGGTCGTATGTCCATGCCACTCAACCGCCTCTCTCGCACCTCCAACACCGCGTCCAACGTGTCTGGTGGCGCAAACATCGGACGAGGTGCGTTGAAGACCTCGGCTTTGATGGCGTTGGTGCTTGCACACAGGCAAACACATGCGTGTGTTCACATGGCGCGTAGACATGAAGAGACGTGTTAATAGGCGTGCGCATGAAGATGTGCTTGCACACACATGCTCAAACACATACACCTGCCTGCCTACATCGTACACCGTCCTTGCCCCCGCACAACTGGGCCTGTACGCAATTGTACAAAAGGCAGCAAAAGGGCAGCGAAATGCTTGGGCAGGGAAGAGGTGCAAAGCAAACGCAAGTGAAAAATCTGTGCACAGACGGTGAAACCCTTCTCTCCACGTCAGTAAATAATTGGTGTGCATGACACATTGTGTTCGCTGCCCAGTAAATGCTCAAAGCATGCTCCTGTACATGTGAGCCATTGACTCGGGTGTTGTCAGTTCCCCAGCACCTACCTGCTCAAGTATCATACACTGTGGTGTTGGGCCACAAAGTCATACCCCCTTTGCTAAACTTTCGTGTCTCCTCCCTCGTCAAATGTCGTGCAGGCAGCAACCCCCTGAACAGCACCTCCGAAGTCAAAGCCGACCACAACGCCTCCAAGTACGACTTCTCTACCATCCACGAAAAAGGAGAGAAGTGAGCTACTGCGGGTGCAAGAGCAAGGGTTGCGAGCCCTGCCTGTCCGTTCCTTTTAATGTCCTGGGCCAACCCTTCTGTTGCGCGCACAAGGGTGCAGGAGGAATGTCCTGGGGGGTGTGGCTGTGCATGTGTGTATGTATGTGTGTCTGAAATTTTCTAGCTGCGCTTCAGTGCAGTACTCGCTTGTGTGTGTATGATTGTGTGAGAAATTTCAGACACACGCTTTGCATGCTTATAATTACCCAACTGACTAAGATAGAGGACGAGAAAGCTAAATTGCAGGCTTCTACATCATCATGCTGTAGGTGTGTAGACGTGCCTCCATATGTATGAGGGTGTGAGTGCTTCCGCACTGTAGAGGTTATGTCTGTGTGGCTCACATATTGAGCATAGTGTAGGCTCAAATCTTTTCAACTTTTTGTGTGTGCGCCCAAGAAACCTGCAATACGGACTTGAGTGTGAGAGCCTAGATTCCTGCACCTTTGCTTGCTAGACTAGGTAGCCTATAATCAGTGACGTTTTTCCTATTATAAAAACTCCGCTGGTGATTTGCTTCCTTACTATTTAGGTGCGGAGTAGCTATGTAGCTAACCTTGCACTCCCAGAAGAAATTACAGACTCATATACATCTTGTAGCAACTTTTTATTTTATCGGAAGCATTGCCTGTCTTGTCCTGCGTTGCAGCTCAGAGTTGTAAAATCGCGCATACCTAGCATTGCTTTTGTCTTCCTGGGAAAAAGGCGAAACGACAAGTTATTCCATGTATTTGTCACTATGAACCATGGGTGCCAGACAAGCACGGATTGCAAGTATGAGCCATAGTCAGGGCATTGGTTACAGAGTTTACGGATAAATTGCCATCAGTCTGCTAGGCTGCGTATGTAAAACATTGTAAAATTGTGAGAAGTGTTTGTTGTAGCACCAGACTTGTAGCACCTACAAAAAAACCCTTGGAAAGGAGAAAAAGACGCAACGCTGTTTGTAACACCATAGCAGCACTGAATAAACCAGTATCAAGCATCTGCCAGGACTAACCGACCGCACTAGATCAAAGAGGGGGAATTATCGTCTGTGTGTTTTGGGCCAGGGCACTGGTTACATACGCGAGATCCACCTTCAAGCCACGCTGCTGCCTCAACTTTTAGAGTATGCGCATGCAAGCGGAGCCTACCACATTGTGCACAACATGTTGGACAGATCAAGATGGAGATACCGTTGTCAGATCAAATCAGCCACCGTCACTGCAAATTATAAGACTCAGCACATCTGCTAACCAATATCATCCTCTATTAGTAGGTGTGCTGAGTCTTATTGACAATTAGGGCGCCTTCGGACCAAGAAAGACCTTCAAGGTGGAAAAACCATCCAGCAGAGGAGTGAGTTCTTTTCATCGCAATGGTCTTACCAGTTCTGTACATCCAAACCTGTGCGCCCTCTGCTCATACTCGTGTGTCTATCTGCTAGTGATACTACTGATCTTTAGTTGGCTGCCACACCACTGTCCCTTCCCGGTTGGCTGGAACCGTTTACTCAAACATTCTCGGTCTCATCGTCTTACATATTATTATGACTAAGTGAATAATAATATTAGAAGCCTTATACGTTACAGGGTCTCTTAAGGATCCCCTCTAATGGTACCTCTTAGTATGCTCACATGTTGTCAACTTAATCAATTGAATTGATTACCAAAATATAAAGGTTATCGATTAGACTGACACATCCAGCTTATTGGACAAGACATACAGAAACTCACAACTGTCAACCAACTAACTAACTGCTCTGTCAAACGATTCGTTGCTGCCACTGATTAAGCGTGACACCGTGTTACAGAAGTCGGAACACATTCATTACTAGAAAAAGGGTTAGCAAACTATGAACGGTAAGTGGCCAGTTCATTGTTGTGCGTGTTGGGGTCCACCAACTCAGCGTCTCTCTAAACACCTCTCATCCTATGCTTCAGATCCACAGTGAACTCTTGCACGGGAATAGCACGCCCAGTTTGAACAGCTCGTACATACAACTCGCGCCCACGCAGTCCTTGAAAAGCGCTCAGCAATTGAGCTGTACAGCAGGCACTTGAACGAGGCTGTAAATTGAGATCAGCCTGGACTACCCTTCGCAAAGTGTCACTATAATTGGTATAAAGCATACTATTGAATAGCTTGACAGCTGAACGAGACCAGTAAAACGACAATGGTTCATGTCTACATTCTTGGTGTACATCCCAGGTAGTGATGAACCGCTTCACACCTAACGTGCCCTTAAGAAAAAGCAAATGAAGCATAGACAGCAAGCTAGAAAACTCCCTGCCTGCTGCAAAAATCCAGCACCCCAAACTTGACTACCATACATGCCAGCAGGGATATTATGTCTTAGCAAGCCTCAAAGGAGTGTGCGGTTTGTCTGCCAAAACGTTTTCAAGCTCATATCTACGTATCCCATAGGCATAGGTAAGGAAAGGACGGTATGCATGTTCAACAAACTTATTAGCCATGTTCAAGGTCTGGTAGAAATCCATGCCCAGATACCAGAAAGAACCTTTGTGATACAACGCCAACATTAAAGACAGGAACATTTTCACCCGCGGAGTTGAAGTGCACAACCTCAAACCTAGCAGCGTTGACAATCAGATGCTTATTTCTGGCGTACACAGCCAATTGACTCAGCATGATTTGCATAGCACGAGGCTCATTAGTCAGCAAAGCAAGTCAAATCATCTGCATACAACATGTGTTAGCCATAGTCTGTTAAGCCCAATCATAAAGGTGTGCTTAACGTCTCCTCCCCCTCTCACAAGTGAAGGAGGCAATGGCTCAAGCAACGCACCGAGATGCTGATGGATGTGTCTGGGAGAAACAGCGAGAATGTTATAAGAGGACCATTTAAATTGGCCGCATGAACATCTTGTTAGCCTTCGCACACAGCACCGCCAGCTGGTCTTCCCACCTCAATATGAAGATAGCCCAACTCGTTTGAAGACTTTATTGACCAGGCAGATATATATGGTGTAGCCTCTTTTGTGGCTGAGTGCCTAGCCCTTTTCCTTTGATTTTTTCTAGTGCCATTTGGTTTGGTTTCAGGCTTTTTCCAAGCTTCTGCTCAGATGCCCCCCAGAGGCATATATAGCGATGTAATCTTACCATACCTAAACTGGCCAAACAACCAAATAACTGTAAAATTGTTCACGATCACAACAGAAAAAAATAGTGAAGACTCTGCTAATAGCTAATATGATGACACAGCCAACAGATAAAGAAAAGAACAACTACGCAGGCATTAATTAAGCATGATTAAGGATGGTCAAATTGTAAATCCCAAGGTAAATCACACGATTTGTCCACTAACTTAGCAAGACATGTTGCACTTTGCGTCTGCACTATGATCTTGCAGCACGATGTCAGCTGTCTTGCCTCCTCATACCTATACACAACGGTATTTTAGCTGTGGAGTTGGTGTTCAGGTCAGCTTACACAGTCCATTCCTCTGCAGTAGACGTCTATGTCGGCAAAGTAGGGTGCACTTGCATAGCACTATCCGTGGGGTCCAACCAAGAGCGCTTACACTATGGCCAGGATATAATTACCGTCTTGCAGCCAGCATACGGAAATGGTGGAATGGATATTGTTTGATTTGCTGATGCAAATTAAACAAATGTTCCGTCTGAAAACATAAATGACCCCCATCAGAAGAGACACAGATAGGAATGATTCCAACCTGGCTCTTACCTTCCAATCTCAATGCACAACATGCGCGAAAACTTAGCAAGCCAGATGCAATCATAGTTACTCTGACCCAGCAACCACGCCCCAAAAGAAACCCAACAAACACGTGTCAAACTAGGTCTGCCAATAATGCAAGAAGAGCTACCCGTAATAACCTAGTAGATGGCGCTGCCAATCCATACCCCCCCCTGGCTATGAAACCAAGAGACATACAAACAAACAAACGTGATGCCTTTGATCGAAATTAAGTATTGTGTAGACCCTTCCCCTACCCAATAAGCAGAAAAGGCACGAAAACAACATAAGCTGCTAATGCCTTGCTTACTTGGACATCGCAAAACCCTTCACACCATCCTGCTAGGAGCAACAGGCACCATCTACAGCAGCCATACAAGGAACCCACTCCACAGCGTCGGAGTTACTGGTCTACATGCCACAGCACTCATAAAGTTTTAAGCCTACACGCGATCAGGTCCACAAAACATACAGATGAGACGAGACACTGAACACAACCCCAACAAATATCTGAGCACTACTCCTGGTTTACGCAGGCTTCTGCCTCCCAGCCACCTGATTCCCACTGAAAAGCCTCTCTTATTTCATTCTCCAGGTGGGATGTTTTGTGTCTCTGCACCCATTGATTGGTGCAGAACACAAAACATCCTTTTCTAATCCAAGCCGGTAGTGTATAAGGTGAATATATTTGAACATGAGTTGCTTTTTGTTATGGACGAATCAATCAAGATTACAATTAACCCCAGATCGTAGAATGTCACCTGCAGGCTCCTACATTGGTGTGTGTGTCCGTTTTATTTTTTAAGGTTTTAGGGTGTGTAGCAATTCAAGTCTCTTGCTTCATTTTACTTGACGCCACACGACTTTTGGCTTGAGCACCCTGCGTAGCGGTTGTGGCGTCAAAGCCTTTTTAAAATAGATGGCGTGTGTGTAATGTTATGCTTGAACAAAGAAAGAGCTGACATGTGTGTTTGTGTGTGCGTGTGTGTGTGTGCGTGCGTGTGTGTGTGTGTCTGTGAGTGTGTGTGTGTGTGTATGTGTGTGTGTGTGAGTGTGAGTGTGTGTGTGTGTGTGTGCGTATTTGTGTGCGTATGTGTGTTTGTGCGTACATGATTGTGTGTGTGTGTGTGCGTGTGCGTATTTGTGTGCGTATGTGTGTTTGTGCGTGCATGATTGTGTGCGTGCGTGCGTGCGTGCGTGCGTGCGTGCGTGCGTGTGTGCGTGTGTGTGTGTGTGTGTGTGTGTGTGTGTGTGTGTGTGTGCGTGTGTGTTTGTGTGTGTGTGTGTGTGCGCGCGCATGTGTGTGTGTGTGTGTGTGTGTGTGTGTGTGCGCGTGTGCGCGTGCGTGTGCGTGTGAGTGTGTGTGTGCGTGTGCGTGTGTGCGTGTACGTGCGAGTGCGTGTGTTTTGTGTGCGTGTACTGGATGTGTGCGCGCTAAAAATATTATCAATTGTTCGATAACAGGTACGGGGAGATCACCGCTGACATTATTATTATTATTATTAAATTTGAAATGCCGCCTAAGAATTTACAAAAGAACGCCAGCAGCGAGAGTTACGCAAGGCATGTCTGGTCTTCCCTAGGCACCCCTTTTGACAAGATGAATGTGTCAACCTCGCATGACAAGTCAGAGTACACGCACACAGCACACACAGCACACACAGTTTTGATCAACATGTTTGCAAACGAACCGTGCACAGGCCCTTCTTCCAGAAATCCCTCAGGCGGGAGGAGATTCAGGTGAGTGTAATATTCTTTGTACAGGCTAGTCTGTGTTGTTCTTGTGCCACATTCATTGGGCTACACGAATCGATATTGCTGTTCTTGACATTTTTGGTAGTGAGATGTATGCCCTTCAACTTGTTCATCACGCGCAAAGCTCAGCGTGCCCATGCATACAGAACAAAGAAGGATCAAAAACCTCTAATATGACGTGTGCAACTAGGCATGCCGCACCCCCTTGCCTAGCTAGGCAGCCATGTCAAACGGTAAACGCCTGTATAATGATGTGCCTCGAGTACCCATTACCACGCAGACAGAGCAATTCATAGCTGTTCATGCAAATTGCAAAATACATAAGGTTACAATTCCTGATCATCACGAGCCATTACTGCCTTGAACCAGCACTGCTACAGATAGAGATTATAGTGTTTGCATGCTTCAAACCGAGCCTTATTGTCACCGCCTGGATTTGACGAACATTTAAAACCTATCTGTTACAGATATGTAGCAGCTAGCAGCTTGAAAGACCTGCCTTCTATCTATGACATGTACAATGTATGTGTAAGTAGATTGTGCCTAACCAGAAGTTCCTCCCGCTGTAAGATTTTGCAACACTTGCGTTCTGTTCTATTTTTGTTCCCTCCTCTCTTTGCAGGATGACATCACCACTATCCAAACCAGCACGAGGCGCGAGCACAGGCCACCCAACCGCTACACACCTCACGTTCCTCAGCAGCAGCAGCAGCAGCAGCAGCAGCAGCCGCATTTCGTGCAGCACTACACACCGTCGCCAAACAACCAGCAAGCTGCGTGGATTCAGCCTAGCACCACTGCCACTTATCCCTTTAGGTCTGTAGGAAGTTATTCGGATGCCTCTGCCTGAGGGCAAGATTAGAGTATAGGAGCTACTAGGCTTGTCTTTTGTGATGATTTTTTAGATTAGACGCTCAACATTTTTGATCAAACGAGGCTACCACTTCATAAACACATCACACTGCTATGATAGTAAAAAGAAACTACGCAGGCAGTGAAAACCACTCCCCACATTAATTAAGGAAAAGGAGCCGAGTACCGTAAAGCTCCTCCACCGTGAAAAGGAAAGGAAAAATCAATGGGGATCAGCGTAAAGCTCCTCCACCGTGAAAAGGAAAGGAAAAATCAATGGGGATCAGGAGGGTTGCAGGCTTGGCCTGAAACCGGCTCCTGATGAGAGTTAATAACAGTACTGGAAAGGGCACGTCTAGTATGGACAAGTTTAGCAGCAAAGTTCACAGAGTGCACATGGAGCTTGGAGGCAAGCTTCCTAACTCTTTGAGAATCGAGACCCAGTTCCTGGAAAGGCTTCAGAGTGTGAGTTTTGTAGATGGTGCCCTCCACACCCAAAAGGATGATGTGGAGAGTAACAGAGGCTCCTTAGAGAATGTTGCAAAGGTCTTTGTGCTGTTCCTTTGCAACGTTCAGCTGGTTCTGAGGTCTGGTGTCCTCACAGTACTTGATCTCGACGAGGTGGATGTCGCGCCGAGTTTTGTTGAGGTCTTTAGGTCGGTGCTGTCTGGGGTTGGTGGCTGTACTAGTGGCTGGCGGTGCTGCTGAGGTGCTCCCAGTCTCCTTCAATTGCCCCCTGCCACTCCGAAGAACCTTCCCCCCTACATTCGTTTGTTATCAAAGGATACCAATAGAAAATGTCAACTGCCGACCAACTGGTTACAACGTGACTTTTTGCAGCTACCCATTGGCATTATGACATCGTGCTTGCAAATACTGTGTAGGGTTCATGCACACGTAACTTATGTGTTGAATACATAATATGTGTGTTATCTGCCTGACTTCCTTATGTATGTGTTGCGTTGGCCTTCAAATGCGTAAGGGAGCAGTTATATTGTGACTTCTTTCTTGTTCGTATGTGTAAACAAGTTTAAATGATGCTATTGTCAACTGTGCTTTTTCCAGTAAGGCTACCCTATATTCCCATACGCCTTCTTTCACTAGTTTGCTGCAAACTTTACATGTTTAATGAATACCGGCACCCTTCATCAGGAGCAGTTTACAGGTTATCAATAATTGTTGATTGTTCATGCCGATGGTGAGAACATTCTTCACTTATCATTGATAGAATGGCTTTCCTATATCGGCGAGTGGGCTGGACGGCTTGTATAGCAAAAAAAACTGCGTAGGCAGCCTGCCACTGAGTAAAAATCAATATGCTGTCAGGCATTCCACCATAAATAAAATGATTATTAATAGGCACAGTTACTGGAGAAATGATTATAAAAGCGACCGTACAAGGTACACAGGGTGCATGCCTGCTAGCACAAGCAGATGTAGGGAGTCGTACAACAATGATACAACAAGGCATTATAATACATTTTACGCCCTTTAGAGGAAACAAAGATAGGAATGATCCAACCTGGCTCTTACCTCCGGAGGATCCAGTCTTAATGCGCAACAGCGGCGGAGATTTAGCAAGCCGGGTGCAATCACAGTTACTCCGACCCAGCAACCTCGCCCCATAAGGAACCCAACAAACGCGTGTCAAACTAGGTCTGCCATTCATGCAAGAAGAGTTGCCCGTAAGAGGAGTTGCCCGTAAGCTAGCAGACGGCGCTGCCAATCCATTCCCACTGGCTATGAAACTAATAACCAACATCTGATCAAAATAAAATACAGTGTAGACATTTCCCCTGTCCAACAAGCAGAAAAGGCATGAGAATAAGCAACATAAGCTGCTAGCGCCTTGCTTACTTGGACACCGCAAAATCCTTAAAACCATCCTGCTAGGAGCAACAGGCACCATCTACAGCAACCACACAAGGAACCCACTCCACAGCCTCATGAAAAAATCAAGCCTACATGCGATGTCATAGCAAATCACTGTCACTGCAGAGTATAAGACTCAGCACAACAATCTATCCAGTGCAGTTTATTGAAGAGATGTTTAAAGCCGGGGTCGAGTCTTTTTCGAGCAAAGGCTGGGTACTGCACTTCAGACTGCAATCATCCTGATTCTCTCTCTCTTTCTCTGCTGTTTCTCAAATCCAACTTGCTTGACACATGACATATACTATACCACACACACTCTAGTTGACTGCCGCGCCTCTCCTCCCCAGGGCTGGGAAGTTTGCTCAACCATCTGGCTGAGCATTGAGTAATTTACTGAGCTAATTGATATAAAAACCAGAAAATGCTATCTTCAATAAACTGGCTTCTCCAGCTTATTGAACGAGACTAGGCAAAACAACCTCAACTGAAAATCTAACTAACCAAATCTCACGAATCGTCACTGCCAACAATTGGGCGTGACAGCGATCAGGTCCGCAGCACACAATCCTGAAAATTATCTGAGCACTACTCCTGGTGGTGTTGCAGGCTTCCGCCTCCCAACCACCTGGCTCCCACTGAAAAGCCTCACCTATTTGTGTTCTATAGGTGGGATGTTGTGTGCACTGCATCCATTGGGTGTCGCAAAGTACAAAACAAAATCCTTTCATAATCCATGCCAGTAGTTTTAACACTATCTGCGTTCTTTCTTTCAGTTGCACTTGCCTCCAAGAACTTGAGTACCTCTGCATGCTGCTGCAGAGTTCTCAGAGGTTAATTGAAGTCTTGTGGAACCCAACCTGGGGGAGTCGGACCCAGTATGTCAAGACATTTGAAGTGTGGTTGAAACAGCTGAAATCAACCACGGTTGAAAAAGAAATGACTCCGTTGGGAGTGTTGAAACAGGCAGCCAGCATGATTAAGGGAAAGGGGAAAGGGTTGTTTAGATGCCCGCACCAGCCAGGCAACTCCCCACCGAGAAACATACGAAAGAAAAAATTAGTATGGGTCAGGGGGGTTGTGTGCCGTGGCACCCAGACCCACACCTTGAGTGTAGTTGTTTAAGTTGTATTGCAGTGCAAATCTTGTTTATATGACTGTAGATGCATGTCCGATGGAGTGTCCATTCAGTTTGTGTGTCATGTTTTTAACCTTATGGCAATCCGGCTTGAGGTCTGCCAGAGGTTTGCCTATGTAGTTTTTGTAAATAGTCCCCATTACTCCAATGTGGATCACGTGGAGCTTGACTTCCTTATATCCTTGTCTGTGTAGGGATAAGCACGCTGTGCTGTGCTCTTGCTTTTTAAAATTGAGGCTATTAACGAGTACGATCAAAACTAGTACTCGCGGACCTAAATTTTACCCGCTTATATCCGCGGGGGGATATTGAAGATATTTAAAACTACGAGCGGACTTGCAAGTCTCGTCCTTTTGAATTTAAACTCGATCAAATGAACCTTCCACGGTTTGGATTCAGTTTCTTGTCTTTTGAAATCCGCTGAAAATCTTAGTTGCGGGTGGTTACCCGAGAAGAGCACACATTATTAAATAATAACAAGATGGCGTCGGGACGGGAAGAGGCGTTCAAAGCATGTGCTTTAAGGTTTGGTAGCAACTAACAGGGCATTGTTTTAAAGGCAGTGTTTCTTAGTTCTAGGCACTGTTTTGCTAGATTATCTGCACTACCTATGTCAGTGTATGCAATTTGGTTGGCACCGCATGGTCCCTTTTGTAGGGCTTGGCCTATCAGTACACTTGCCTTATTCCTCATATTCATCATATTAGTGTGTTGGCAACCAGAGAGTATGTGAAGCGCACTTTCAGTGCAGTGGCAGATGGGGCAGTTTGCATTGGGAGAGAAACCGTACCGGTAGGCGTGTATTTGATTACAAATTGTACCAATGCGGTACCTCATAACCTTACGCTTTTCATAGAATTTGATATTACTATTGTTCCAGAAAGCATTTGTGGCTTGTTTATTGACCAAAGGTCTAAGGTCCTTCCAGTAGTTGTAATACCCTGTGTCTTGTCACGCCCAATCGTCGGCAGCGACGAATCGTGTGACGGAGCAGTTAAATTGGTTGACAGTTGAGAGTTTTTTTATGTCTTCAGTAGATGTGCTGAGTCTTATACTTTGCAGTGACCGTAATTTGATCTGACAGTCTGTTTTGGCACTCCCCAGTCTGTGTGATTTGCACATTTCTGTTTTTAGCTTGGCCTTTAAATCAGAAAGTGCACGAAGCCTAGGCGTAGTTTCCCCTCTTCCGTTGGGATTCTCATTGGCGTCTTTAGCCGCAAGCCAGTAAAGCTGTGTTTATGCATTACCGTCTGGAGCCGGAGGCTGAAAGTGCATGTCATGACCTCCGTCATGTAAGGCAGAGTGTTTGGCAATTGCATCTGCACATTCATTTCCGGCAATGCCACTATGGGCTTTCACTTTATAGAAGCAGATAGGTTCTGGTGAAGCAGAAATCATAGATACAATTTGTTCTAGCAGATTTGAGTGTATATGGTCTCGTTGCATTTCAGGGAAGGGTAGCTGTTTTCTAATTTGGCTTAGGGAGCATGCACTGTCCGTTGCAATCTGGGTGTACTTATTGGTAAGCGCTGCTGCAATCCCTGTGAGCTCAGCTCTATTGATGGTGTTTGTCATTCCCACGCCTCCTGAGTCCACATAACATTCAGCTTTGGTTTGAGGGCAGTATACCCCTGCGCCTGTAAAGTTTTCGGCCTTGCCTATGCAGCTTCCGTCCGTGTATGCCCATAATTTCCAATTGGGGCACTTCAATTACTGCTTATTGTCCCATGGTTGGAGGTGAACAATAGTGTTTTGGCCTCTTTCCTGGCCAGTGACGTCCTCTCTGTTTGATTTGAAGTACTGGGGACAAACATGGTTGGTGATGTGGTCTGTGTCCTCTCTTGCGAGGTACTGATTTTTTTCCCAAACTGCCTCTGGGATACTCCTTTGCAGTGTTTGCATCCAATTTGGTGAGGCATCAGTTAGATGCTGTATTGCTTCTTTGTTCCAGACAGCAATAATATCCATGCTCCAGGTGTGGTTAAAGAAGTTACATTGTTGTACACCCTATCACGAGGTTGGCATTGCATACATGAGTTTTGTCTTGGGGATGAAGCCAAGCGTGGTGCAGTATTTTGGGTTATCTCGCACCAATGCTCTGTAGGCATTGATGCTCTTATTTTCCCAGTTGGGTAGAAATAAGAAGGTGGCGGTTGGTAGCTCGCTACACATCACAGATCGTAGGGAGTGTTGCACGCACTTGAGCATTCTTGTGTCATCATACACTGGATGGCAAATTGAGAAACCTGTAAACTTGATGGCAAATGCATTGTAATTGGCACCAAAGACAATGTCACGGTGATGTTCGCTCCAATGCATATGAGCAGTTCCCAGGATCAAAGTCCAGAGCAGCTGCTATTTTTTATTTTGATGGCGCATTGTTGTAGTGCTGCACTGATGTGTTGGGGTAGGATACGGGAGTAGAATTCTAGTGTTAGTGGCTTGCCTTAGGGGTTTTGAGGCGTGCTTGGTGGTCTTGAAGCAGACCTGCAATTTCAGAGGCTAGGCATTGAAAAGGAGAAGACATATCTCTGTGTAGTCCGTTTTTCTGAGCTTCATGGAACCTTTCTCTTAAAGGGTAAGAGCGCTCAGGAGTCATCATGCCTATGCATTTGCCATCTGGCTTATATATGCAGGCCGCTCTAGCTTCATACATTTTTGGGAGGGAAGCCTTGTGTGTGGCGTTTATCATTGGCGATCTAAATTGCGCAATATCATCTTTCAGGCGGACAAGGTCCACTGTTCGATTCTGGTCCAAACTTCATAGTGCCCCGTGGGAGTGATGTCCACATGTGGATTGGTTAATTGCATATCGAAGCAGGCCTTTGACCTTATTTCTTTGCCTTGTGTGGACTTCCATCTGCTATGATTTATTGATGTGCAAAAACCTTGCCTCTCTAGGTTGTCAAGTCTTTCATCAAGGGGGGGTGCAATTTGCTTAGATTCATAAATTTGAAACATTTGCCGAAAGCTTGCCCATGAGTGCAGTAGTTCTTTTGGCTCCCAGGTGGGGCTCCAGGTTACCTTGAAGAGCTCGTGTTGTGATGCATATGACCTAGCTTCTTTTTTGTCTAGGGAGAGGTCGTGACAGGCAGGACAGCTCCAGTCAGACTTTGCATCTATGTTACTTCTGTCTTCTTCCTTGTAGCATTGGAGCTGTTTTAGACATGACCAGTGGTAGGTACGGTTGCACACGCTGCATTGGTACTTATCTGTGGTAGGTAGATTTCCTTGTTCTGTGTGTTCCTCACGTGTTCCTGGGTCATAGCAGATCTCGCAGCCAGCATCTTCCACATCTATGCGGGCAATAGGCTCCGTGCTGATGATGACTCTGTTTTTTGTCGGCGTTAAGCAGACGAAGAGCCCATTTTTCAATGATCAAGGGCTCATAGTGTGTGAGGTACTGCTCTGGTTCTTCGGCTTCTGTTTCATCTGCTCTGCGTTTGTTGTTGACGTGCAGGCAATGGTCTACCACTTTTGCAGCTTGCAGGTGGTATTGGTACATATAGTTAAAAGCATCATATGGGTCATTGAAAGTTCCCGCAACGCAAACCTTTTTGTAATTTCAAAGAGAGGTTGCCCTATTTTAAGGGTCAAGGGGTTGTACCGCACAATACAATATGTCAATATTATGTCATTTGTATTCTGATGGTCGTTGGCGCTTTTTCCCCTTGGGCTTGGGCGGCTGTTCATTTGCCTGTGGGGCGAGTGTTTGTTGTCTCTCTGCTAGCCTTTGTGATTTCCTTTGTGTAGTGTTTTGTATCTCGCTATCCTCGGTTACTGAGGGGGGTTTAGGTGGTGTCCCTGCGGAATATGTTATAGAGGGTGAATCATCTGTGTGTTTTGGGCACATGAAAAACATGGACTGTCACACTGAGGATAACCAAGAATGAGGGAGGCAAATATCATCATACGTGAAACTCATGTGTCAGGAGCAGCTCATGCACAACGAGAGGGTCTGGATCAAACATGGTCTGGTTTATCACTCTCTTGGCGCGGGCCCTGCTGCTAGATGAACTCTGAACCAGCACTTGCCTGGCTACGACTGTAACATCGTATACATCGTATACACGCGTGTATAAAGAGCGAACTTGAAAACAGATATGATTCATATGATGAAGCAGATTAGCATGCACTTCCCGTTGTTTGTCAACCTCACACAGCAAAGCAAGGACTTGTTCAATTGAAACGGCGTATTTTGACTCTTTATATCTGCATTTGAACCGACAGCACCTTGCTATGTCTACAATCGCTTGAAATAGGACACGCAGGCTAGCTAATGAACGAAGTCTTCGCCACAGGTCACCTGTACGTTTGGCCTTTATTGCGGCACAGCTTGCTACAGCGAACATACCTATACTATGTGCGATGAGCCGTTGTCACGGACACGGGACAGGGTTTAAGGGTTTACAAAGATTTTACTAAGGGGGTAACCGGCACCCACCTTGAAGGTTGGGTTGATAGACGGGGATGCATCAGCCAGCGTTAAGGTTGTAAAAATAAGAACTGGTCTCAGCCAGTGCCAAAAATTGTTCTCTTCAGAAAGTGATAAGTGAGACAGAGTGAGAGGTGAAGTTCTGATGAAAGGAAAATATTTGAGACAGTACAAAAGCCTGATGTAGAGCCACAACGCAGCAGTTCATGCTCTCTGAACACAACAATGTATAACCCAATGGAGGAAGAACATGGGACAGGGTACACAGGCAGCTTATATATAAATGTTCTTCTATCTGTGTAGGAGAAGAGCACAGTATTTGATTTCCATCATATATATACGTTCATTGTTTGTATACTGGTATCATAGCCAGGGGATATGGCAGCTCTCCTTGCAATTGTGGCAGACAACTTTTGGTATGTTCACGCCATATAATTATATACCGTACAACCCTTATCACCCCGCATAAATATCTTTTTTGACCCTGCGGGGTGACTGCGGGAAGCTAAAATAATTATTTAATTTTGGGGTGCGTGACGTGCGGGAGGGTGTGAACATATATATTTTGTGAGCGATGAGTGCCCAGTTTTTGGGACTGGGCTTTCCGGCTCCCCCTGAGCCTCCCCCCGCCCCCCG
>Ga0307960_1001031_pt1 | contig 15796 bp, 18 predicted proteins | sample OrgLakmetagen542_FD_201832 | JGI IMG/M metagenome (GOLD analysis project Ga0307960, IMG submission 201832) | Saline water microbial communities from Organic Lake, Antarctica - #542 | ecosystem: Environmental > Aquatic > Non-marine Saline and Alkaline > Saline | place: Antarctica: Organic Lake... | reverse complement strand
GGGATTTAAAAAGGCATAGTATAAGACAATTTAAAAGAATACATAATCAAATTATACCTTGGAATACAATAAGGTATATATTTTAAAAAATAAAAAAATGAAAAGAAAAAATTTTAGTGTACAAGCAGAGAAATATAATGGAATACCAAATTCTCATAGTTTACTTAAAGAATTTGCAATAGGAAAAAAAGCAATAGTTACATCATCAGTAGGAGGCCATAATTATGGTGAAGTAGGAACAACATTTATTATATCTGCATTTAATATTCCTGTAGGATCAAAAACTAATTATACTTCAGCAAATGCTTTAAAACGAGGTGGAAATAATATTCCTTTTTCATCTTTTAGTCTTATTTTAGAAAAAACCCCAAAAGAAATTGAAGATAAAATTAAAGATTTAGAAAAAGAAAAAAAATCCATAGTTAAAAAATTTGATGAACAAGTAAAAGAATGTAAATCTAAATTAAGATTTCTAAAAGAAAATAAATTAGAAATATTTGATGAAGATGAGTTTAAAAGCTTTCAAGCATTAGAGCTATTAGAAAATGGAGATTTAACTATCATGGAAAAATCTAAAATCTTGGCTCAGTTAATTAAAAACTAATAAAATATGGAGATTGGAAATTATTTTATAGAATTTATAAATATAAATGCTACAGATTGTCCTATTAGAATTAAAAATATTCTCACTAATACATTTGTAGAATATGGAGTAGAAGGACTACCTTGGAAATTATTAGGAAATTGTAATGATAAAGAAGTTATAAATTATGTATTTAATAATTTTGAATCTGACATTATAATTTAATATATGAATTTACCAAGTGAAAAAGTAAAAGCAACTGGAGTAAATCCAGAAACAATGGTTATCTTTAGTCAACCTAAAATGGGTAAGACTTCAGCAGTAGCTAATTTAGAAAACTGTTTAATTATAGATATAGAAAAAGGTAGTAATTTTGTAGATGCTCTAAAAATTAATGTAATAGAGGAAGCTAAAAAAGAAAAAAAACTACCTATTGTAGTATTAAAAAAATTAATTAACAGCATTGCTAAAAAAAATAAAGAAGCTGGAAAATATGTGTATCGTCATATTGCTTTAGATACAGTATCAGCGTTAGAAGAAATAGTAATACCATTAGCAGGTAGTATGTATCAATCTACTCCTATGGGACGTAATTGGGAAGGAGACTCAGTCCTCACATTACCTCAAGGAGCAGGATATTATTACATAAGAGAAGCTTTAAATAACATTATTAATAGTCTAAGCAGTATTTGTGAAACATTAATAATATTAGGTCACGTTAAAGATAAGCTTATAGAAGTAGAAGGAAAGGAAATGAATGAAAGAGGTTTAGCTTTAGCAGGAAAATCACCAGCAATTATATGTTCTCAAGTAGATGCTGTAGGTTACTTTTATAGAGATGAAAACGAAGGAAGAATTAATTTCAAACCTTCTGAATCTTTATTATCAGGAACTAGAGTTAAGCATTTGAGAAATCAAGACATACTTCTTTCTGAATTTGATGAAGAAAAACAAGAAGTAGTGACGCATTGGGATAAAATTTTTAAAAACTAATAAAAAAGAATAATATATATGATTAATTTAAATGAAGTAAAAGAAAAGTCCATTTCAATTTTTAATGGGGGTAAAGCAGGTGTAGCTAAAGGTAAGCTCACTAAAGTAGAAAAAAAGCAACCAGGTGATGCAGAAAGATCTCCTGATTTTAAAGTTTTTTTTGAGGATAAAGAAGGAGAAACTAATATTGCTTTTTTTGTACCAGATGGTCAAGATGAAGTTAAATCAAACAGAGAACTAGCAAGACTACTTAGTTTAGCTAGAGCTTATTTTGGAGATGATTTTGAATTTCCAAAAGTAAAAAATTATAATGAAGCATATTCTGTTGTACTAAAAATGCTTAAAAAAGAATGTGTAGGAGAAGAATTTAACCTATTTGTATGTTATGGTTATGATGCTAAACCTAGTAGTTTTCTAGGAGTAAGAAAATTTGATTTTGTAGAATCAGGTAAAGTATCTATTGAAGATAGTAAACTAAAAGTTAAAAAATCAGATGTAATGGAAAGATTACAACCTGATGGTGCAGATAATAAAAAAGATTCAATTTTTGATGAATCTATGGAAGAATTAGGAGATGATTTTGAAGATGATGATGACATTGTATAGTAAGTAATCTTTAAAATTTAAGGGGGGAACAATTCTCCCCTTTTTTAATTAAATTTACAAATATAATGTTAAATCTAAATAAAAAGCTAGTAACTAAAGATGAATTATTAAAGCATGTAAGCCCATTAGATATATTTAATTTTTATTCAGGACAAGAACTAAAATTAAAAAAAGTAACTTTATCTCCTTTAAGAGAAGAAAAAAATCCATCTTTTGCATTATTTGCATCAGGTAATGAGATATTCTTTAAAGACTTTGTATTAGGAGGTGGAGATTGTATAAAATTTGTTAAATTAATGTTTGGATTAAATTTCATGGATGCATTAAGTAAAATAGTAGTTGATTTTGATCTTAGAGATCATTTTCTATATAAAGAAGTTTATAGAACTGTAAATAATAACTTTAAAAAAGTAGATCAAAAAAAAGTTATTAAAGAACAAAATGAAACTATGCTTAACATAAAAAAAAGAAGATGGAAAAAGCATGATATTATGTTTTGGAGTAGTTTTGGTATTACATTTAATACCTTAAAACATTATAGAGTTTTACCTGTTGAATATATATTTTTAAATAATAATATAATAAAAGCAGATAAATATGCCTATGCTTTCATAGAAGAGAAAGATGGTATAAAAACTTATAAAATATATCAACCATTCAATAACAAAATAAAATGGCTTACAACACACGATAATTCAGTATGGCAAGGTTGGGAACAACTTCCAGAATCAGGTTATAACTTAATAATCACTAAATCTTTAAAAGATATTATGGCTATTACTTCTATAATGGGTATTAACTCAACTGGTTTACAAAATGAAGGAGTTAAACCAAAAGAAAGTATAGTTAAAGAATTAAAAAATAGATTTGAAAACATATATTTACTATATGACAATGATTTTGATTCAGAAACTAACTGGGGTAGACAATTTGGAGAAAAAATAAGTAAACTTTTAGATGTTCCTCAAATAGAAATTCCTAGTAAATATAAATGTAAAGACTTTTCTGATTTAATACAAAAAGAAGGAATAGAAAAAAGTAAAATAATTTTAAATAATATAATAAAATATGATAACTAAAATGGAAGAAAATAGAACATTAATAGCTGTATATGGTAGTTTAAGAAAAGGATTAAGTAATCATCCTATAATAGTATCAGCTTTGTATGTAGGAGACTTTACTTCAGATCCTGTTTTTAAAATGTACGATTTAGGTGCATATCCAGCAATTACACATGGAGGAAATTCTAGTATAGAGTTTGAAGTCTATGCAGTTAATGCTAAGGAATTAGGAGAAGTCAATTCTTTAGAAGGCTTTCATGAAGGAAGAGAAAATAATTATTATGACAGAGCTATAATTAAATCCCCTTACGGGAAAGCTTATTATTTCTTTTTTTCTGAATCAGGAAAATTAAGTCATAATTTAGATAACGCAGGGTTAGAAGTAGAAAGTGGAAATTGGAAAGATCATCATACAACTAAAATAGCAAATTAATATGAGACCAAAATATAAATTATTCAGACCAAGAGTTAGGACTAGACACCCCTCACACTCTGCATTAAGACCAGTTCATCAAAACTTACCTTTATTACCTTTTAGATCAATTATTAGATTAGGTTCTACTACAAGTATAGGAGCTTTAGCAAGTGATAGAAACGTTAGAGTAGAAGTAAATTCAGTTGATTCTATTAAAAACAGTTCTAATAAACTGTTGATGAAACAATGCTTTACACAAAAAGAAGTAAACACTGCAGCTTGGTGGACTTATAATGAGATAGAAAAACTTTTTATTCCTAAATTTTCAAATGAAGAATTAGAAATGGCTTCTTTAGAAGATTTATCTTATCCTATTATATCTAAAAATATATATGGTAGTAGAGGTACTGGTAATAAAAAGCATGATACTCCAGAATCTTTAAGAGATTGGATGGAAAATAAATTTTTAGATAATTATATATTTGAAAAGTATCATAACTATGTTAGAGAATATAGACTTCATGTAGATTCAGAAGGATGCTTTTACTCATGTAGAAAAATGCTTAAATCAGATACTCCTCAAGAATCTAGATGGTATAGAAATAACGATCATTGTGTTTGGATAATGGAAACAAATGACTTATTTGATAGACCATCAAATTGGGATGAAATAGTATCACATTCTGTTAATGCTTTAAAAGCAGTAGGACTTGATGTAGGAGCTGTAGATTTAAGAGTACAATCATCTACAAATTTAGATGGAGAAAGTAGAGCAAACCCAAAATTTATAGTAATAGAAATTAACTCTGCTCCTAGTTTTGGAAAAGTTACAGAAGAGAAATATATAGAACAATTACCAAAAATTTTAAATAGAAAATACAATGATTAAAGGAAAAAGAGTATTAGTAGGATTATTAGGACATAAACATTCAGGTCAATACAATGATGGATATGGACAAAATGAAGCTTATATAGAATTTTTTAGAAAATATGGGGATGTAATTATTATTGATTCTCAATGTGAAACAGTAATACCAGTAGATTTATTAGTATTACCAGGAGGAAGAGATGTAAATCCTATAAGATACGGAGAAAAGCCAGGTATGCAAACTCAACCTCCCGATTTAGAATATGAATGGTTTTTTGCAAATATGTTTAAGCACTATTTAAGTAGAGCGGAAAATTTTGACACAGCAATATATGGAATATGTGCAGGATTTCAAAATTTAGTTGTAGAATTTGGAGGAAGTTTACAGCAAAGTTATACTCAAAAACAATCCACTAAATTTAGAGGAGAATTAGTTGATAAGTTAAAACTAAATGATAAATATCTTTTAGAAGACCCTATGATGAGTAAAAACTATAAAGCTTATAAGTTTAAAAATAATTACAATGAAACTAATTCTATACATCATCAAGCTGCTTTAGAATCTGATGTTACTACAGATTTTATTATTGTAGCTACAAATAAATTATATGATAATGTAGAATTTATTATTCATAAGGAATTACCTATTGCTGCAGAGCAGTCTCATCCTGAAGAAAGAGTACAGCCTTTATTAACACACAGTTTATTAGACAATTTAATTTTTAAAATAACTAAAAATAATGAGTAATATATTAATAATTTCAAAAAATGAAGAAGAACAAAAAAAATTTAAATTTTTAGAAGACAGCTCTCATGACATAAAAAATTTATTAGGTATTAATACTAAAATTGATACATCAACTGATTTTTTAAAAATTTTAGATACTAACAAAGAAAATTTTCAAAAAGCTGAAGTTATTATAATTTCTGATATAAAAGTATATACTAATTTTTTAAGACGTTCTAATGTATTATCAAATGTTTATTTTCCTAATTTAAAAGAAATGATATTTTCTCCTTTAAATGAGTCAATGTTTAATCTTTTATTAGATCATTTACCTTATGATTTTTATAGTTCAAAATATAATATTAAATTAGATGAATATCTTTTATTTTCTAAAATAAAAAAAGATAGTAAAGGTAAATATAAAATTTTAAGTAATATTAATGTAAAGCTTAAAGGAAATGTTACTTTTTTTCTTAGCAATACTATAGAAGATAATGAAATTTATTTAAATAGAGTATTTTCTAAAAATAAATTTTTATCTTTTTACAAAAAATTTGAATATCTTTTACCTTCTGGAAAAACTATAAATAAAACAGTAATAACGCCAATAAATAATTTTGAAAAAAGTAGTTCAAATTTATTAAAAACATCAATAATTAACTTTTTAAATAATATAAAATGATAGACAAAGTAAAAGTAGGAGCTGACCCAGAATTATTTTTAACTAAAAATGGGAAACCTTTTTCAGCTGAAGGTATTATAGGAGGAAGTAAAGATGAACCTAAATTAACTGAAATTGAGGGATGCTGTTTACAAGAAGATAACGTAATGGCTGAATTCAACATAACTCCTTCTGAAAATGAAGAAGATTTTAATGAGAATATAGATTTTATGCTTGATACTATATCTACTATTGCATTAGTTAATGATTGTGAAATCATGATAAAACCTTCTGCAATTTTTGAAAAAGATCAATTAATAACTAGTCAAGCTATGGAATTTGGGTGTAGTCCTGATTTTAATGCTTACAATTTCATGGAAAATGAAAGAGTAGAAATTAAAGAAAACCTTAGAGTTGCAGGAGGGCATATCCATATTGGTTATGAAAATCCAACTAAAAATATCAGCTTACAAATAGTAAGGGCTTTAGATATATTTTTAGGGCTTCCTTCTTTATTTTTAGATGATGATACAAGAAGAAGACAGTATTATGGAAATGCAGGAGCTTACAGAGAAAAAACTTATGGAGTAGAATATAGAACTTTATCTAACTTTTGGATTCAAACGGAAGAGTTAAGACTATGGGCATTCAGACAAGTTATGTTAGCTATTGATTTTGTATCTAGTGGGGAAATTCTAAAAGTAACTGATAAGCAGTGGGGAGACATAGAATTAGCTATTAATGACAATGATAAAAGCTTAGCAAATGCTATAGAACAACAATTAATAAAAACAAAAAAAGAAAATTAATATGAATTATTTACTAAGCCAAAATACGTTAAATATGTTAGTAATAATAATTAGTATGTTTTTACTAACAATTATAGTTAATGCTATAATTAGATTAGTTAAAAGAGCACAAGGGAAGAAAGTAAATCAACCTACTACTTTAAATTGTGGTATTTTTGCTTGGGCAGGAAAAAATACTAAAAAATTCAATAAGTCAAAGTTTGATATTTTAGGTATTTACAATGACGAAAGAGGAGGACAAGGTTCTGGTATCACTAAAAATGGAGATATTTTTAAAAGCTCAAAACCTTCTAAATATAAAGACTTTTTAACAGATATAAACTATGATAATGATTTAGAATCTCCTGTTATATTTGGTCATACTAGAAAAAGTTCTAGTGGATCTGTAAACGCTAAAAATAATCATCCTTTTGGATTTGGATTTACTCAAGAAAAAGGATTTGAATTTACAGGAGTTCATAATGGAACTCTTTACAATGAAAATGATTTAGCAAGAAAATTTGAAGTGGATAGAAGTAAAATAGACAGTCACATTTTATTAGAATGTATTTACAAAAGTAAAAGTTTTGAAGTTTTAAAAGATTATGTAGGGGCAGCTGCATTAGTATTTTATAATTTAAATGATCCAAATGTTTTATATGTATTTAGAGGGGAATCTTCTAAATATGAAAGTGATAAAACTACAGAGCCAGAAAGACCTTTATTTTATTACCAAGAAACTAGAAATAGTCTTTATATATCTTCTATAGAAAATTCTTTAATAGCAATTACAGAAAAACAAGAAGATGTTTTAAATATAGAAGAATTTAAAACTAACATTGTTTATAAAATTACAGATGGTAATGTTAAAAAAGCTATTAAATTTAAAATAAATAGAAAAAATTCTTTTCAGAGAGAATATTATTCTAATTATAGTAATAATAGTAATATGGATTGGACAGGACAAAATCACCAAGCATTTAGAAATAAAGCTGAAAGTAAGTACCCTTCGAGCTCAAATAGTCGTATTTCAGATAAAAAAACTAGAAGAGGAAATTCTGGATCTAATACTGAAAAAGTTTTCAAAATAAAAAATGAAAGTCATACTAATGCTGACAGAAAAGGAGGAAATCCTATATGGGAGAAGTTTAATTATACTAGGAATGGTCATCCAGTTACAGGTATTTTTATTAACACTCTTGAAGAAGGATTACTTCGTCTTGATGAAGACTATGTAGATGCTGTTCAAATATTTAATGAAAAATATCTAGATAAAGTATTTGATTTACAAAGTCAAACATACTTAGATACATTAGATCAAATAGATCATAATCATTACTATATACCTTTTATGAAATCTACTATTAATAAAGATTCTATGCCTTTTGTTTATATTGTAGATGGAATTAGAGTTTGTCACAGGCAAGATTATGAAGCAATTTCTTTAAATGATGATTTACTTTCAGGTCTAGAATATGCTAGCTATTATCCTATGTTGAATACAAAAGGATTAGTAACACATAAAGGATCTATAGTAAATCATATAAGATTTAGTCCAATAGGTAGTAAATATGTTTATACTGTTTTAAATGGAGAAGTAACTTCAAGAAAAAGGAAAAATAATGAAGATATATTAGCTTATTATTTTCCTTCAGTTACTATTAAACAAGCTGGAGAAAAAACTAAAAAGAAAGAAGTAAAAACTTTAACTTTAGGAGAAAATACTGTTTTTGAAGAATGTTTTAAAGAACTTGAAAAAAATGATGTAGAAGTGAATAATACATGTGAAATTTTTAATCTTCCTGAAAAAAAAACAACAGAAGAAGACATAGAAAGAACACAGAATATTCAAAAAATAAAATATTTTTCTAATGTATATTTAATGAAAAAAAGAGAGTCTTTAGAAAAATTAAATCCTAATGCAGAAGCTAAAGGAATTATAAATTTGATCGACAAATTTGTAACTGATATTGCAAAAGTCAACGTTAAAAAATTAAAATATTAATAATTATGACAAGAAAAGTAATGACCATTAATGGCTGTATAGAAAAAATTACAGACTGTAAAAAAATAGAAGGAGACTATTATAAAATAGGAGATAGAAAAATAGAAAATTCTGGAGATTGTTATATTATTAATGGCAGACATTTTAAAAGTAATACAGGATATATTATTTTTGATAATTATAAAAAACAATATGAAATAGCTAATTCCTTATATACAAAAGGAGTAATTAGAATAGATGAAAATAATAATTTTGTTATAGGTATATTTTTAGAAAATAACTTACAATGCCTTGTTAAAGAAAAAGGAAGTTCAACAATATTGAAAGCAATGAACTACACTATATTTGATAATAGTAATTTTGTTGTTAATAAAAAAACAGAAGTATTTACTCATAAAAATGATTTAAGGCTAGAAGATTATTTAAATTATGAAAAAGTTAATTCAGATTTAAAAAGGTCTTTAAATTATAATATTACTAATGAAGCCATACAATCTTCTAAAAAAAGTATGGAAGAATATAGTAAATACTTACCTAAATATAATTTTGCTAAAGGAGTTAGTAAATATTTAAATGATTTAACTTTTGGTTTAGAATTTGAAACTACTGAAGGTACGATTCCTATAAAATATTGTGCTGCAAGTGGATTAGTTCCATTAAGAGATGGAAGTATTAGAGGATTAGAATATGTAACTTTACCTTTACAAGGAGAAGATGGAATTAATAAAATAATGAATATTAGTAAATTATTAAATACTTATACTAATTATAATCATAGCTGTTCTTTACATTTACATTTAGGTAATATACCTAGAACAGAAAGTTTTATTGTAGCATTATTTAGAACATTAGCTATGGTAGAAAATGATTTCTTTGATATGTTTCCACTTTACAAAAAAATAAATGCAGGATTTAAAAATAAAAATTATACTGCTCCTTTACCTTGTAAAAATTTATTGAATAAAATGGATTCTAAAATAGATTCTTCTAATGTAAGTAAGAATTTTTCTTATTTATTTGAATATTTGTCTAATGGAGAATCTTATTCTAATTATGGAAATAGTTTAGACAAAGTACACTCTCATCCGTATGATCCTGATAACAACAGAAAATGGAATGTAAGATCTCGTTATCATTGGGTAAATCTTATACCATTAATATTTGGTAATAAGCAAACAGTTGAGTTTAGAATTCATACTCCTGTAAAAGATCCTGATAAAGTTATGTTATTTTTATTAATGTGTTCTAAATTAGTAAATTTTGTAAAATCTAATGAAAAAGATATTTTAAGTAATAAATTTAACAATTTAGATCTTAAATTTATATTAAATTACAAAAATACTAATTTAAATTTTGAAGGAAAATTAAATTCTTTTATTTCTAATTATTTTTCTAATAGAAAACAATTTACTACTCAACAATATCAAAAAAATAATTTTAATTATTCAGAACAAGAATTTGAATTTAAATCTACTAGATCTTTTAGAAGTGACACAGTATATTTTTTAAATGAAGATAATTTAGATGATAAAAATACTAGTACAACTCAAAAAGCACTTGCAGATTTTATGGAAGGGATGGATAATGAAAGAGCAATGCCAAGCTATAGAAATGAAGGAATAGTAGAGGGAAGACGTTCAAGTAGACAACCTGTTAGAACAGAAACTACTGAAGCTACTTCTACAGAACCTGCAACTTCTACTAGTTGGTATGATATGGCAACTCAAAGGATTAATAATAACGAATCTTAAATTTTAAACAATGGTAAACTTAAATGAAACAGTACTAGGAACTGAATTAGCTAAATGGGATAAGTATTTAGATAATTTTAGAGACACAAATTATTTTAAGAAGTTAAAATTGTTTTTAAAAGAAGGAAGTAGATCAAAAAAGTTTAACACTTCGATTTTTGAAGTGTTTAAACCTTTTGATATGGTTGATCCTTCTAAATTAAAAGTAGTTATTCTTACTGACACTAAACATATACATGGAGGTTTACCTTATGGTAAAATGTATAATTCTTCTTTTGATCATGAAAATCAAGAAATAGAAACTATTAAAGATAGTATAGAGCTTCAATTTAAAGAAGGTTTAAATATGGATTTTGATGACAGTTTAGAATCTTGGGCAAATCAAGGTGTTCTTATTTTGAATTCTTCTTTAACTCATAGTTCAGAAGGAAAAGACTTATACTATAAAGTATGGAGAAGATTTAATGCTCATATAGTAAAATGCCTAGTTAAAAATTATACAGGAATACATTATGTATTTATGGGTGGTAAATCTATTTACTATAGAAAGCACATTAAAAGTGCTTCTAATTATGTCTACAATGTTAGTAGACCAGAAAAGCAAAGTGTAGTAAACTTTAGCGCATTTAAAGAAATTAATAAAAAAATTCTTGAACAAAATGGAGAAGAATTTATGATAAATTGGACAGATTATCAATAATTTAAAACAAAAAATATGAAAACATGATATTTATACCTGGGAATGTACCCAGTTTAAAAAACAGTAAGGTTAAAACTAGTAGGGGGATATTTAGTTCCCCTACAGTTAACAAATACATTAGAAAATTAGGAATACAATCATTCAGTTCCTCTAAAAAGTATATAAAAGGTTATGTTGACAAAGACAGACCAAATAAATTTGAAGCTTTTAGAGAAGAGTTTAATAAAATGAAAAGTAATAAAACTGATCCTATATTTATAGGGTATCACCAAGTTAGAAATTCAAAAAGATTATTTGATTTTAGTAACAGCGTTGAACTTATACAAGATTTATTAACTGCTCATGATTTTATTGAAGATGATAATGTTAAGTATGTATTTCCTATACCAATGACTAATAAAGGAGTATTGCCAACTCCTAATAATATTAGAAAAAATGAATGGTATTCAGTAGATAAGGAAAATTCAGGAGTGTATTTAAAAATATTTTAAAATGAAAAATAAATGAAATAAAATTAAAATGAATGAAGAAATGGAAGAGCTGTTTAAAGACAGTTTGAATGAAGATAAGAAGTTAAGTTTAAGTTACAGTAGATTGTCAGCTTTTGATACAAAAGGCCCTAACGTTTTAATTAATAGGCCTAAATTAGATGGTATAGGTATTAAAATGGGATCTTTAATTGATGACTTACTACTAGACAAAGAAGCTTACAATAAAAAGTATTACAAGTTTGATGGTACAAAACCAACAGCAACATTAGGTAAATTATGTGATATTGTTATTAAAAATTTTGTAGAAATTCCAGATACAGCAAAACTATTACAGATATGTAAAGTTAACAAATTTTGGAAAGTACAAAGTGAAGAAAATGTTATAAAAAATTTTGATAAAGATGAGTTTTACGATTATATAAAAGCATATCATAAATCTAAAGATCAAATATTAATAACATCTGAAGATTTACAAAAAGCTATACAAATAAGAGATGTATTATTAACACATCCACATAGTAAATCAATCTTTAAAGAAAAAAATTACATTTACCAATGTCCTTTTATAGATTTTATTAATGGTGTAAGAGTAAGAGGTATTATTGATATTGTTATTATAGATGATAAAAATAAAACAGTTCAATTAATAGACTTAAAAACTGGTGCTCCAGCAGCATTAGAATTTGCATACAATTTTTATAAGCATAGATACTATTTTCAATCAGGAATATATCAAAATGCTTATCCAATTATAAAAGAAGAGTATAATATACCTGATGATTATGAATTATTACCTTTTCAGTTTCTATATATTAGTAGAGGGGAAAGAATACCAGTTATTTATGAAATAGATAAGAAGTGGGAAAAAGCTAGTTTTCACGGATTTACTAAAAACAATTATACTTATAGAGGAGTTATAGAACTTATTGAAGATGCTAAGTGGCATTGGAAAAATAAAGTTTTTGATCTTCCTAGAGAAGTGTATGAAAATAATGGTAAAATGGTATTAACAAGTAATCAAATAGTGGTATAAATGAAGAAAAATAAATCAATAACGTATTTATTTCCTTTAATTAATGATATTTTAGAATTAGACGTTAAATTTTATTATAAATATGTATTAAATACTTATATTTTCAGTGATGAAGATAAAGGTAGATATTTTTATTTATTATTAAAATTTAATGAAGAGGACGAAGATTTTTTAGAAAAAGAATCGTATTTAACACAATTAAGTATTTATTCTGGTAATACAGATATAGATCAAGATACAGTTTTATTTAAATTTGAATTTCCAAAATCTTATCATCATGAATATGATAAGTTTATAGAAGGTAAATATTCAGAATTTAAACTTGACGCTAAGACTATAATATTAAAATTTTTTAATAAATTATATGATAATAATTCTGCTAACAATATAGCTTTTTTAGTTAATATGAAGCATATATTATTTAAAGATGATAAATTAAAAAAAAAATTAGAAGAGGAATTAAATGTAAATATATCTACTAACGCTGAGTTAAGTAGTATTATAGACAAAGACAAAGAAACAGTTAAATTAAATTTAAAGTATGAAAGTAAAAATTAAAACTAGGAATAAAGATATAAAAATTCCTGAAATAAAAAAATGGGGTGACGTAGGATTAGATCTTGAAGCCATTGATGTTAAAAAATCTGGAAATTGGTTTTTCCCCTTATATACATATTCTACAGGAATAGCATTAGAAATACCAGATGGGTATTGGGTGTTATTAACTCCTAGAAGTTCACTATCAAAAAAACTAATGTGGTTAGCTAATCATGTTGGAATTGTAGATACAAGCTACACAGGAGAATTAGTTTTTAAATTCAGAAGTATTCTTGGAATTTCTCCATATAAAATTGGAGAAAGAATTGGGCAAATGATTTTAATGAAAAAGTACAAAGTAGAATTTGTACAAGTAGATAAAGTTAAAGTTACAGAAAGAGGAAACAAAGGATTTGGAAGTACTGGAAAATAATAATATAAAGGAAAGATTGATGATGGAGGATAATAATATAAAGTTATTAAGTGATGTTGTAGTATATAACAAATATGCTAAGTATAGAGCATCAGATGAAAGAAGAGAAACTTGGGAAGAAATTATAGATAGGTATATTTTAATGATGCTTACTAAGTATTGTGATAAATCTATTGTTAAACAATTTAGAAATAAAAAAGTTAAAGTAGAAAAAGATTCACTTGCTTATAATATAATTAAACAATCTAAGTTTTTATACAGTAAAAAAGTTTTACCTTCTATGAGGGCATTGCAATTTGCAGGGCCTGCAATAGAAAAAAATGAAGCTAGAATTTATAATTGTAGTTATATGCCAATTGACGATTATAGAGCTTTTGGAGAAATCATGTTTTTATTATTAGGAGGAACAGGTGTTGGATATAGTGTTCAGTTTAATCATGTTCAAAAATTACCAGAAATACAAAGACCTACTAAAGAAGCTAAATACCTAATTGGTGATTCTATAGAAGGATGGTCAGATGCAGTTAAGCAACTAATGAAATCTCATTTTGGTATAACTAAAGTTAAACCTAGATTTGATTATAGTGATATAAGAGATAAAGGAGAACAATTAGTTACTGCAGGAGGTAAAGCACCTGGGCCAGACCCACTAAGGATTGCTTTAGTTAAGATTGAATCTATTTTAAATTCTAAGAAAAATGGAGAAAAATTAGAAACAATAGAAGTTCATGATATTATTTGTCATATTGCTGATGCAGTACTAGCAGGTGGTATTAGAAGAGCAGCTCTTATTTCTTTATTTAGTATGGACGATAATAAGATGTTAACAGCTAAATCTGGAAGCTGGTGGGAACTTAATCCTCAAAGAGGTAGAGCTAATAACTCTGCTGTAATTTTAAGGAATAGGGTTAAAAAAGAAGAGTTTCTTAAAATATGGAAAATAGTAGAAGAATCAAATGCAGGAGAACCTGGATTTTATTTTACTAATGACCCTGAATATGGTACAAATCCATGTTGTGAAATTTCACTTAGACCGTTTACTTTCTGTAACTTAACGGAAATCAACGCAGGAACAGTAGAATCTCAAAAAGATTTTGATGAAAGAGTTGAAATAGCTTCTTTTTATGGTACTTTGCAAGCAGGATTTACAGATTTTCATTATTTACGTAATAAATGGAAAGTAAATACTGAAAAAGATTCTTTAGTTGGAGTAGGAATTACTGGTATAGGTAATAATACTTTAGTAGACATTGATTTAAATAGTGCAGCTAAAATTGCAAAAAATACAAATACTATTGTGTCTGATATGATCGGAATTAATTCTGCTGCTAGAGTAACAACAGTTAAACCAAGTGGTACAAGCTCTTGTGTTTTAGGAACAAGTTCAGGTATTCATGCTTGGCATAGTAAATATTATGTAAGAAATATGCAATGTAAAATTGGAGATGACTTATATAATCATTTTAAAGATAATTATCCAAGGTTAGTTACAGACATGGAACTAATGCCTGATAGTGCTGTTATTGGAATTCCTCAGAAAGCTCCTGAAAAAGCTATTCTTAGAGAAAACCAAAGTGCATTGATGTTTTTAGATTTAGTTAGAAAATTTAACATTGACTGGGTACAAGCAGGTCATAATAGAGGCCCTAATACTAATAACGTATCTGCAACAGTATCTATTAAGCAAAATGAATGGACAGAAGTAGGAGAATGGATGTGGAATAATAAGAACAGTTATAACGGCTTATCTGTATTACCTTTTGACGGAGGTACTTACAAAAATGCTCCATTTATGGACATTGATAAAGAAGAATATGACAGTCTTAGTCAATACATTAAAGATAATCCTATAGATCTAACCAAAATCTATGAAGGTACTGATAATACTGACCATAAAGGACAAATAGCTTGCAGTGGAGGAAGTTGCGAGATTGTATAACATTTAATAAAAACCTCATCTATTAATTTAGATGGGGTTATATTAACAAAAAAGATAGAATGACAGAAAAAAAATTTGAAGAAGAAATAGAATTAACATTAAAAGAATTAAAAAGCATTTTACTTGTTAAAGGAAAAGAGTATAGAAGAAATTTAAATCCTTTTCATAATTTTGAAGAAGGTAGTAAAAGAACTGGTTTAAGTAG
>Ga0307960_1001015_pt1 | contig 15957 bp, 18 predicted proteins | sample OrgLakmetagen542_FD_201832 | JGI IMG/M metagenome (GOLD analysis project Ga0307960, IMG submission 201832) | Saline water microbial communities from Organic Lake, Antarctica - #542 | ecosystem: Environmental > Aquatic > Non-marine Saline and Alkaline > Saline | place: Antarctica: Organic Lake... | reverse complement strand
ACAAGGTCTTAGTACAAGGCCAAGCAGCACAGTTCCTCAAGCCTGACGATCCTTTCCCATACCTTGGGGTACACATCACAATGGACCTCAACTGGACACACCAACTGACACACATGACTACAAAGCTTTCCTTAAAATTAGAACGACTAAATAATTCTTCTGCTAGCCCTAAACAAACAATGGACATCATTTGCGCAGCAATTGTGCCAAGCACAGCCTCCAGTTACCCCTTGCTCCCTAAGTGTCCTAAATCAATGGGATACACAAATTCTGGCAGCCATAAAAAGCAAGTTTAAGCTCTGGATGTGCACTTCAACTGCACTGCTCCGAGAAAATAAACTACACTACGGGTTGGGATGTTCTTCCTTGAGAATTGAATACCACTACAGAAACACCCTTGGACTTATCACTAGCCTGAACAATAGGGCAAAACATGGTAGGCTTACCAAAACTCTCCTCGAGCACAAACTCAGCAACTAAAAACTGCGGCACAAGGCCACTTGGGACCTCAGTGTCAAACACCAAGATACCTTCAAAAGCAATTCCAACACATGTTAAGAGCACGGCAGTACATTAGCACCCATTATAGCAATTTGCGTCTCACACTCCAAGGACAATCCATTCCCACAGAAAGTTTTGACAGTATTACAAAAGCACTCTGGGCACCCAACTTGCCTACTCTGGAAACCCTAATTAATAACATTGCATTTTCTCTTATGGACTCCGGGATCTCCAGCCTTTCAAGACAACTTAGCCTAGACGGAACACACATACTAAATGGCAACAACCTCGAATCCAAGTTTGGAAACATAATGAAACGGGTCAAATTATTGCAATATACAGGCTTGCCTCTTTGTTGAACTCAGAGAATATAACCTTCCAGCTCATCAGTGACTCACATAAAAACAAGGACACGACACCTAGCAAAGAAGGAAGGACTAGGAGAATCAATGCTACTGCTCTAGATGCAATTAAGGCTTACACTCCCATAGGATGGGCCTGGTCAGATGTACAGGTTTCACAACGCCAACGGACCCAAGCTCCTGCTAGGCGAACAGTCTCCACAAGGAGAACGAGAAGCACAATTCAGAGGCAGACAGCAAGTATGGACACTGATCCGGGCTGCTCCAACATGCAACCCAATAATCCTTCCTGCTAAACACGAACCAACAACAACCCACCTTCATCACAACCTAACAAAAGGCAGAAGAGGAATCCCATCCACTTCATTGGAACTCACTGAAAATCCCACTGCTTCACTACCTAATTCTCCAGAGCCTCTGCAACCAGGTGATAATGCGGCAACCATAATATGGCATTATAAACATAGCACCGCGGCTCTTATTGGCAATGTCAAGGCCTGTAACACAATTTTCAGGTACGACTATCAAATACAGGAGGTGTTGGACTGGCAGCGAATAAGCAAACCTAAACGTAACACCAACGCAACTTCACAAGCGCAATACAAAGTCCAATTACAACCTGTCACTATTGGAAAATGGGCGTTATCCTTATTCCAAAACACGGGGCTAAAAGCAGCAAAACAGAGCCCTTTCCAAGAAGCCAAAAGGTAGGCGATTGCTGCCAAATTTGCTGGAGCACGGTCAGCCGAGAGCATTCAGAAAGAGAAGAAAACTATGATGATATGCCACAATGTGATACGTGTCAACGCACCTACAATTGGAATTGTCTGACTGACCTGAATAATGCTTGCTCACATACTGCAAAGCAAGATGCAGAAAATAGTGAAGACTGGCACTGCCCAGCCTGTAATGACCTAACCCAAGCGGAAAAGGACACCAGAAAATCCTATACAGAAGAAAAGGAAATGGTAAAAGTGATCTGGCAACCCACATGGGAAGCAGCAGAACTGCTCTTAGCCAACCCTGACTTCAAAACCTACGTAGATAGCTATGAAAATGCTGAAACTAGCACTCAGCTAAATGCCCAACCAGAAGACCAAAATAATGACAATCTGACAAAGCAAGGCTATGAGGGTTGTACCCAGCACTTTGAAAATATGTGGGACTCGTCGCAAGGCCAAAACATCAGAGACAAGGCAATCTTTATCACAGACACTGTCAATCCCCAAGCAGACATTCAACCCACCTGGAAATGTGAGGTCTGGGTGCGGGATGTGGACCTCCTCAAGCCAGGATCGAATAAAGACTCAGAGGGTGAACCCAAAATCCCTGAACACGTAACCTGTCAAGCAGCCTGTGCGTATGACATCTACAGCAAGTGCACAGGCATGCTTTCCCTAGAACGTCGCTACATCTTGCTACATGCTTACAACCAATCTAAACGGATTGGCCTACACAGTACTACACAACCACCTGTGCCAGACGCGGCAACTGAAATTGTAGGTCTGCTACAAAGGTATAAACTTCAAATGAGCTCACTTAACAACATTGGGCAAAAGGCAAGAAATTCCAACATGTATTGCATTCCCAGGCACATTATGACCTCCCTCCAAAAATTGGCTTTAGTTACCAAGCAAAAATTTGCTAGCCCCCTAAATTTTGACCCTAATTACCATGCATACTGGAGCGAAAATACCGGAGACACAGTATTTGGAGCAAGCACTAATGCTTACGACACAAAAATCACAGGCTTCTCCTTTTGCCACCCGAATTATTGCGACTATCTCCTGCATTCACTTGTGGGACATGCATTTCAATCAACAAACTCACTCAAGAAGCTACAGCAGCATTCCTACTCCTCCCTGACAGGCTTGGTTGGAGTAAGAACGGGTACATGAATTGGATAAACGACTACCTTGAGCATGCATGCGTTCTAGCCAAGTTTTCTGCAGACAGCATGCTCTTAAGCTCTACAGAAGTTTGGTTAGACGCTCCACCCCAGCCTCAGCACAACACAAATAAAATGCAGCTAATTGTCGATTGAAACAATCAAGGGAAACAAGCCCTGAATAAATCCAACCCAGCTTGGCTCAACAATCTCAAGCAGACAATTCCTGAAGCAACGTGGACTTGTAACAATAGTGCCCACGAGATTGGCACTGCTCGTGTGAAATGCAAGAGTAAGCAGAGGAAGAGATTTCAACTCCTACACCCAGATACTTCCATTGCTGCTAACATCAGCCAGTGGCAAACGCTTCATAACACAAACATCAACCAGTACAAAATCCCACACATTCCCAAAGTACAAAACTGGAAATCAATTACATACACTGATGGTAGTGCCATGCACGATGCGATCAGCAAACAGCAAATTATAGGCGCTGGCATTTTTATTCCCACTACAGACACCGGTTATAGTGATACCATCACTATCAATCCTGGAGGCAGCGGCCCCACACTCACCATCAATAGAGCTGAACTTGCAGCTGTGCTAGTAGCGGTACAAAAAGGCCACACTGAAATTGCTACAGACAGTGCCTCATCCCTCTATCAGATTAGAAAACAGCTATTGAACCCAATGGTTGTACTCCACCACTTGCACAGGGAACTACTCAAGGACATTGTAAATTCAATCCAATCCTCACCCTCTACTGTCACTTTCTACAAAGTGAAATCTCACTCTGGTACTATTATTGGCAATGAGGGCGCAGACCACCTAGCACACAAAGCAGCAGTCAATCAAATTTCTGACGTTTCCCTCCCGCCAGCTTCTGACCCCTTCTATGACATGTTCTGGCTAAGCGTTCCAAACAAAGTTGGCTCCCATGCAGAATAACTACGGGTTCTGACTAACCTGCAAGACAAACTAAACTAAAACATCACATACACGCCCACCATTACCTTGGTGAAGCTAACTTTCTAGTCCAAAGAGTGCGTCATGACAGGAAAAGAAGGCCTTATGAGCTCAGGATCTGTGACAGATGTGACTGGCACACTATTCAGGATGAGGAACACATTTTGTTGGACTGTCCGCATGAACATCTAGTCAGACTTCGCACACAGCAACAGCTTATCTTCCCACCTCAGTTTGAGGATGGCCCAGCTCGTTTGAGGACCTTTATGAACCAATTTGATATTTTTGGTGTTGCCTCTTTTGTAGCTAAGTGCCTAGCCTTATTCCCTTGATTTTTCTAGCGTTTTTTTGGTTTGGTTACAGGCTTTTTTCCAAGCTTCCGCTCAGATGCCCACCAGAGGCATATATAGCGATGTAACCTTACCTTACCTTACCTTATGTTGTCCTCGTGCCTTTGCTACTTGTTGGTTAGGGGAAGCGTATACACAGAAACTAATTTTGATCAAATTTATATTGCGTTTGTTTGGTTGTATGTCTCTTGATTTCATAGCTAGGGGGGGGGTTGGTGAAACGTTACTGAAAAGGGTAATCCGACAAATGCCATTTCTGTGCTTGTGCGATATATATCCAAGTAACATTCCTCCCCCCTTGGCAACTCCATCCTCGGAGTGGACTAGGCTCCCTGCTAGAGTTCCAGGTGGAGGGTCAACTCGCCAGAGGTGCCATAGCGATTGACTGAACAACACTTAGCATCCCAACTTGTCGAAAATTACCGGGTCGGTAAATTGCCTTTTTGCAACTACCAAGGTTCGAACCCAAGACCCAAGGTCCGTCCGTGATTTTCCACGGTGGGTTACTCCAAGACTATGATGCCAATGAAACGTTGCTCAAAAGGGTAAATACGACATGGCAAGCCATTTCTGTGCTTCGTGCGATATATATCCACGTAACAGCTGGATCGGCAGGTCCATCTGCTAGGTCAATATGGGCAACTCTTATTGCAGTATTGGCAGACCTAGTTTGTTACGTGTTTGTTGGGTTTCTTTTGGGGTGTTTCTATTTTTAATTACATTTAAGCTAGGCAGATGTAGAAGTGGCAAGCTCTTAGGTCAGAATTTGCAAAAGAGACCCTTCAGTGCTCAAATCATCTGATTTGCAAAAGTTCCATTCACACATTACGCAACACAACACTATAGTAAACCTTTGAGCAGAATGGCAAAGGGCAACACACCATGAATAATCAACATTTCTCATGGACAGAGAAAGCGAAAAAAAAAATTTTGGGCTACTAACGAGTGCAAGGAATGTTTCAGCTCTCACTGCGCAGCATGTCGATCTGACTGCATCACAACACAACAATGCTCAAAACTCTCACAAACCAGCCTCTCACTAGTTACCTCACACACACAAATGCAGCATCCAAAACACATGCAACAAATGCAAAAAAGACGGTATTTTCCTAAGACTTTGGGGTCCAGTCTTGCAAGGGTACATAAAGAGTTTCAAGAAGGTGCAGTTTTTTCAATCATCAAAGCAAAACCGGACAAGGCTGTACTGCAAGAGTGCAGCCTGAAAACTATTAAAATTAAGAACCAAACCATTTTACAAGGTGTAGAAATACAAGAGGACAAGACAACGGATTGCACAGCAATCACACATCCCTTTACAATGGGAAACTATATGGCGTAGTACAAGCACTCTACCCCTTAGTAAATAAATTTTTTGCTGCACTTCCACGCTACTCTCTGCCACTCTCTTCTGCTCTTATCTCATCTCTCCAAAGCAAAGCATTTTCCATGAGTGACAACTTTCTCAGGTCCACCCCAACTACGATACATGCGCTTCCTGGGCCTGACAGAAGACGCCTTGACCCATTACAGACTTCAAACATTCACGTCCTGCTTCACCTGCTGCTGCTTCTTTAGCAAAGCCCTTCTCCTCATCCCACCCAACTGGCCGCTGAGCTGCTCCTTATGCGACGACCTGTTGGCAGAGAAACGTTGCTGTCTGGTCTGCTGCTGGTGCTGGTTTTGGTAAGGAGCAGGGTCGCCTGAGTCCGAAGGGCCCTCCCAAGCGAGCAGGAACAATGCTTGGTCACCTTCGTGGTGGCTGCTCTCCTGCTGCTGCTCCTGCCCTACCCTGGCCTCTGCACTGGAGGCTTCCCAATCTTGAACAGTACTGCTCCGTGTCTCGTATGAAGGACCGGTTGTGGTCGTTGTCGTGCTGTTGTCACTGGCTGAGGTGCGGCTGGCAGGATCTGTGGTTGAGGCAGCAGATGCTCGCTGCTTCCTCAAGGCAGCCCTCTGCTTCAGCCCTGATAGGAGGGTAAGAGTTGCAATGACGTCTCGGATGATGCATGGGATTAATTGCTGAAATGGAGAGGCTTCCACACACGCACTTTGTTTATTCACATGAGGCTTTCCTGTGCAAGTGGGGTATCATTCCTGATGCGAGATATGCAATTGCACAGGGACGAGGCGGGGTTTGGCTCCCAGGAACCTGTCTCACCTGACATTTGACCTTGCAGCTGCTCCTTACTTTCAGGCTGGGACGCAAAACCCGGGCTGGATGATGACGCATTGCTGCCAGGCTTCTGTTGGCGGTCCCAAGTCCGGGAGCTTCGGAAGTTCCAGTACCTGTGCACACGAGCAATTTGATGTGTCTTGAGAGATACATGCTGTTCAGGCACACATGGACTCCTCAGGCTATCTACTTATCTACTTGCATCATGATGAATACAAATGAGCGGTCACAAAAGTGGTAGAAGCGCCCTCCAACCTTGTTCTCTGGCCTCCACCACCTTGACATGCTTGCTCCACAAGACTTGTCTAGGGAGACCCCATATTCCAAGCAAAGATAGAACCTCTGCATGACGAGGTGCCCGAGAGTGAAACACGCACCAATCATGAAATTCAGCTGAATTCCCGGAGCCCACACTCCCGTCTTCAAGCTCCTTGCCTCTGGATCGATTCACCTGCATAAGTAAGAAGGTAAAGTGGTAACACTGCTCTAGCTGAGAACATGATGAAAACGGCATTACTGCTTTAGTTAAGAGACTGGTAAGCAGTGTTTGAAGAAGAACTGTAGTCAGCACAAATGTGTTTAAACGAATGAGTGTGCAAGCGGGACAAATGCGCACGTGTCAGTGCGAGTGTGCCTTTGTTTGTCTTCATGGCAGCCAGCCTCACCAGAAAATTGTAGGCCTCTCCAATGCTGATGAATTTAACCTCTGCGTTCTCTGCCTTGTTCAGATCAGGATGATACTGCAAACGGGGGATGGATGCATGAAACAGGGTCAGGTGCAAGAGAGCAGAAGGTTTGTGTATGTGGGAGGTCAGTTGCGCACGCACAACAGTCAATTCATTGCATCATGCACTCTCGTTATTTCCTTCACTTCATCTCACCCTGCATGTCAGGGTTTGGCATTGCCTAGATAGTCCTAAAATTTTGAAAGTGCAGTACCATTTTCCAATTTCTAAACCTTCTCCATTGCTTCCTGGCCGTATCACACAAATCAGCTGCTCCAGCGCACCGCTCATAGCCACGTGACAAAAGGTCGCTTGTCGCTTGTTGCCTCATAATTGCAACAGATAAAAAAGGGTCAGGACACCTACCTTGACCACCTAGCCACCCATTCACTGAGAGCATACCACTCTCTAGACCCAAAAGGACCAGATCGCTGTTGAAGCTACAATTAGATAGGCTTGTAGGCCTAAATATTGGAAGCATAGTGTGCACAAGCCAGGAGATGTGGTGTAGCCACAAGTATTTACCTGCTTCGCCATTCGTCTGTAAGCGCGCCTGATGCTGTGTTCGTCTGCGTCTGGTTCCACACCAAGGGCTTCATAAGGACAGGCATAGCTCCAACTGGACTGCCTCGACGTAGCCTGTATGCATGATGACGCGGGTCAATAATGCACATTTATGTTCAAAAGGTTTAAGTGAGTGTGTCTGTGTGTCTGTGTGTGCGTGTGTGTGCGTGTGTGTGCCCGCTTATGTTGTGTGTTTATATGTATGTATGTGTGTGTGTGTTGTGTGTGTGCGCGCATGTGTGTGTTGTGTGTTTATGTGTATGTGTGTGCGCGTGTGTGTGTTGTGTGTTTATATGTATGCATATGTGCGTGTGTGTGTGTGAGTGTGTGAGTGTGTGTGTATTGTGTGTGTGTGTGTGTGTGCATGCATGTGTGTGTGCGTGCGTGTGTTTTTGTGTTTATATGTACGTGTGTGTGTGTGTGTGTGTTGTGTGTGTATATATGCATGTATATGTGCGCGCGTGTATGGTGTTTGTGTGTGTGAGTGTGTGTGTTGTGTGTGTGTGTGTGTGTGTGTGTGTGTGTGTGTGTGTGTGTGTGTGTGCGTGAGTGTGTGTGTGTGTGTGTGTGTGAATGTGTGTGTGTGTGTGTTGTGTGTGTGTGTGTGTGTGTGTGTGTGTGTGTGTGTGTGTGTGTGTGTGCGTGCGTGTGTGTGTGTGTGTGTGTGTGCATGTGTGTGTGTGTGTGTTGTGTGTTTGTGTGTGTGTGTGTTTGTGTGTGCGCGTGTGTGTGTGTGTGAGTGTGTGTGTGTGTATGTGTGTGTGTGTGTGTGTGTGCCTTGCTGGAAAGGCATAATTGGAGTGGCACGCACCTGAGGAGGTTCAACTACCGGTAAGCGGATTGCTTTGGCATCTTGACGAGCTTTACAGCTTTGGGTCAATGGACTTTTTGTTCCGGAAGCTTTGTAAGTGAGAAGCATATCAAATATATTTAACAGGTATGTAGAGCGCTGCAGTTTCCGGTGCGCGCTATGGCAATTTCAATGATCGCCAATGGGCAAATCAACCTTTTCCAATCGCTAAACCTATTATATATATAAAACACACACACCAACACACCAACACACACACAAACACACACAAACACACACACGCACTCACACACACGCACGCATGCACACACACATACACACACACACACAAACACACACACACACAAACACACACAAACACACACACACACACACACAAACACACACACACAAACACACACACACACACACATACACACACAGGCACAAACAGGCACATCGCGCACACGCACACTACAAACACACACACACAAACGCACGCGCACGCACACGCAGACGCACGCACACTACAAACACACACACAAACGCACGCGCACGCACACGCAGACGCACACGCACTCGCACGCGCATGCGCACACACGCACACGCACACGCATGCATACAAATGTATGCATGCACGCACACAGAATTTACTTGTTATCTGCAAATGGGTTTGCAGCGTAGTCTGCCCCATTCATTGTAGTCCGTAGTGCAACGTTTAGGGTTGCGGTTTGTCCAGATGTCCAGATAGCTATGTAAATCTCTTAAACCCCCATCAAATCCCCTATCCCCTATCACTGTTGTTGTTGTTGAATTGTATTTTGCTTGTGTCTTGATTGTGATCTTAAGTTTCTAATTGCATGGCAGTGTAGCGCAGTGGCTAGTTGGTGCACTTTGTGCAGAGAGAAGCTTACATACCATCAGATCCACAAAAAGGACCACAAAGACTGGGCAAGCCACCAAATGTAACCTTAAAAATATCTGAGCGTCCTGCTGTTGTGCAAGCCTCTGGGGCCAGCCACCTGATCTCCATTAAAAGCCCTTCCACTTCTTTTTCTCCAGGTGGGATGTTCAAGTGCCTGCTGGACTACTCAACTGCTGAGCGCTTTTACTGCGTGTATGTACGAGCTGTTCAAACTGGGCGTGCTATTCCCATGCAAGAGTTCACTGCGGATTTGAAGCATAGGATGAGAGGCGCCTCACATCCTTCCCGAATACATGTTTCTCAACCTGCCTCCTCGTGATGTCATTTACTTGCAGTACAGCTCGTTTCAGACTTCGTGCTCACACCCAACGTTTTGAGACAGCGACATAGAATCAAAGCAACTCCCCCGCCGATGACCTATGTGATACTGATGGTGTCTAAGATGAGCAGCATGTTCTTTTCCACTGCGCCGATCTCCATGTGATTTTTCTCCGGCATCTCTGTTTTTCCCAACAGGAGCCCACGGTGTGTGTTCTTTCTTAAGCCAGAAAGCTATACCTTTCCCTCCATGAATTAATCCCTTTTTATGAGCAGGCTAGCAGTCGCACTTCTTGACTGAAGGCCTTTTTTTATAAACCTTGAAGAAGATGAACATGTTCAGAACGAGGTGCATGCTCTTTTATATTGCCAAAACCATTGGGTTTTGTGAGCAGAGGAAACAGTTTTCCTTCTTGTCTACGCTTTTTTTGAGGACTTTTCAGCAGCCCAACCCTTTTTGCTGCAACAGGTCAACAACCAGCTTGTCCAAATTCCTTTCTCAGCAGAACACTGGACTTTTCTCTTTCTTTCTGAGCTTATGAATTTATTTGTGGCTGGCCGAGACCAGCCAGCAGCCGAGCAGCCAAACAACCTGACTGAAGGTCATCCCCCATTGTAATCATTTAGGTATTTAAAAGCTTCGCCAGGTTTGCACTGGGTTTGGAGCACGTTTGCCTCGTATTTGGTCTGACATTTCGGTTCTGCCCCTCCAAGGGCGACATTGAAATAAAGAACCGCCATAAACCTCCTCCAGAGCTCTACAAATTAAACCAAGACCCTCAAAAGTCGTTCAAATTAAAACTTAATACATGTGCAACGCCATAACGTGCCTAAGAGTCCCTCACGGAAAACCGCGATTCGACGAGATCATTACAGCTCTGACTTCTTGTTTTTATTCTTCTTCTTGGTTGCCTTTTTCTTCACCTTCTTGGCTTCCTCCTCCTCTGCCGCTGCCTGTTGCATTGATAAAATGAATATTCCTTCTATGTGTATAGTGCATGCGTAAGAGCTCGCTTGCGCGTTGATTTCTTGTTATATTGAACGGGTGCAACGGAGCTGCCTTTCAAACCACCTCACCTTTGCTGCCAGCTCTGCCTCCACCTGACGCTTGCGTTCCTCCCTGCTAGGCTCGACCTGAGTGTGTATTGTTTTGCTCCGACGCCTTCAACTGCATTTCCCTGATATTTATCCTGCCTACTGCTCAAGGAAACAAGCATTTGGTGCAGCCATCGTGATCAGAGGCATTGTGCACAGGCAGTTTCCCTTTGTGAGCTGCATTTCCAACTTGGCATGTACTGTAGATCACGATGCTCAATTCCAGAGCAAAATAAAGGCTCTGTCTAGGAGGTAGGTGAGAATGTGGGGCGTGACGAGCATGCTATTGGTGGAGGCTGCGGCAGTGGTCACATGATACCAGGCACACACGCGAATATCATGCACTCACCTCTTCACTCATGATGTCGCTGAGATCAAACTCCTCCTCGACGGCCACCTCCTCTTCAGCTGCTCCACCCTCAGACTCTTGGCGTTCCCCTTCGTTACTGTATGATGATGATGATGATGATGATGATGACGATGATGATGATGCCTCTAACGATGGTAGCACCTGGAAAGTGAAGAGCAGAAGACATATACACAGGGTTTAGGGTTTTTTAGGGTTTTTAACCTAACCCTAAACCCTAACCCAGAAGACATATACACTCTACCATTCATCCACTCGTAAAACAGCAGCCAATGACACAGCACTACATCAAGTCAGGCGCCCTCGCTAACCACCTGGAGTCGTGCCAGCTACAAACTTGTGGCTTTACCAAATTGATGTGCTGGGCAAAAACCTGCACACCTCAAGGGGTAATGTCTTGACCTTCCCACTGAGCACACCGTCAATAAAACGTGACAGGTCAGCAGGCTCGGACAGCGGGGCAGGAAGGACGGCATACCGCATGCGCGCTACGGAAAAAGCCACTGCGGTAGGCAAGTTTCCATGCCCCACAGAGAAAGGGGCAAGGAAGGACCTGCAGATAATGAGTGTCAAGAAGGAGAGGACAGGAGAAGTGAGGTCCGGGGCAAGCTGAACTCACGTATAGTTTGAGTATGAGAAATTATCGCTTATGATTTGTGCATCAGTAAGAAAAAAACCTGTAGCTTGTAGCCTTGTAGCGAAAGGGGAGATTCAGAGGTGTGTAGCTGGAGAGTCTACGCGCGCGCGCACACACACACACACAAACACACACACAATCTTGGTGCGATAAAAAAGACTTACCGATACCTGGGGGCGTCTACGTAGCTAAAATACAAGGGCTGGTCTTGGCTCTTGCCTGCAACTTTGCCCATCATTTTAATCAGCTTCTCGCTCCTGTGGGCATGAGACAAATGCAGCACAATGAGATTGAGTTTCAGAACTGCTCATTGCAGGGGACCGTTCGAATTCCATCCAAGCTAAAATTGCTTGGCAATATGTGAAAAATCCCCCTTGGAAGCGCAGTTCCTTTCACTTCACAGTCAATGCTGCACAACAGCTTTGCACTACATCTCTGTGTGCTCTCGTCCTCACCCAGGTCGTCCAAGGTCAAGCAGACCCACGACACACACGCCCTTGCCCTTCTGCACGCAGTGCTGTTGCAAATGGACATCAGCGCTGAGCTGCGGGACCTCTAATGAGCCCTTGCCACCTGCACCAGCAAAAAAAACAGCACCATGGATTCGTGCAGTCAGCAAGGGCCAGGTTGCATGTTGAACACGCAGGTGTGAATGAAAAGTTTCTTGTGGCACTTGTCGTGGCACTTAGCTACTGGCAGCACCCCACCTGCACCCATGATGTTGCCTAGCACAGCTGCCATCTGAGACAGCCAGCCGTGCATAGCTGAGTACCTCATGGCACCCGTGAACCTGCAAGCAGCGATTACCTTTAATTGTTGAGATCCAGACCAGCATGTCCAACGATTTAACGATTGAAGTATGAATATAAAGAAATAAGGCTTGGAGCACCTAGTGGTTCGCTTATGTGCCAGTAACAGGAGTTTGTCAGCTCCCTAAGCCAGTGTTACAAGGGATTGCATGCATAAGACGGACTTACGGCTGAATACTGATCTGTGCACGCCCGCCGCTTTCAGGGCTAGCAGGCATTGGGAGCAGCATAATCACACGTGGAACCTGCGTGGATGTGTTAAAGCACACACACACACACTTGCACAAATGGTATCGGGATTGTTTGAAACACTTCCAACATCTTGCAATACTGTATCTCACACCCATATCGCAAGAAAGCAGAGTGTCCGGTTTGACTGTAACATATTCATACCTTAAAGCTCCACCATGCAAGCCTGGCAACACTTAATACTGACACAACAACACAAACCCACATGGAAATCAACGTGCACCTACCTTCCCGGCGCCGATTTGGTCAATGACTTGCTTGTTTCTCTCATCATGTGCACGGATCCAACTGCAGGTTATGGGTGGGCAGGTATCTGTATCATTGATTTCCCCTGCTCACTTGCGTACGTGTGCTTACTGTTGCAGCCCCATTCTTAGATCAAAAAGGCATGTACAAGGTTGCAAAAGTAAGTAAGCTATCACATGTATCTGGCGGAAGAGTGCAAATGTGAGTACTATTCGATTGTCCAGAATCAGAACAGAATCTTTAGACAAACAGGTCTCCTTTACATTGACATCAAAACATGGCTTTGGAGTTGTGCTTAGCGATAAATACGTTCAAAGCCAGAATCCATGTCACCCTGTGGAGATCAGGGGATCTCTAGTTAGACAGCACTGAGCATCGTGGGCAAATCAAGGAATGAGTTTAAAATGGAGTTAAAACAAAGAGGGCTCAAACTGAAGAAGAAACCTAGAAAATTGCTGTTATTAAACGATGCACTTCTAGCTTCAGAAGCCGATTCGTTGCACACCACTCACTATTCAGGCTGTCTATTGACTTTCTATTTTTCTATGACAATAGTTTGACAATAGTTTTACCATTTGCTGCTGACAAACCATTGAAGTGCTTAATGGCTAACTGCGCAGCGTGAATCTAAGGCAGTGTGTGAACAGCAGGAGGCAAAACAATCATTCCTGACCGCTATGTGCTTATTTTGCACCCTGAAAATGCCCCCCTCTGCCCCAATTCTCCCTTCCTGAACCCCTACACAAACAACAAAGGTGCCATTCTGTTCTTTTTTAAAGTCGGCATTTATCTACCTACTTGCTATTTAACTAAACTACAAGCTCCAGTAGATCTATTAGGCCAAAACTTTCAAACGCACCCTCTTGCACTGGCCACCTACTTAGCACACACAAATCTAGGCTTAACCTTGCCATCATATTTTCCCCTTATATTATGTATAAAGTACAAAACATAACACACTAAATGAAAGGTTCGAATCATTCACTGGTAATTTGCCTGAACACGCCTCTGCGGCCTACCTCCTTGCACATCTGTAACCAGCCACCCAAACCACCCCCGTATTGACAGAGTTGCACACAAGGGTGCTAATTGACAGGGCTTCAGCTCAGGATTCCGATGGAAATATCATGAATACCGTCTGTCCACGATCAGTTTGTGATGCCACCATTAGATTCCATTTTTAGTTCGGAAGGGGGTCTGGGAATTAATTTTTGAGGTCGAAGAAACTTCATAAGGGTCCCGTCTGGAACTATTGATTTGTGAATTTGAGAGCTCCCCTCTGCTGGCTGCTGCTGCTGTTTGTTGCTGCTGCAGCTGCTGCAGCTGCTGAGGCTGGGGACTGGGGCTTCAAGAACAGGGCCAGGGGAATTCACACTGACCCACTTAGAGCTCATTTTTAAAATTACCCTCAAAACCACCTTTATATGTTATTTTTTTGACTTCAAAGCCAGTTCGGAGAGGGCTCTGGAAATTGAAATTCTCTTTTCTACTAAAAATTCTAGGCAAAATCAGGAGCCTGTCAGGTCAGCCATTTTCCTGTGAGAGTTCTTGCCCCAAAGCTCCCACCCACTTCTAAGTATGCAGGACCTCAAGCTGGACCTAACTGAGCAACTCTGCATACTCAGTTTGTGCCGGGGGGCGCCCAGGGTGCGGGGCCAAGATTTCCCTGCCAAAATGGGGTCCTCAAAAATTGGCCCTGCGGCTTGCCTCACCCACAACGATGGTTGGACATAATATTTGGAGCATCATGAGGAGGGTCCGGGGGGCGGGGGCGGGGGTCTGTTTTTGACCCCAGTTTTGGCAGGGAATTTTCGAAAAGCTTCAGCTTTTTTCTCTCTGCATGAATCCGAGAACTGATTTTACAGCTGATTTATTGAAACAATTATAGCAATAAATTTTCAATAGCGATACTGGCCACTAGGTGAGTTGTCGTTTGAAGATTTTGGATGTTCAAAAACTACAAAGAGGACCTATGCCTCTTTTGTGGGAGGTTGCTAGTGCAAGCTAAAGTTTATGGCTTTTAAAAATCTCAGCTGTCGCTACCCTCCACGGCCCAACCCCAGCATTCCAGACCATAATACTTGACAAGGCATGCCCTGGGAGCATACTGAAGGGCTCCCGACACTCAGGTGGTGGCCAGAAAGCGTGTTTCCAGGGTTTCCAGAAATGCACCATTTTTGCCCAGCAAACAGGCCCACGCACCAAGTCCTTCAGGGACAAATTTTCAACCCCCCTTGTTTTTGCTCTGATGGGTATGGTTTGACCCTAAACCTATCTGGCAACAAAAGAATTGGTGAAATTCGGACCAGAACCCACATTCATACACCCATACCACCTTTCTGGCAGGGATATGGCACAAATCCAGCCCCCCCTCTCACCCTTGACCCCAAACTCAATAATATTTATGCAGAAGTGTTACAATTATGTATAGGAACCATTGGGTGACCTCAAATGTGCAGTTCAGGAAAGGGGCACGAATTCCCCCTTTTTTGGGTGGGGAATGGCTGACCTGACTTTAAGTATCATAACTTTTGGCGTCACATGTTAAATGATATATAAATTGCATATTCGGAATCCTGACGTTGAAAGCTATCGATTGGCATACAAACGAGTCAATTCTGAGGGGTCAATTGGTGGGTGGACATTTGGGGGACTCGGAAACTTTTGGGGGGGTCTTCAGATTTTTTCTGGGCCACTTCCAGCAAATATTAATATATTTTGGATTTCTCAGCTCAAGCCCAGCCGACTGGCACCCTTGTTGGGTGATTTGATTAAAGGGGGGGTCTGGGTGCTTGGTCATAGAAATGCATGAAATGCCCCCACGTAGGCCGCGGGGGGATGTTCAGGCAATTTTCCAGCGTTTCATTCCAAACTTGCAGTTCACGTATTGCATTATGCATAAGTTGTGTGATTGGAGTAAAAAAGTGCTTTGACAAAGGTTTTGGCTGGATTTATGCACTAAACAGGTGGTCAGTGCAAGAGCGTGTGCATA
>Ga0307960_1001014_pt1 | contig 15967 bp, 10 predicted proteins | sample OrgLakmetagen542_FD_201832 | JGI IMG/M metagenome (GOLD analysis project Ga0307960, IMG submission 201832) | Saline water microbial communities from Organic Lake, Antarctica - #542 | ecosystem: Environmental > Aquatic > Non-marine Saline and Alkaline > Saline | place: Antarctica: Organic Lake... | reverse complement strand
ATCACAGCTAGCCTTCGAGGAGCAATGCAAGGGGTCTTTTGAGCAACTGCCTTGCCTAACCTGAACAACCAGGCAATCCAAGCTCGTATGAGCCCATCCTTCTTGCACGCTCTCAATGACAAGTGTGAGTGTGTGTGTGTGCGTGTGTGTGCGCGTGTGCGTATGCGTGTGTGGTTACGTGCGTGTGCATGTGTGCACACGTACGTCTTAGATCAAACCTCAGGCCCTGCACCCCTCAGAACCCCAGTACCACCCACCTGAAAGGTAGTGCTCCAGGGCGATGAGCAAGGCAAGCTGAGAGGGGGCGTCCTTAGCATGGGCAGCAAGCTGAGCCTTGTGGGCCAGCAGAGTGTCCGACAGCTTGACATCATCAGCGCCACCACACGCAAACACCGCCTCCAGCAGCACACGCATCTTGCCTGCAGAGGCATGAATGCACGCCGGCACCATGGCGGAGGATATGGATTAACCCCTACCGTTCCTCTAACCTTCACCCTAACCTCAACACTAGACCGCCTGGTCATGGGGCTTAATTGATTGCACCCTAGTAGTCAGCGGTTCTGGACCCTAAACCCTTAACCCTGCATTTTTGCGTGTCTGTATTTAGCATTATACGAGTAGTAAGAGGAAGGGGCATACAGACGCTGCACAGCTCCAGCAGTACCTAATTGCTGGGTTTACATGTGGCCTAACAATGCACGTCAGCATAAGTGTGTGTTTTGGCAGCTCTCAACGGGATGCACATTGTAGCAACACTGGTGCGTAGTCGGTGCGTGTGTATTGCATGCGGCAAAAAAGAGGGTATAGGATGGGAGGATAGCACCTTCCACCCTCATATGTACATAATAGGAATACCTTCAGCTGCACATACAAATAGATTGACAAGAAATATTACCGAGAAGACTCGGCAAGACTGAAACGGCCTTATCCTGCCAGCCCTATCCCAAACTTGTTAAAAGCACTTGCCAGGTGCAGTGACTTGAGCTTACATCTCAACACTGTGGCTAGATTTGGCCAAGGCTGTACACAACCACGCTACGCAAATCAAGACTTCCCGGCAACCTCCCATGAAAGCCATCCACAGTTTTAACCTGGTGTGTATGCCTGGGTTTGCGCCAACATAAATCGCTGACGCCCACACCAACGCCTACTCTGATGCCCACATTCACGTTTGCTCACACTTGCTCCCAAACAAATCCCTCTATGTGGCACATTTGAATCAGTGCCGTCAGGTGCAAATGGTTGTGGGGAGAAATGGCCGAAGTCAAATGGACTGCCCACCTGGAATGCCCCCAGCGGGATTGATGGTTTTCAGCTGAGAGGCAACGGCCTCTGCATCTGCTCCCTGCATTACATTACACAAACAGACGTATGCATGCATAAGCAGAGGAACGCATTCTTACACATAGAACAAGGTACATGGTGAACAGCATCCGTCCCCTCCCCTGATAAAACACGCAAGGCACACAAAACTGGATAAGGTCGCATATGAAATTTTGACCCCTGCATACAATATTTTTGGGAGGTAGAGGATGGTACATGGCTAGCGCTTCACAGCCCTAACAGCCCTCCCAATTAGACGCATGCAAAGCATGCCTTAGGGTAAGTGTAGCACCTGAGGGTAAGTGTGTAGCGTCAATAAGCGCTAACCTCAACCCAATACAGAGTAATGATTTCAGTGCAGACAGACAGCGATCTGTTATGGGTGTACGCTTTACCCATCCTAACCCAAACACGCAGGCATTACCACCCATGCACACACTGGTACACATACCTGAGTCAGGAGGTGCTTCACAGAGCCTACAGGCGTTGCTTGTTGGGCCAGAGCCAGCTGCTCTGCCTGGGCAGCCAACTGAGCGGCCTCCTCTTCTGCCTGCAAGTGTGTTGTGTATGTGTATGTGTGTGTGCATGTGTGTTGGTGTGTGTGTGTGTGTGTATTTTTGGGGGCGTGCGTGTATGTGCATGTATGCGTGTATGTACGTGTGTGTGTGCGTGTGTGTGTGTGAGCTGAGCTGAGCTGAGCTGAGTGAGTGAAGGTAACAACTCACTCAATAACCTCCCCTTGTGTGGCCTTGAAGCAATTGCTGCTTAAGCTGAACACATGTGGTGGGGGACACAGAATTTAGAACCACCACATACTCCCGATTGGAGCATCATCACAACCACACTCACACCATGCTGTTCAACTTCCAGGCTTAAAAGCCCTGGAACACTTGTTGCTATGCTTGCATGCCTGCACCCATGAATACAACCGTAAATTGCATACAAGTGAGCACACACCCACACTCACACCCATGCCAACACCAACACCTAGTATTGCCAATTTTACACAAAAGTCCACCTGCGCGCGCGCGTCTTCCTCTGCCTTCTTCTTTTCCCTCTTGCGCTGAGCTTCCTGCTCGGCCTCGATATTGCCCTGGGTCACCAAGGCTGCCGTGGCAGCCGTCAATTGTTCCTGTGGGGAGGTGTATGTGCGTGTGTGTGTGTGTGTGTTCGTCCATGTGTGCATGTGTGTTTTGTCACAAGAAAATGATTAAAGCACCAGCAAGCATTGAGGATGGCGTGACGGGGTGCTCTGTGCAACACACCAAGAAGTCTGGCTGAAAAAGATGGGTAATTGTCAGACTTAAGCGCCGCACAAGGGAGGCACGTGTGCAGGAAAAGGGGTTACAAAACTAGTAGGGAGCGAACCTTATTGATACAATTTTATCTTCACCTCAATCTTGCAGGGGATAATGGGCCCCATGCCCCATGAAACATAAGGATTAAAGACCAAACAAATTTAGACATTGTAAGGGCAGGTGGAAGAACAAGGACAGAAAACTAAACGCTCAGAATCGGTAAACAGCCTTCCCTGCCCCATTACCTGCTTTACCACCACCTCCATCAAACAAATGAGTGGCAGACTTCAGTGTCAATCACTAGCAGCCCACGCGCACAAAACACACGTCCACAATGTGCGTACACTGCTGTGGACGACTTCTCCACCCTCACCTGGGCACGCTGCTTGGCTGCTGAGACAAGCTCGCACAAAACGCATGCATTGAAGGCACACTAACGACACACCAAAGGCACATCAAAAGCAAAGGTGAATATATCCCTCACCTGGGCACGCTGCTTAGCTGCTTCGGCCGAGGTGTCCGTCATCCAAACCACACCATCTTCGTCAGCCCCTTCGCTCTCCTGCACTCACGCACACACATAAGCACATATCGAGTGAGAAGGGGGCATTACAGGCGCCTACAATCCTACATAAATCGCACACCCAACTGCGCCATCCACTCTCCTGCCCACACAACGGAACAATGAGCACATTAAGAGCTCTAAGGACATTCTTGTGCCCATTTTGACACGTTTAATAAAAGCAGTTGCAAAGCAGATCACCTTATCCCCTCATGCCTCATGCCCGTACATGCGCATAAGGCTACAAGGACCAAAACTTACTGACTCATCCTCCTCCTTCTCGTTAGGGTCCTTGCCTTCCTCCTCCTTTTTTTTCCTGAGAGAGAGAGAGAGAGAGAGTGTGTGTGTCTGTGTGCGTGCGTGCATGTGCATGTGCGTGTGCGTGTGTGTGTACGCGTGTGTGTGTGCTCAGCAAACATGTTTGGTTATGCACGTGAAAGCAGGAAGAAATGCGAGTCTAGACTACACAAACTGGAGACAACGACACGTATGTTTGCAGACAATCGATAAAGCAAAACACAAAGGTAGTAAGACAAACCATTTTTGCAAGCAAGTTTGCTTTCACATCATGTCCTAGAAAACCTGACTCACTTCTTTTTGTCCTTGTCTTGCTTCTTCTCCCTGTGATTGTGGAGTATTATAGCAAAATAGTTGGATTAGGCGTACACATGTGAGTGCACTTATGTGCGTGTGATGCATACGACATTTGAGGTGGGTTGTGGTGGCTTCAGGCGCACAGGCATATTTCTGTGAGCAAAATTTAAACAACTTAATCCTATTTGGGAGCTCAGCACGTATAATGCAGCACAGAGAACGTCACAATCACGTTTAGAGCACAATCACAATTAGAGCACAAAACATCATGGGAGGACATCCATGAAAGGATCCCCCTCCTCAAACCAGCCAGACTCGCATATACATGTATGAGCCAACACTCACTTGATCTCCTTCTTCTCACGCTTTGCAGCCTTTTCTGCATCCATGACGCGCTCAGCCTCAGCCTTCTTCAGCCTGCATGCACGTGTGCATGTTTGTAAAACGTGTGCAAATATGTGAGTGCGCGTACGGGTGTGTGAATGTGCACATGTGAACATGCACATAAGCAGAAAGTATGAAAGTTTAGTCTTTGTTGCTTTTTGATGGACTGTTCAAGCCAGCCACAGAGAGCATGAGTCCCTGGCTAAAGTACAAAAGCGATTCAGTCAAACCACCCATGAGAGTAGTCTCCTGGATTTGTGTTCGCTATAGGCAAACTGTGCACCATAAGTGTCCCTAAGGACTCTTGCGCAAAGATGAAGTGCAAACCTTTGTTTCCATCACGAACAGCGTGTGTACATGCGCACATGAGCACATTTACACATGTACGCATACTCCCACCCAAAGAAGATAATCCAAAATTTGCTTGGAAAAATGTGGTACACACATATGTGTGAGGTTCGGCGTTCAAAACTGCACACTACACACAATCAAGTTTGCTCTAAGGAAAGACAGGCATACACGCATAGTGGTATATAGAGCTACCTTCAATTTGTGCCACAGCCTTGTACTGGCACATGGCAAGCCTGAGGATATCACATAGTGCAGCAACTCTCATGTGTTTTCAATAATTGGTTTTGTACTGAAGGGTGGCCAAACGTGCACGCATACTGTACATGGTTGCATCATACATTCCGTTACCTGTTACATCACTGTATTTGTACTTTTTCCCTTGTGTATTAAACTACACACCAGATATCTTGAATATTACAGGTATCCATATTTGTACTCCCTTCTTTCCAATGCTTTTCGCGCCCTTACTTTTTCTCCTCCTTAGAGATCTTATTCTCGGGGGGGTTCTTCACCACGAAGGGGTTCAGTCTCAGCCGGGGGTCCACATCCGACACAAAGCCACAGGCCTTGCACTTGAGCTGCAGGTTGTCCTGTGCACACACAGAGGGGAAACACACAAGCACAATGTGACGTGAGTGACTTGCCTTGAGGCTAGACACTTGATTTAAGGCCTTGCACTTTAGCTGCAGGACGTCCTGTGGATGGAGGACGTGCATGTGTACCTGTGTGACACATCGTCCATTTCCTTTCCTGATAGTTGCAAGCACACGTGCGGGACATCAGCGCTTTTGAGTCAAACTGGTTGCCTCTAAAACAGTTGAGCTACATTTTACATAGCTTATTCCGTAACAAGCATCTCTTCTACCCCCCTGCCTTCACTAAGTTACCAAAAGATACCAGCCCCCAGCTTGAGCTTTCGAAGGCGTACAGAGCAGGCGTGAAGAGCAGACAATAGGCTCAATCCAGCATGAAATGGAGGTCTTAAAACAGTCCAGGAGTTGGGAGATGGAGCTGACACGGAGCTGACACCAGCGTTTAGCTCACATCATCGAGGAATGAAAGGGGAGGCTCGTCTGGTCACTCACCTGTTATGGGCCGCTTTTGTGCATCCATTACATCCAGCGCATCCATTTTTTGTGTTCACCTCATCGGACTAAGGACCAGATTTGTCCCACAAGAGTTCTTATCAACGAAAGCTCACCTATGCAGTCACTCAGACATGCGCGTGTGTATGCTCCACTCTAGCATGGCACCTCCTCCCAGCCAAGACACACTCCTTGACCTTTCATTGCCACTACTACCAGTCAGACACTACTACCCCCATCAAATGCCTCGCCAAATGAACCCACTCAAGCATTGCGCTGTCTCTTTGCCTCCTGATGAATCATAGTCAAGCATTGCCAAAGGGATCGTCTTTCGCGGGTTCCTCTCTACTGCCGCAGCAAAGCTTGCCGCTTGTCAAAACTTGTTTGCCTCCTTAACCCTTGATATAGGTGTCTAACATTGGCAACCTGTTCCAAGCTGACCAGCGTGACCCCATGCAAGCACCCTCGCACCCCAAACCCTTGCAGCACACTCGCCAGACAGCCTTCACCACAACTTGTTCTGGATGCAACGTTGGTACAGAGAGCTGGTTTTCCTGGTGATCAAGCGCCCTTAAAGCTTGCGTATGAACTTGAAAGGCACGTACCCACACCCGTTGTCCCCCCTTCTGTACACTGATCCCCACTGAAAGGCATCATCCAAAGGGCGCCTCTTACCTTCTTGACCTTGATTGCGGTCTCTGGGTTGCCGCAGGAATAGCACTGCACGTACTTCTTGATGAAGCCCTCCAGGAACTCAGACAGCTGCACGGACGAAAGATGGGATGGATCATGTGAGCATGTCATTATAAAACCAAAAGCATGCGAGAGCAGAGCTGAATGCTCGTGCTACTCGTTATGAACATATACAGGCAATTATATGTATACATACATTTATATGCAGGCAAGGGCCCACTATTGCCAAGAGCTTCTCCACCTATGCCGTGCACCACCTGAGCTCAGAACGCTGCTTTTAAGCTGAAAGCAGCCATGTTGCATTTTTCTGTGCCTGAGCATGGATGCAGCATCAGAACGATGCTTTAAAGCTGAATGCTGCGTATGCGTGTTGCATTTTTCTGTGCCTGAGCAAGGATGGAGGACTTACATGCAAGCCAAGTAAGAAGTAAAGACAACCTGTACAAACTCCTCTCATGTGCGGCCGTTGAGAGGTGTTGTGCTTTACGTGCAGGCATGACAAGGTAGAGAGTCCTCTCATGTGCGGCCGTTGAGAGGTGTTGTGCTTTACGTGCAGGCATGACAAGGTAGAGAGGCAAACCCTATGCAAAGCTTCTCAAAACGGCTAGGTTGGCAAAACTGTGCCCTCCTCTGACATGATGTTTTTTGTACACGTGACTTTGTATGCGTGCATGTGTCAGGTGTGTGCATGTGCGTGCATGTGTGTAATATTATGTCTGAATACACCCCCACCTTTTTCGCGTCGTGTGCACCATTGACAATGCATGTGCCGGTAGCCTTGTCAAAATTGGTCTGCGCCCCCAGCTCATAGCCAAAATACTTGAGCACATCTGAAAAATAGTGCATGTGCGCATGTACATGTGTGAATATATGTCTGTGTGTATGAATACTTGTGCATGCTTGTTTGAGTAAAGACACGCATCGTGAGATTTGCTTTGAGGGAAAAATTCGTTCCAGGTTGCAGCAGACGGGCTACAGTGATGGAATCCTTGCACATGAAAGATGGAAAGGCACGTGCCCAAACACTCGCACGACCATGAGCGCTTTTACTACCAGGTAACAACAGTGAAAAAATTTGGCGATGCTGGCGTGTATGCGAGGGGCAAAAGCATGCGTGAAAGGCACCACTTACATTCAGGAGGCCTTTCTAGGGATTTAGCAATGTCAACGTTGTTCACGATGTTCGTCTTGATGCCGTTGCCACGCCCCTCGATCTAGTTTAAAAAGCAGAGAGGACATGTAACTGAAAGAGGAATATGTGTCTTGCGTGCACACGGTGTGTGCTTGTGCATGAGTGTATGCACATGCACTAACATGCGCACATGCGTGTGTTTGCATGTATACCACTGTATGGTTTATACAGTGGGGACTGTGCATAGCTTGCATGTTTTCACATGAGTGAGCGCTTGCTCTGGTGCTGTGCTCGTTTTTGAGCGATGCCTGTGTGTAAGTATATATGAGAATATGTGTTTCTGTGCATGTGCGCATGAGTGTGTGCGCGAGCGTACGCGTATTCCGAAAAGAGACGGCCTTCACTAAAATCACAACTACTAGGTGCCACAAAAGACGCATGGATCCTCACCTTTGCCACAAGCTTTGGCATCTTGTACCTGATTGAAAGAGGCAGAGCAAAGGAAGGGAGAGAGGTGTGTGAGCGGGAGCTGATACGCATGCAGTCAGCAAGAAGAGCAAGGAAGGCACACCTGTAAAACTCATCCCCCGCGTTGCTGGCTCCGATGTTAATGGACATGCTTGCTGCTTTGCTGCCTGTTGTGCACAGCTGCCTCCTCCTATTGCTTGGACTGCTCCTTGTGGGTGTGAAGCAGAAGTGCTATGCGAGCAGAAGTCGGATTGCGGCCACGAATATTGAGCATGCAAAGTGTAGTGGAATCTCTCGCCTTGGCTTGACACCGGCCTGGTTCCCAAGTGCATAAATTGGTGACACGGGAACTGGATCCGTGTGGGTTTTTGCGATGCAAAATAGAATAAATTGCAAACTAAAAAAGAAGAGTAAAAGCCTGTAATTGTTCGTCGCGCGGGACTCCGATGTCCAACAACCAACAATGAGTTGGAACATGTTGCTTCCCGGGCGCTTGGAATGTTTCGGAGTATTCTTTGATGTTGGATATGCAGCGGGGCCGCCAAATTGCAGAGCATCATCACCAGGTGGGAAGGTCCTGGCGCTTCAAAATGCCCTGGGGTTTGGGTTTGGGTGTTGCTGTGCATATCACAGTGCAGCATTCCCGTTATACACAGCGTCATCCGGAGTGGCACTGGGTCTTACTCTGATGATATGGCTTTTCTGCACACCGTGTATAATGCTGCAAGACTGTTTTGCATCATCCGGAAGTGACCTCTTTAATCTGGCTTTTATCCTTCTGGCATGTATTGTCTGGCTATCCTGCTGTACATAATAACCCACCGAGAGTTTAGGGGTTGTACGCGAGCCAGATCTGGTCACTCCTTTCTTACAACAGGGCAAATAAAGAGATGGACAACTGACAGTGTTAAAAAAATTTCTTGGGGTCAGGGACACAAATCCTTCTTGGTGCGTTATGCGAGAGTGTGGCATTGAGCCCCTACGGTTCAGCTGGTTTCGTGCCACATACAATGCGTCTTTGCAATTCTCTGACCCAATGCAACAGCACTACTGCCAAACAAGTTTTACATGCTGACGTGCGACTGAGCTCCAGGTCTGATGACTGCTGGTCTTCCAATATTTTTTCAGCCATGACTGGTCTGGTACAAGAATACATGTTCAAAGAAAAGCTGCGGAACTGTGAACCCGTTGATTTCAGTCGTTTTGTTGTGGACCTCAGCAGAGAGAGAGACACTTGGAGTTTTGGACACCCTATTCTGATGGCCCACGAGAGCACAACAGCAAAATTCTCAATTATACAGATGGTGTGCACTGCCCCCCAAAAAGGCCCTGGCTACTCGTTCTCCTTACAGCCTTTCCTAATACATATTCCTAGACCTCCCACGAGATGTCATTTGCAGTGTTGCCCGTTTCAGACTGTGTGTCCACACCCTTTGCTTTGAGACCGCAACATGGAACCCCAGGTTCTCCCTTACCTGTGATTTGTGTGAGGCTGGTGATGATGTCCAGGATGAAAAGCATGCTATATTCCACTGCACACACCCCCATACAGTGTCTCTTCGCAGGAGATATGAGTCCTTATTCTCAGAGGCAAGAGCATAGGATGTTTACTTATTTGCACCAAAACAACAAAAAATTCGATTTTTTTCTACATGAACTGATTGTTTTTTATGAGCTGAGCAGTCGCACGCTTTGACTGAAGGCCTTTCCTGTAAACTTGTAAAACTTGTAAAACTTTGTCGTTGCAGGTGCGTAGTCACTTGTTGGATCCATACCGGAACAGCACCAGCTGGAGCTGAACGCCTCCCGCAGATCAGAGAACTGATGGTTGCATTGGAAAGCGAGGTCCAGGAGTATGGTGGATTGAACAAGATCTCATGTGTTCAGGTTGACGGAAAGAATGCAGCTGCAGAGTTTGAAGATGTTCAGTGAGCAAATAATCTATGATAGGCACTATTTAGCATATGGTTGGGAATTAATAGTAGCAGGGGCAAGTGTGAAATGATTGTGTTACAGCTGAGTATTTCCGTTCGATACTAGTGATCGTACCACTTTTATCAGTATTTGGTTGGTGACTTGAAGTTGGGGAGAGGTAATGTGTAGTTTGACACATCTTGCTTTACAGGTGTGGATGGTTAAATGTTGCTGTTAAAGTTGGGACGTGGCTGGTTTTTTTACTGTTTGCAATGATTTCCCACAGTAGGCTTGATTCAACCACAGATCAATTGCAAGTTGAGGAAACCAGCATAAGGAACCCAGCCTGAATTCAACCATCTAGGCTTGATTTAACCATGAACAAGAGAAAAGGCGGCTTGAATCAACCACACATCAATTGCGGTTGATTGAACCATTAGGAAATAACCAGCCCAAACTGAACTAATCAGGCTTGATTCGACCATGAACAAGAGAAAAGGCGGCTTGAATCAGCCTTAGATCAATCGCGGTTGGTTCAAGCATTAAAAGTTATTCAGCCCGAAATGATTCAACCATTGGCAGGCTTGATTCAACCATCAACCGCTTGATTTCAAATTGATTGCCAATTGATTCAAGTAAAAAAACATATCCCCCTCTCATCACATGGAAAAATGCTCCCAGATACACAAATACATGGACATCAGGAGCGCCCTTTGTAGGTGGGAAAAATAGCAAAAATGTAAAGGCAAGCCAAAAATGTGAGATGGAGGCCCACGTCTCAGCAGAGGTCCAACACGGCGGAGGGCCTTTTCACACAGGCTGGATTTTCATGATTAAAGAGGACTGGGTGGCCGAAAATGAACAACTCCAAGTAAGGAAGAACAACTTCGACATGGCCGCCTGCCAGGGCAGTGGTTCCACAAGTACCAGCCTCTACTCCCTCATGATGTCATTTGGTTCTTTTTTTTTACGGACAGTGCGCCTTTGCACGCAACCTCCTCAGCTGGCTGACCTTCGAAGGCCCCTTCCCTACTAGTTATGAGAAGACCCCAAGACAATGGCGTCGGGCCAAAGACAGGCTTAGCTAAGCTCAAGCAGCAGAGACGCCATGGCGAGCTGGCCAGCTCGAAGGCAAGGAACGAAATCATGCATGACCCATGCATTACGCACACAAAGCTCCCGCACGCCAGGATGGGGCTGCCTCCTGCTACGCTTGCCTTCTGACGGTGCACAGTGGACGGAGTAAATGGACGGTGGAGCCAGCTTGCTTGCATTTCGGCGGTACGACAGAGCCAGGCCCAAATTTATGAAGGAACTCGCTCCCCTTTTCTAACATTGTCTGAGCTGGCTGTTTGTCGTGGCGCCTTTGCTTGCTGTGAGTTGCACCTCTAGGGTGAAAAAACGCTGTGGTGCTTGTTGGCTAGCCTGCCGTGCTTGAACATTGGGAGTGTGGACTGAAATGGTTGAGTTTCTATCTATGTGCAGCAACCAGCTAGGCCAAGTTGGGGCTCAAACTGTTTAACAATATGTGGTGAAGGTTTCTCCTTCCAACACTTTTCTGTGCTTTTCTTAGAACGTACATGCTGGTGCACGATTGTAAGTCAAATGTCAAATTTGAACTCAGCTCCCAATTTGTTTGCATGAACAATAACTAATTGTGGCACCTCCTTCGCGAAGGAGGTTAGTACTAACCCACGGTACTAACCCACGGTACTAACCCATGGTACTAACCCACGGTACTAACCCACGGTGCTACCCACGGTACTAACGTACAGTACTAACCCACGGTACTAACCCAAGGGGAGGATAATTCCTCAACTTGGGTTTTACATTCTGGTGTCCAGTGAGCAGGCCTGAACTTGTTGTGGCTGTCCATCAGGCTCTTTTTAATGTCTCAGGTTTTGCCTTCATATCATCACCTCTTACCACTTTCCTGTGGAACTATTTTGCATTTGACCTGAACTTCAGAGAGACTTTCAAGATTGTACGACCTTCCCAGACATACGACCGTGTGTATAATAACATGCAGCTGGACGGCATAGAAGGCGCCATTCCGTTTGGCGGCCGGGAAGCTGGCTGAGACCAAATTTTACCTTTTACAACCTTATGTTTACTTTACGCTGGCTGATCCAGCATGCCTTTCAGCCTTACAAATGTGGCTGTGGCTATGTGGCTGTGGCAGTGGCCTTACAAATGTGGCTGTGGCTGTGCTAAACCCTGTGCTAAACCCTACCGCGGTTAAACCGCTCTAAAGTAGACTCCGCTTGCGTGCGCATGCTTTGAAATTTGAGGCAGCAGCGTGGCTTGAAGATGGCTTTCGCGTATGTGACCAATGTCCTGGTGATGATGAACATGTTCAGAACGAGGTGCATGCTCTTTTATCTTGCCAAGACCATCGGGTTTGTGAGCTGAGGAAACACATTTCCTTTTTGTTTACGCCCTTTATTGAGGACTTTTCAGCCAATCCATTTTGCTACAACAGGTTAACAACCAACTTCAAGCAACACCGAGACGTTGTTCATAAATTCCTTTTTCTCAGCAGAACAGACTTTTTCTCTTACTTTTTGAGCTTATGGATTTATTTGTGGCTGGCCGAGACCAGTCAGCAGCCGATCAACCAAACAACCTGGCTGAAGGTCACTCCCTATTGTAATCATTGTAAACAAAAAGAACCTTTGTAGTTCCCTGCTGGAGGAGACCATTGCAATATTTTTCAAGCCGTCCATATTGTCAAGTGTGATGGAAGTCTCCAAGCCAGACCTCGATCGACAGCTTTGTCACCGTTGCCCTTGCCTTCAATTTGAAGGGATAACAAGCAAAAAGCCCAAAATTGTGTTAAGTTCAGCATGTTCATTTACGCACAGTTAATTAAAACAAAGTTGCGTAAGAAGCTGTCATCTTGAAACTCAGATCTGGCAGTACAACAATGCAGCAAGCAGCAAATTAAGATCATTATCCTGCCCAATTTATAAGTGTCACACCACTCTCATGACTCTCATTACCATTAAATTAAATGCCCCAGCTTATCTTCTCTGTTTATATCTCACTAATTAGTCATAACAACCCTGCACAAAACACAAAACACGAATTAATTGCAGATCATGTGTGGGATCCATTTCAGTATGAAGAATGAAGTGGCACGCTCCTTCCACAGGTATTCCTGGGTGCGACACAATTTACAATGTACGTTAGGCAGAATTTTGATACAAAAAAAGAGAAGACCAAAGTGCTGGCTTGGGACTTCCAACTTGTACATGCTTCAAGGATAGGCTGGATCGGAGATTTGTGTGCCTCGACCAGACCCACTCCACCCATTCACACCCATCAGCTCTCAATATCTTATTCTTGACCAGCAATAATCTGCTGAGGTTGCCCATCTCAAAGCCTTCAATCTCCCATCCGCCTCATTTCAAGCACACAACTACAATTAAAATAAATACCAGAAGCCCGGCGAACGAGGTCAAAATCCCAGGCCCCATTTGTCCACCATCTCAGAATCGTCTTGGCTGACAGGGGCAACTCTCTGCTGTACAGCTTGGTTTCCGATTGCAATAAGAAGAGCCACAAAGTTTGGGAACATTGGCAACCTGGGCAAGCAGAAAGAGCACAGTGAACGGGTCTTGTGTGGTGCAAGGCATTTCTCATTCCTATGCTGTCTTGAGGTGAATCATTCGTGGCAGTTTCCAAAACGACTAAGGGAAGTATAAACACATGGAGAAGTAAAGCTGATGCTAAATTTCCGGCTCAAGTACAAGGGATTCATACGTTTTGCGTCAAAAATGAGTGGTTCCCAACCTTAATGCAGCACACTTGTTACGACACGCATCATACAGCAAACAGAAAGCGTACTCACGAAAGTGTGATAAGTCGACACGTCTGCAGAGGTGTGAGGACCTTCAAAATTGAGAACGTGGTCAGAGAATGCAGCGTGCCCAGCCGCCGCAGGTTCGCCTCTAGGTGCTGCGCTGTCTGTACAGGCAAAATAGTGTAACGTGTGTGTGCACATGCGCGCATTAGCCAAGAACCGGGAAATGTGTGCAGGACAGGAGCTGAGCTCATTGCTGCCAAAAATGCTAGCAATGCAGTCAACTGGCCCCTTATTTTTTAATACACGGAAGTGGTAGAATAATCAATTGATCGTAGTTACGATCATCCACTGAGGTGTCTGGTCATTTCAAATTTGTCATGCAATTCATGCTGCACTTTCATCGCACTCACTTGCAAGGTGTCCACAAATTTGCCAGACTGCGTCAACTTGTTGGCTTGTAGTTGATCTCTGAGGAGAGGAATGAAAGAGTGGGATGAAAACCAGCTACAGTCAAAAGATGATCTCCATCACACACACAGGCTTGGATAAAGTCATGTTACAAAATCTTGTCATGTCATATCAGGGACAACAAGACTTGAGGGATCGTTCATCGCACCGCTCTGTTGTTTGTTGCAGTTTGCTCTTCAGGACATCCCTTTCAGCGCTGTTTCGTTCATGACATGAGTTGAAGAGGCCCAGCACAGCCAGCTATGCGTGTGTGTATGTGTATGTGCGTGTGTAAATATGTGTGTGTCCACGCATGTGCATTTAAGCACGCATGTGCGTATGTGTGTGTGCGTATACAGTATGTGTGCGTGTGTGTGCATGAATGTGTGGCGTGTGTTTGTATGCATAAGCAATAAGCAGAAAAAATGGAAACCTGCCCCAGCAGCTTCTCTTCTAATTTAAATGAAGGCACACTGCCCATCCTTTTCCATCACCACCATGCAACACCCGAAGCAGCCTGGATGCGCGCACCAAAAAACATTTACATTGAAGCGGAATCATGTGGATCTAACCATGCCACTCCACATTTTCTTCTGACCCACCGACCCACCAAGTCCTGTGTCTGTCCTGGCGTGATGTCAAGCTGCCTGCTGATACTTGCCCAAAAATCCTCTCCCACAATTGCTGCAGCTCCTGGATTGCCGCACAGGATTGAGTTTAAGCAAGCTTGCTTGGCTAATAAGCAGGAAAAATCGCCCAAAAAGGCGTGATGAATCACGGTCGCAAATGATCATTACAGCAATCTAAAAAGTTTATGTTTACGATGAATTAACTGTACTTCCGTAACGATGATCCAGAAGAATGCAAACGAGTCTGTACTATGCTCCACCCCTCTTGCAACAGAGAGGTCGACAATTCTGAGCCTTTAGCTGAAGCGTTAGCATATCATACCAGTGTATAATCTGCACCTATGCAACAATTGTTAAATCAAAAAGAAGCAAGAGGAGCACAATACACAAGCTGTTTGGTGTCTTTTATGATGAGCATTGTATAAGCATCAACAAAAACAATTGACGGACTGTTTCTGAGGCCTTTGGGGTGACAACACGGTGCGTGTATCTGAGCGCTGTGCACAGGCACGAGAGGCTGGAAGCTGCTTGCCAGGTCCCAATCACAGAGCCTAGCTCACACTCACCAGTAAGCATGTTTGTGCCTATTGCTTCCTGCACAAGGTGTCGCTGCCTCACACACAGCGCAATTATGTAGTCCACTACCTGCAGGAAGCCATTTCACCAAAACTGTTTGCAGACGTTTGTCAGGCAACAAAATTTATTAGCCTTAAGAATCAATCAGCAGTACAGATATGCCTTACCCCCCCCCCTTTGCTTCAAGCGCCTGCTTTTTTTGTTCATACCGTACATAAAGCATAAGGTATATTACCGCACCAAAAACGGTTTTTTGAGGTAGTGGTAAGGTGTTACTGCAAAATCGGTGGTTGATAATTAATTTTTCAGGTACGGTGATGTAAAATATTTATTTTAAAGCGGCGATGAGCGATCAGGGAGTTTTTAGAGCGGCGATGAGCGACCAGGGAGCCCCCCCCCTCCACCTGCCCCTGCAAGGTCGGCTTGGCTGCAAAGGAGCAGCTGGAGACAGCTGACCTCATCGGCCGTGCAGACAGCAGGCAAGAGCGGTCCAGGTCGAGCGAGAGGCGGAAGAGTGAAGAAAAAAAGGCCTTGGTTGCAGGATGTAGTTGGCATTGCATTCTGTGCAAATGAAGTTGAGACAGGGATGCAAGCATGCTCTCATGCAGCAGTAATGCAGCAGCAGAAATGACATGCACACACACAGACACACACATACACACGCACACACACATACACACGCACACACACACACACACACACA
>Ga0307960_1001002_pt1:12500-16056 | contig 16056 bp, 18 predicted proteins | sample OrgLakmetagen542_FD_201832 | JGI IMG/M metagenome (GOLD analysis project Ga0307960, IMG submission 201832) | Saline water microbial communities from Organic Lake, Antarctica - #542 | ecosystem: Environmental > Aquatic > Non-marine Saline and Alkaline > Saline | place: Antarctica... | reverse complement strand
GTTTGTGTGTGGCCATCTTGCTGTCACTGCTGCTACTGCTGCTGCATGCGTGTGCTAGCTTTGCGCGTTGCTTGGGTGCTGTAGCTAGAGCGTGTTTGTGTATGTGTGTGTGCAAGGGTGCTAGAGAGTGTGTGTGTGTCTGTGTGTGTGCGTGCGTGCGTCTGTGCATGTGTGTCTGTGCGTGTGTGTGCCTGTGTGCGTGTGTGCGCCTGTGTGTGTGCCTGTGCATGTGTGTCTGTGTGCGTGTGTGTGTGTGTGTGTGTGTGCAAGCAAGTGTGTGCACATTGTGCGCCTGCGCATTTCTGCTGCTGCATGAGCATGCTTGCATTCCTGTCTCAACTTCATTTGTTGCAGAATGCAGTGCCGATGCAATACCAATTATACAATCCTGGGGGCAAACCAAGGTTTACTCGGCTGCATGGCTGCCTCTTTTTCTTGCGCTCCTTTGCCTCTCACTCAGCCCGGTCTGCTCTTGCCTGCTGCAGGCGGGCGGGGTCTGGGGGGCAGGGGCAGGCGGAGCGAGGGGGGGGGAGCATCCTGGCCGCTTAACAAAATATTATTCACCACCGCCCCCCCAAAATTCTGAACCGTTCCCCTGGAAATAAATAAATATTTTACCACCGTTTGACGAATAATATTTCACCGCCCCCGCCAACAAACAATAATTAGGGGCCGTAATATACTTCATGTACGGTAGTACACGTGTAAGACATGCAGCAGCGTCCTGACCCTGCTCTTATCTCAGGGCACTCGCATCGTCCTGACGAGAATATAACCTGTTTCATTTCCAGGAATCCTACATGCACTACCTGTTTGGCGTGCTTGAGGAGGATTGGTACGGTGCGCTGGACGTCCGATCTGTGAGTTCACACCATGGCCCGAATTCTAATTCGTTGGTGATGGTAGTCTGTACTGCGTTTTGCAGTGGCTGCTTTCATAGCACTGCACCCGATTCAAGCGGTCCTTTGTGCGTGTGTTTGTGTGAGTGGGCGGGTGTGGGTGTGGGTGTGGGTGTGGGTGTGGGTGTGGGTGTGGGTGTGGGTGTGGGTGTGGGTGCGGGTGTGGGGGTGTGGGGGTGTATGGGTGTGTATGTGTCCAATTTGACTGGGCAGGATGTTTTATTGTGCAGGTTAAATCATTATTCATGCAAACAGGGTGCGTCGCTTCTGTTCTTGTGCATCTGTTCTTATGCAAATAGGGTGCATCGCATCTGATCTTAGGGTGCTGGGTGCATCCGTTCTTATGCAAACAGGGTGCGTCGCATCTGTTCTTGTGCATCTGTTCTTATGCAAACAGGGTGCATCGCTTCTGTTCATGCCTCGCCTGCCGGCCAATTACGCGGTGTGGATGGGCGCCCTCAAGACTCCAGAAGACTACAAGGCAATGTGAGGGCCTGCCGAATGCACACATGCTGTGCCCCTTTGCTCCTTGAGCCTACTTCCAAAGATACTCGTAGGCCTGTGCCCCTGCAAATCGTTCGTCAGATGCGATACATTCCTTATTTGATGCAGCATATCTGAGCTTCATGCGTATGTTTTGAACGAGTGCTCTGTTTGCTTTTTGATCAACACGTGCATGGCTGTAAAAGGTGAAGGCCAGGTTTGTTTGCAATGCCAGAGCGATGATGTAATAGTGCCTTGCGAGTTAAAAACTAAAAACTATGTGCCTATAGAGCTGGCCAGAACCGTAATTGCACAAAGTTTAAAAAATGGTTAGGGTTGGCCAGAACCGTATATATACACCGTATATGATCGTATATTTTGTGATTTCCCTGCCAAAAATACCGTATATTAACCGTATATATATATGGTTCTGGCCAACCCTAAAAATGATGGTTCCCTGCTGATAGCACCGTGTATACGTATCTATGTATGATTCTAGCCAACGTGATGTATGTACAAGCTCAGTCCCGTACTCCCCTTATTTTCTGCTGCCTAGATTCTCATCCAGCACACACACAGGGCTGAGCACACACACACACACACACACAGGGCTGAACACACACACACACACAAACACACACACACACACACGCGCACACACACACGCACACGCACACACACACGCACACGTAAAAACATAGACACAAGGGAAGAAGTGTCTGAGTACACTTTGACGGGAGCTTGCAGGAGTCCTTGCCCGTGCGTCTCTCACCAACTGCTACACTTATAGTGTATAGTGCATCTAGCGAGAGCTGCAGAAGTCGTGGCCTGTGCGTCCCTCACCATCAAGCCCTTATACTTTCACATTCTCGAAGGTCCTTTTGCGCTGGACCTTTCTCATGCGCAGGTACGCCGTAGACAGTGTGCACTTTGTGGATGAGCTGGCGTCTGTGCTGGAGGGTGCAGTGGCAAAGGAGGGAGGAGGCAAGCCAGGGCCCCTGCACCTTCTCAATGGTGTGAACACGGACAGGTGTGGATTGTGTAGTAGATACGTTTTGCATGTGCTAGCAGAAATTATTGTAAATCAGGGCCCCTGCACCTTCATAGTGGCGTGAACACGGACAGGTGCAAATGACGAAGCAGCCTCATTTTGCACGTGCTTTTATGAAATGATTTATATCAGGGCCCCTGCGCCTTTGAAGTGGCATGGATGATGTAGGAAGGGACTACATTTAGCGCATGTTTGTAAGAACTCAGTTGCTCCAGGGCCGATCTTTCGTAAAAGGAGGTCAGGATAGTTGGACATGTGCAAAAGTAGAAATTGCACACTGCATGTGCTGAGTGACGAACCACAGAGGCAGGCGGGGCTGTTTGGAGTAAGCAATGAGGGAAGGAGGCATTGCACCTTTTGAGTCTTGTGATGCTAGACCTGTTTTTCCAAAGAAACATAGTTGGCCAGAACCCTGTATATTTAGGGTTGGCCAGAACCGTATATGTACATCGTATATGACCGTATGTATGGTGATTTTCCTGCTAAAATTACCGTATATACACCGTATATACATATGTATGTATGGTTTTGGCCAACCCTATGTGTATACGATGTGTTTATGGTATTTTTGGCAGTAAAATCACCAATTTTACCGTCATATATGGTGTATATATACGGTTCTGGCCAACCCTAAACATAAGCACTCAAGGCATAATTTGTGCTTTGTTGCCACCACCAGAGTTGGCTGCTGATGCTTGCTAGCAATGGGTTGACCAAAGGGTCTCCCACAGGTTTTGGATGACATTTTGTCACACTCTGATAAATAGATAGCAAAATGGTACCAGATTGGATGTTGCTTGTGAATGTTTCCTGATCACACTATACAGCGGACGGTCAACAACGCCGGCATGTCACACTATACAGTCTATGTCTATGATCACACTATACCATGTCTATGATCACACTATACAGCGGACGGTCAACAACGCCGGCATGTCACACTATACAGTCTATGTCTATGATCACACTATACCATGTCTATGATCACACTATACAGCGGACGGTCAACAACGCCGGCATCTTTCAAGGGTGTAGATGGGTTTGAGCTGGACGACAGCTCAACGCTCTTTGATGTCCTGACGGCGTGCAGGGTGGTGAGTGAAAGCAGAGTGATATGTGTGTG
>Ga0307960_1001002_pt1:0-10000 | contig 16056 bp, 18 predicted proteins | sample OrgLakmetagen542_FD_201832 | JGI IMG/M metagenome (GOLD analysis project Ga0307960, IMG submission 201832) | Saline water microbial communities from Organic Lake, Antarctica - #542 | ecosystem: Environmental > Aquatic > Non-marine Saline and Alkaline > Saline | place: Antarctica: Organic... | reverse complement strand
GCAGGTGCGGCGCCTTCTCATTTCCCGTGTATGCAGGGTTGGCCACAACCGTATATACACGCCGTATATGGCCGTATATTTGGTTATTTCCCTGCCAAAAAATATCGTGTATACACCGCATATGTATCATTCTGGCCAACCCTGCATATATGCCACACTCTGTGCACAGTTGTAAGAGCGTCCGCATCCTGTTGTTGCATAAAGTTGTGTTCAGAAGAAATGGAAATGTGAAGAGGCATTTGGTGTAAATTCATGTGGTGGTGTTCTCAAAGCTTGGGGCTACTTCAATTGCATTTCTTCTTCGACTTAATTTTCCCTGGATCTACCTGATTTTAACCTGAACAGGCCGCCATCTATACTGGAGTACTGAAGGCGTACACAGCAGTGAAAGCAGCCATGAAGCCTGGCGTGAAGTGGCCGGTAGGTTTGCATGTGTGTGCGTATGTGTGTGTGTGTGCGTGTGTGTGTGTGAATGGAAATGTACTATTTTAATCTTTTGGTTGGATTCCGTGGCTTGACTTTGGGTAGTGCATTGCAGATTGTGCATCAATTAGTCATCATGCGTTTTTGCGTCATTTCCCCTCTCCCTATGCTTTTATGTAAAAGTGCAATGACTTCAAACATCTGATGTTCCGAGTCCTCTTCATACCCAATCATCTCGTCCCTCCTACACAATCAGTGCTCGATTGCCTGTGGTTAATATGTGTGTACTGCTCGCCTCTGCCCACAACGTACATGCACACTCACACACTCCTCGTTCAAATGTCAACACCTACCCACAAGCAGGATGTTCCAGAGCTTGTTTGGCTAACCACCTCAAACTTCCTTACACTTGCGCATACACACACGTGCACATATGCATATGCATACACCCACCTACACCCAAACGTACACACAAGACATAAACACATACATATACATACACACACATATGCACACTCACATGCACGCACACACACATACCTCACACATGCGCACACATTTGCATACACCCACCTACACACATGCAGGACATGCAAACCTTGGCGTACTCCCTCATCTTGGAGCAGCTGCTTTCCCACGGGCTGCTCGTAGGCACTGTTGAGGAGCTGCTGGAAAAGGACGTCGGTGCACTGTTCAGTGAGTTCTGAAGTAAGGCGTCAGTGAATCATTCTTGGTCGACCGCAGAATATTAAAGGAAAACCGATGGTCCTCTATTTGGTGAGTTGTAAAAAATAAGGCGTCAGTGAGTCGTTGACCAGGCGTGAATATAAACTACAGAGGAACATCGGTGCACCATTCAGTGGGTTGTAGACTTTTTGAACGTCGTGAGTCATTCTTGACAAGCTGCAGAGCTACAGAGGAGCAACGTGTGTGCAAGCAAATCATGAAATACAGCGACAGTGAGCTGTTAACTAACCGCAGAGATGCCAGAGAGGTATATCGGTACACTTTATAACAAACTGTAAAATATGGCATCAGCGAATCATGGACTGGCTGCTTGGCATGGACGTTGATGAGCAACGATCAGTAAGGTGAGGTGTGAGTAAAGGCGGCTCCGTAAGCGGCTGATCGGCCAAGGAGCTATCCTGAAAGAACATTGGCGCAGCGTTCAGCAACCGTGTAATAAAGGCACAGGTTCGTGATTTACTGTCTCTAGAATTATCGACTTACTCTATAGATTACGCTCTAGGGTTACTCTTTAGAGCTAGGGATTTACCGTCTCTAGAATTATCGACTTACTCTCTAGATTACGCTCTAGGGTTACTCTCTAGAGCTAGGGATTGCTCTCTAGACCTAGTGACTTACTCTCTAGATTACTCTCTAGGGTTAATCTCTAGAGCTAGTGATTTGCTCTCTAGACCTAGTGAATTACTGTCTCTAAAATTAGTTATGCTCTCCTAGACCACTCTCTAGGGTTACTATCTAGAGCTAGTGATCTACTCTCTAGAGCTAGTGACTTACTCTATAGATTACTCTCTAGGGTTACTCTTTAGAGCTAGGGATTTACTGTCTCTAGAATTAGTGATTTACTGTCTCTAAAATTAGTGTTTCTCTCCTAGACCACTCCCTAGGGTTACTCTCTAGAGCTAGTGATTTACTCTCTCTAGAGTCTCTAGACTCTACAAAGAGCTTTTGGCACAGGCTACTCCTGATACCTTCTCAGGGAGCCTATATGCACCATCACATGCAGATCACAGTTGCATTGCGCAAACAGAAAGGAAACACTGTGCAGGCAGTGATAAATTGCTCCCCACGATTTTTAATTAAGGATCGGGAGCCACTTTAGTACCAAGTACGTAAGTCTGCCTCTCCAAAGCAGTGTACAAATACAACTGAATCCAAAGTCCAGGTGCCTCCAATGTCACCTCCTGTGCACGATTTTTCGTGACCTCCCGATTAGGGTTGGCCAGAAGCGTATATATACAGTGTATGTACGGTATATTTGGCAAGGAAAACACCAAATATACGGTCATATATGGTGTTAATATACGGTTCTGGCCAACCCTACTCCCGATTCATGTCCCTCTCTCTCCTTACGGTCTGATCCTGCGTACATTCCCCTCTGCCTCTTGTGTATTTTATATTGCGTGCACACGTGTGCTAGCATCCAGACGCATGCGCACACACACACACACATACACATACACACACGCAACACACAAAATGGATGCACACATACACACACAACACACGATACATACGCACACACAGACACACGCAACGCACACACACACAACACATGCACACACCTGCAATGACGAGGGAACAAAGAGGATCCATTGTGTTGCAGCTGCACATAAGTTGCCAGACACACACTTATTGCATGTGTGTACAAACTTTGTCCGTGCAGTGCCACATGGACTTGGCCACATGCTGGGCATTGACACACACGACGTTGGAGGCTACCTTCCCGGTAGGTGGCAGACGGCAAACTGTGCTCTGTGCAAAGCAAAGCAGAAAGGAAATGTACTTCAAAAGTGACGCGGTGCAGGCTTTGTGGTGTTCACAGTTCGCACCCTTTGCACCGAATCGCTGCTGCGTAACGGTTACCAGGAGCTCTCTGCATCTAATTCAAATCCACCTTTACAATTTGTCGTGAGAGTTTGCCAATCTACTCTTGCAGGGGTGGTTCCTTATCTACGACTGCGTGCCATTCATGTCAACACATGAACTGTTACGCGCGGACAGGCGCATATACTGTTACGTGTGTGACAGGCACACAGACACCGACTGCATGCCATTCATGTCAACACATGAACTGTCACGCGCGTGACAGACACATGTACTGTTACGTGTGTGACAGGCACACAGACACATACTGATGGCAATGTGCATACTCCTAGGCCCGTCAATTTCCCCCACTCATGTCAACACTCATTTGCGTGCGGATTTACCCAGGCACACAGACAGGCACACGCTGATGGCAATGTCCGCACTCTGAGGCGCATCATCATCTCACACTCGCATCAACACAATCATGTCAGCAACATCACTTTTATGGGTGCGAATGTATACAGGCACACCTGCTCGCATCCAGCGCCCTGGCTACAAAAGCATGAGGACAGCCCGCATCTTAGAGCCAGACATGGTTATCACTTTGGAACCAGGGTACAGTTTTGGTCTGGATGCAAGGAGTGCCATAGAGGAATTAAGGGTTCTTGTTTTGCCAAAACACACTTTCATGTGTAACATGTTGAGGAGTGCTGTGATTGTACTTTTCTTTGCAGCATTTTTGAACACTTGCAGGTTGCTGCAAACGACTCCGTCACTTGGCACACACAGACACAGACACAGACACACACACATACACACATACACACATACACATGCACATCCAGGTGCTACTTCAACCCGTCACTTCTTCTGCCAGCATTTGAGGTACGACAGCAGCAGAGGCTGCTCTTGTTTGCGTCAGCTATTCATCCAACCCAACACAGGCATTGCTCGCATGCGTGAATCTGTGTGTAAAAGTGGGGCACAAAATAAACACGGATGCACCACAGGAATATCTTATACTTCTCCCCTCATCAATGGCTTTGTCGAGCGCAGCCAAATCCACTGCCTAAAATAAGAAAAGCTGTACAAAAATTGCTGAGGTACTAAAGGAAAGGTTTGTTTAGTAGCCCTACTCGAGGAAAACTGCAACTAGGTCTATTTAATGACAGGCCCACAATTGTGTTATGAGGCTTTGGTATGCTCACCTACTTCACTCTTTCGAAGTATACTCACCCCCTTTTTCTTCCCCTAGTACTTACTGAAAGAAATTTAAAGTTCCCGCTGATAAGCGTGCATCTAGGAAAACTTGCAAACTATTGCTCGCACCATACACATACCCATAATCCAATTGAAGCCCCCCCCATTCACTTATGCTTATGATGCCACGTTGTGTACTTCAACACACACACACACACACACACACACACACACACACACCTCCATGCCTCACCTCCAGTGTCCCATCAAGTCAAAGCACCTTGTGCGCCACGCCATTGAGCCTTTCATGGATTTTGGAGGCGTGAGATTAGAAGACAACATCCTCATCACGGAGAGTGGCTGTGAGGTGAGGTTGAAATGATTGAGCATTGTTGAAAGGTAGTAGGATGGCTTGTGGATCACCTTGTTCTAGGCTACAAGAATCAGATCAATAATTCCACATCTTCCTAAAAACCTGAAGCAGAATGTTACAACACACGCCTTGTCCAGTAACTCCGACAGAGGCGTCTCTTTTTGTATTGGAGTACCCTTTTTAATGGCTCCTGCATAAGAAGCGCTATGGTAAACGGGGATGTATGTGGGCATAAGAGGCGCTATGGTAAACGGGGATGTATGTGGGCAATAGAGGCGCTATGGTAACGAGGATGTATGTGAGCTACCTGGCGGATGCACAGGGGTGTCAGGCCCATGGGCTTAAAGTGAGAACAAAGGATGCAGAATGTAGCGCCTCGACAGATCACGTAAGTCTGAGTCTAAAGTGAGAACAGATCACATTAGTCTGAGTCTAAAGTGAGAATAAAGAATGCAGAATGAAGCGCCTCGACAGGTCACACAAGATTGAGTCTACACTGATGTAAGCACACAAGCTAGGCCTACATTTAAAAGTGAGCCTGGACATTGGCACTTTGTACGAAGCAATTTTGCCCTGCTATCTTTACTGTCATTGTGTGGGCCTAAGCTTTTACTTTTGTTGGTGTGTCCCTGGATGATAGGTTCCTTTCTCTGAATTAGCTAGTAAGCAAACTGCAAGTTTCTTTGTCATTACTAGTTGCGCTCTTCCTTGTTAGCAAACAACTCTTCTTTCGCTTCTCACACGCTGCTGACCTGCCAAGCACTGGAATGCACTCCCATTGTTTGCAGTCGTTTACAAATGTGCCACGGACTATTGAAGATATCGAGTCTGTGATGGCCGGAGGACCATGGCTGACAAGTAGTGATGAGCCAGCGTCAAAGAAACAGAAAGCATAGGTTTTCAATTTATTTGCAATCGGCGTTCATCACGGAATGTATCACTAAGAAGAGCAACGGCAAAGTAGTACATCATGGCAAGTTTCGACAAAGAAACGTAATTTTGATCTGGGAGCCGATGGGATGCCAATCCTTACCCTTGTGCAAATCAGCACCCTTGAGCTAACCCACACCCTTGTGCAGACCCACACTCTTGTGCAGACTCGCATAGCTCTTGCGCTTGTTTCCAAAACACATATACACGGAGGTTTGAATAAGCACATACAAGGCTATCTCCACCTTCAGAGTGCAATACCCTGCATTGCTCGTAAATGTTGGCAGATCACACTAAGGTCGATTGTTTAATTGTGTGATCCTTCAGAAACCAAATAAGCTTTCTTGCCCTGTGCATAGTGGTGTAGTTAGTTGTCAGATAGACCCCTTATGGACTCAACGAGCAGAGTGTACCTGGGTTTATGTGCCATATTTTGGCTGCACCCTTCTTGTAGTCCTAGTTTGGGCACCTACTCGGGCTTTGATCCTGGACCGTGTGCCACTGCAATGTTGGCAGCCCTCCCTGAGGCATTGCTGGTATGATGCCTGGCTTCCTTATGCCTCGCAATTGCTCGCGTTTTGTTGAACAGGTGTATAATATAAGTACTGCCCGTTTTCTTGTAATTGTCTGCCCATGCTTCTCCTAGGGTGCCCCCAGCCTCCTTTCTCCCTCCTGAAATGCTTGTGCTGGGACCTTAGAAGATCTAGCCACATAGGCGCCAGTGGCTGCTGGTCAATAGCTCAGAAAGGAACGAGGAAAATGGCACCAGAAACCGGTCCCAAAAAAACTACAGGCAATTAAAACCACTCCGTACCTCGTGTCAAGGAATGCATAGGTGCAGCCAGCTAATTAATTTTCTTTGACTAGTACCTGACATTTTGCCCCCTGGTCGGAATGGTTTTTAATTCTTGTGCAGTTGTGTTCTCCTTTCCTATTCTTCTTTGTTTAACGTTATCAACAGTAAGACAGGGCATTAATTGGCAGTTAGATTGTAAGAGCCTAGCAATCCTGAACTTGTTTAGAGCGTTGCCATTTTTCTAGAAAGATCAATCTTCTCAGCTATAAGCGAAGCCAATTGCTCAGCCATGCTGGCCTCCTCCTTGAACTTGTCAATCTTGTGTCGCTTCACATAGGCCGCAATCCAGTGTAGATGCTTGTATGCCTGCACCATGGTATCCAAGTCGCTGCAAGCAAAGAGGTGCAAGGTTAAATGAGTATGCATTGGTACCAAATGTGTTTGCATGATTTATATACTTGCTTGAAAAGGTCCCTCCTTACTGCCTAAGATCAATTGTTTGATTCGATAATTGTTTGCTTTTTTATGTCAAGGTTCACCTACAATATATAAACCTGGTCAATCACGTTCTTGAAGTAAGTTATGTACAGTGCAACATCAAATCACCGTTCAAGCACAACTGCTGAGTTGCAGTGAGTAACCTTGTACTCCGGTTCTTGGACTGAAGCAAAGTGATATTGCTCACATCACTCTTGCTTTCTATCTGTGTTCCTTTTGCGTTTCTCCACCTTTTCCTTGTGTGTGTAAGTAAGTGATTCATGCCATCTCACAATGCAAATGGATCAGAGCATTGATTCAATAAGCCACTTTGTTACGAGGTGCCTCAATCTGCTGCGGTCAGTATAAATCACACAAGCTCCAATTCTTGCAACGCAGCAAAAGGGGTACGTCTTACTCGTTATCAGTGTTTCTCTTCCGCTTCTCCACCTATTCATTTCCTCGATAATAAATTCCCCGCCCAGCGCACCTCACATCATAAAGAACATAAAACCCCTCTGCACATCGTGCTTCTTTTTCTACGTCCTACAATCACAACCACAAAGTATACCTCACCTGTCACTGGCGCTTGTTCACTTAGCACACTACAAATTACACCAAAAAGCACACGACAAAACCTCACCTGTCACTTGCGCTCCTGTTCACCAAGCACACTCCAATTACAACACAAAGTACACGACAAAACCTCACCTGTCACTGGCGCTCTTGTTCACTAAGCACACTCCAATTGCAACACAAAGTACACTACAAAACCTCACCTGTCGCTGGTGTTCTTGTCCACCCGTATCGCACACCGGTGCAACACCCTGCCAAGGCTGAATGCAGCCATGAGGAAAAAATGCTCATTGTCTTCGTCAATGCGATCCGGCAGCTTCTTGGTGTCCTCTTTGCGGAACGAGTTTAGGAAGCTGGTGTAGCAGCGGGTTGCGGCTGTTGCGCCAGCAGCTATGGCCTGCAAGGGGCAGATTATGTTTTCACTTGTTTGGTCTACAAGGGATACAAGAAAAAGGCCTTCAGTCAAGAAGTACGACTGCTTTCCTGTTCATAGTAAAATAAGTTCACTTGATCCACTTGTTTTGAGGGCAGTTGTGGCATGAGAGGGGCATAGAAGGGCATTGGGCTTCATTTAGGATGGCGTCATATTATTTAAATGAATGTCTATGTGCCATATGAATGAGTATGTTCCATAATAATGCCTATGTTCCATATAATGCCTGTGTTTCATATTAATGCCCATGTTCCATATGAATGCCTGTGTTCCATTTAAATGCCCATGTTCCATAAAAATTCCTATGTTCCATATGAATGTCCATGCTCCATATGTATACCTAAACACTGAATAGCAATTTATCTGAAACAAGCAGGACAGATTAAATTGGGGTGTGCAAAGAGAGGCGAGTTGGTGGGGCAGATGTGCAAGGAACGAATGAAGCCAATGGATCTACACTGTAAAAACCCCTTAACAAGCGGCACCTTAATTAGCTGGTAGCAAGATTGTACCTTAATTAGCTGGTACCTTAATTAGCTGGTAACGAGATGGTACCTTAATTAGCTGGTACCTTATTTAGCTGGTAAAGAGATGAAACCCTTTTCGGCAGGCAAGAACTGTTCACTTACACAACCCTTGTTGCCTGAAGTCAATTACCAGCCAGAATGGACGTGGCTTATTAGACCAGAAGCCAACACTTTTATTGGCAGGTATGTGAAAGTCTGTCCATGCTACTCATCAAGACTGGCCAAAACTATAAGACTTAACAATGGTAATTCTAATCTTGGCAGGAAAACCTCCTAAGACATAGGACTTGGGCCAACCTACATACAATAATCCCACCTTCTTATAACCGCCTGTCTGTCAGGGCATCCGCAAATATTGATGAATCAGATCATGTCGCAACGTTGCTGCGCCACAGAGAACATCAAAAGGTCCGACCCAGCCACCATCAACGCTTGTTTGGCGGCCCTTTCTTACTCAAGCTTGTACGTCAGAGCTTAACCAAATTAGATATACCATTGTGCACTCCTCGACGCCTGCTCTCTGACCTCGCCAAGCACCCACCTTTGACGTCTTCTTTGCACGTCAGAGCTCAACGATGAAGGTCAGATCATAGGATTGCCAATGCCTGCTGCCTGAACCACCCAAGCACCCACCTTTGACGTCTTGTTAGATCCCTTGGCATCCAGCTTGTCTGTCAGAGCGTCTACGTGGTCCCGCCACGCGTTCGCTGTCTCTAGGTCAACGGAACGACACATGCCCAGAAAATGCTGGATAGCAAGGTTGGTGCGTTGAAATGAATGCATAGGTCATGTTGAAATGAATGCATAGGTCAACGGAACGACTCATGCCCAGAAAATGCTGGATAGCAAGGTTGGTGCGTTGAAATGAATGCATGGTTTTAATATGGTCTTGCTTACTTACTAACGTGTTGGGTGTGCAATAGTGGAGTGTATACATGCGTATACATATAGAAGAAGTACCATACAGGCAAAGTGGGGCATTTTGCATCCGTAGGGGGCATGAATAGGGGGCATCAGTAGGGGGCATCTATAGTGGCATTTTGCATCACACCCCCTGGGAAGCAGGAAAAGGGAGGAAGTTATAAGATTCACCTTTTTGTTGCAGAGAAACGAAGTAGGTATTCGTGTAGAGATTGATGGTTGTGGGTGAGGATAAGGAGGGGGAAGGCCACGCAAATCAATCCATTCAGCCACTAAGAGGATGAACAAAGGAATCGGAGCATTCCGGCCTAGAACGATCTAAGGAAGTCAGGAGAAGATATGGTGGAAGATACTGTCAAAGCCCTCTAGCGGTAGTTTTTATTTTTTACGATAAAAGCAAGGTCAGCAACTTGCAACCCTTCTTGTATCCCGGTCTTTATGCAACACAAAAACATTTCTGTCCTCATACACCTGGGCTTCCCCTACCAATCTCCCACCATATTTAAACCAACAAGTAACACTACCATTCACGTCTTGCCTGTAGCGTACTTTACCCACTATTATGCCCACTACTTGAGCAGCTTCAACCGTACAGCACGCAAGATTACATCACACCTGAGACTTGAGAGCGCCTGCTGATTGCTCTATGCATATTACACGACATGCATGCAGGCATGCATGTTACACGTCGTGCATGCATGCAGGCATCTTACACGTCGTGCATGCAGGCATGCATTTTACATGTCGTGCATGCATGCAGACATCTTACACGTTGTGCATGCATGCAGGCG
>Ga0307960_1000991_pt1 | contig 16129 bp, 16 predicted proteins | sample OrgLakmetagen542_FD_201832 | JGI IMG/M metagenome (GOLD analysis project Ga0307960, IMG submission 201832) | Saline water microbial communities from Organic Lake, Antarctica - #542 | ecosystem: Environmental > Aquatic > Non-marine Saline and Alkaline > Saline | place: Antarctica: Organic Lake... | reverse complement strand
ATTTTCCAGTTGCGTCACAGCCCTTTTTTTACTTGGTTTGTTTTGAGGTTTACCTCGTTCTCATAGGTTGAGCAGCCATTCCAGGTTGAATGCCTTTGTAATCCAAACTAAACTAAACTTAACTCTTAAGGATCCCCTCTAATGGTATCTCTCAAAATGCTCACATGTTGTCAATTGATTACCAAAACTATCAAAACCAGAAGATAAAGGTTATCAACTTATCAATAAGACTGGCCATCCAGCTTATTGAACAAGACAAACAGAAACTCTCAACTGTCAACCAATTTAACTGCTCTGTCACATGATTCGTCACTGCCAATAACGATTGGGTGTGACAAACTACACTGCCATGCAATAAAATGCTTAAACAAGATCACAAAAACAAGACACAAAATACACTGTACCAACGGAAACAGTGATAATGGGGGATCTGGAAGGAGGGTTACTGGTAGAGCGGCTGGCTTCAGGAGGGCTAGCTAGGCGCAGGCCGGATCGCATGGCTGACAACCCGCCGGATCCTCATTAGTCTCTGTTGTTTCTCTTTTTCGTCTTTCGGTGGGGCTCTGGCTAGTGCGAGCACTAGTTGAGAGCCTTTCCTTAATGCACGCTGATGACTTCCAGTGTAGACTATACTTACACTTTCTTAGTATTGAGGTATATGCTATAGGTATAAAGTATAGATTCCACTTGCAGGCAAATAGGTTGAGAGTGGAGCAACGTGGCTTGAAGGCAGTTCTCGCGTAGTTTGTGACCAGTGCCCTACTAGTCAAGATGAACATGTCCAGTTTTTTGCACGTTTTACATAAGCAGCCAAGCAGTCGCACATTTTGACTGATGGCTTTATCTGTAAACTCTGCAAGATGAACATGTCCAGAACAATGTGCACGTTCTCTTGTTTAGCATATCATCTTGCGAGCAGGAAGCCCTTTTCCTTTTTGTCCGCACCATTTTTTAAAGAATTCTCAGCAGCCTGACCTTACCCAATCACCTTTTTCAGCAGAACACTGCTTTCTCTTTGTTTCTAATCCTCTTTGGTCGCTGGCCGAGACCAGTCTGCAGCCGATCAGCCAAATATACTGGCTGAAGGACAACCCCCTTTGTCTAAAACATCACATCCCCTTTAGGATGGTGATGATCCGATTGCCAGTCCAGTTCACCTCATTTTCATGTTGTTGATTGAATCACAAAGTTTTACACCATTAACATCAGGAGCAATACCATCCATTCACAACATAGAGCACACTTACATCTACCACATCAAACTCTTCGCACTAGCTTTGGAGGAGGCAGGAAACAACAAGAATCACGGCCATAAACAGATTTAAATGGGTTCATCTAAGAAATCAATGTACAGAACGTGGCTAAAGACTTTATCACAAGGTTCCATCACAAGCATGAAAAAACAGAATTATCAGAACACTGTGCTCACAAGCTTGCCGATCATTCTTTAGTATTAGTACCTACAATCAGGTAAAGTCCAGATGACAGGCAATGGCTGGCGATTGGCCTGCCCAAATCAACGCTTTCTATTGTACAGCTCCAATGGCCAAACAACAATAAAATACATGGCCACTTCTTGGTGCAACAGTGTCAGGAGGTACAGAAGCTCCTTGGAGCACATCCTCACACGCAACACACAAAAACCGTTTGCCGAGGAGGACTATACACAATTCACCCTCGGGCTCAACTTCCAGGGCAGCCTGCTATGGAACCACAGTAGGGTAAGGTACCACAGCAATAAGGTAAGGTAAGGTAAGGTACCACAGTAATAACACAGCGGCCCCCCTGCCACAAGTCACCCTCAGGCTCAACTTCCAGGGCAGCCTGCTATCACTCAGGAACCACAGTCGTAACACAGCAGCCCCCCTGCTGCTGCTGCTCATCAACAACACCTTGTCCTGCATGCCAACAAACCTGGGATACACACCCCCCACTTGCAGAAAAAGCATCAAAACACCACCACGTCGGGCAAACCCAGGCGCACCACCCACATCACCGCCGCTGCGCGCTGAAGCCACTGATCGGTACCCTGCAGAACGGGCATGGCGCGGGGCTAGGACGCGCCTTGCACCGCATCTGCTGAACCAACTGCAGCGCACAAGCAGGGCAGACACTGTGCGGGCAGCTCCTCATCCCAACGCGGCAAGCTGGGGCTTCGTCCAGACACACCCCACAGGCAGTATCCTCGTCGTCGTGCTGATCTAGGTGGTGGGTCACACACTGTTGTGAATGATGAGGGTAGGAGGGAGTCACGTCAGGGGCGGTGGTGTGGCAGCGGGATGAGGAAGACATTTTGAAGCAAGGGTTGGTGGCCACCACATCCCAAGCTTGGAAGGCAGAGGGGGAGCTGCTGCAGGGGGGGCTGGAGGACGAGCAGGCTTGCAATCTCTGAGCGCTGACTCCCTCCCCCTCCCCCTGCTGCTGCGGAGATGCAGAGCACACCGCTTGCTCCTGTGAGGGATGTTGCTGTGCGGCGGCAAGGGCGTGGATGGAGGCAGTGAGGTGCCCCTGCAAGACCGTGGCAGCTAGGGAAGCCAGTGTGGGCGGGCCACGTTGGGTCAGAGACTCACGCGGGATGAAGTGCTCGAGTGGTGAGTTGGGGTGCAGCAGCGCTACCAGCTGCTCTTTGAGGGCCTGCCTGCTGGCGTTCAGCATGGGCTGCACGGAGGCCACCTGCGTGGTTTGTTTGTGTGTGTGTGTGTGTGTGTGTGTGAGGGGAAAAGAAGAGAAACAGAGTGTGCTTGCTCTGTGAGCAGCAGTGATCATTGTGAAGCGGGGGGCAGGAAGAGCGCTTGCATGAGCAACACATATGACCACCAAAACAGACAAACAAATTGAATAGGGTTGGCCAGAACCATGTATATACGGTATTTTTGGCAGGGAAATCACCAAAAATACGGTCATATACGGTGTATATATATACGGTTCTGGCCAACCCTAAAAATGACATGTAGAGGCATGCACCCTCAAATGATATGTAGGCATGCTATGACAAGAAGCGCGTATGCTATGACACGTAGGCACGCACCCTCAATACACGCACACGCGCAGACACACACACAGGTCTCACTGAGACATGTTCAAGGGCGTACCTGCCAGGGCTGGCGGCCTTGCGCGTCTCGGAACAGGCGGGGGTCACTGGTGGTGCGGGACTCAGCACGTTCAGCCTGTGTGTGTGTGTGTGTGTGTGTGTGTGTGTTTCACGATAACATATTTCCTTACCAAAAACGAGCGCTCTCTCCCACAATTCATAACTTCAAGGGATACATCGTGTAGACCCTATTTCTCTTCCCCGCCCCCCCCTTCTCTCTCTCCCCAACACACACACAGCAGCACACTCACATAGTGGCGCAGCAGTTCCAGTGCGAGGGGCAACATGCCCTGCGCATTGCACGAGGCTGCCACCAAATGCAGGGGCGTGCTGCCACGGGCACACGTGAGCTTATACTCCCACCTGCATAGTGTGTGTGTGTGTGTGCCAACACTTCTGCTAAAACAATGTGAAAAAGAAGCCCACACAGCAGCGCGCAGGCCACCTCCTCGTCTTTGACAAGCATGCATTTCCTCTGGCGTTCACCGCTTTTCCCTGAAATAAACAACACAAGCTGCTCTGCATTCAACAGTATGCAAGGTAACGAAACTAGCCAGACGGCCCTGGCAGAGCATCATAGCAAAAGAACGCCCACATCTCATGTGTAGGGTTGGCCAGAGCCATAAATACATGGTTTATATACGGTAATCTTGGCAGGGAAATCACCCAATATCGGTCATATACGGTGCATACGTACGGTTCTGGCCAACCCTACTTATGTGTATGCACCACACAAGTGCCGTTCGTGCTGGAGTGTGGGCTTGTGGCGGGCACCCCTCCTCACTCACAAAAGGTTAGGAATCACCCCTTACTTGTGGAAGAAAAAAGCGTGCCACCCTATCTCACTCTCAAAAGATAAAAGGAAAAAGCACCACCCCTTACTCACGTTTCATAGTCATTGTGCACAAAGAGGCACGGGTCGTAGGACAGGAGCGTGTGCAAGGCGCCCACATGCCTTGCCGCGCAGCAGTAGTGCAGCGGCGTGAAGCCATTGGAAGATCGCACATTCACATACCTGCAGATGCAAATGTAATTCAATCACAGGCTTCACTTGCATGTTTTTTAACATGAGAGAGGGGTGGTGCTCCTATTCTTACCTCTCTGAGGTGGATACGACAGGCCATTCCCCTGGCCTAACTATTTAAGTGGCACTGCTTGCAATTTCCAAATGTTTGTCACAGGCCAATTTAAAGCACTATCAAACATAGGAAAGGAATGTGCGAGGGCAGCCATGCTCACACGCAGTCAAACGCACACCTGTCACCAGTAGCGTTTGTAGCGTATCTGGAAGGAATTGAGTCCAGCAGCGTGGTGATGCAGGCAACGTCTCCCAGGAAGCAAGCGTAGTGAAGGGGGGTCCTGCCGATCCGGTCACAGATGTAGGGATTTGCCCCCTGTAGTTGATTTTTGTTTGTCAGGGTAAAAATGAGTGCAAGGGCAAAAAGCAGGTGGCTAGGTGCATGTGTGTGGTCCAAATTGCTCTCAACCTGTTTGGTTAAAGCACAGTGTAGTGTTACAGAAGCACTAGACTAAAAGAAACAAACCAGTTCTGGTGGCTGGATGCCACTTGGCAAGTTCCTATTCCTAAAAGGACCAACACCCCATCCTAGTGGCCTCTTTGCGCACTCTGCACACTTGCAACCCTAACGTTGTATCTTACCTGCTCGAGCAGTGTCTGCACGACCGATGCCTTTCCAGCAATTACAGCTTCGATGAGCAAAGAATGCCCCTGTGTGTGTACGTGTGTGTGTGTACGTGTGTGTGTGTACGTGTGTGTGTGTGTGTGTGTGTGTGTGTGTGTGTGTGTGTGTACGTGTGTGTGTGTGTGTGTGTGTTTGTGTGTGTGTGTGTGTGTGTGTGTGTGTGTGTGTGTGTGTGTGTGTGTGTGTGTGTGTGTGTGTGTGTGTGTGTCGCGCGCCCTTAGGGAATGTCGTCCCTCCCCTAGTAAGGGTTGACGGGCAACAAAGGTTCGCCGGGCGCGCACCGAACGTCTAGTCAGCTGTGTGCCAGCGAATGCACTCACCCGTCTGGTGGTGGTGTCCAAAAACGTTGAGAGCTCTGGACTGGTAGCTGCCAAGGAGCTGCGGTCGTCTACGCTAGCGCGACGTGAGGAATTGGCAGAGCTGGAGGGCGAGGAGGGGGAGGAGGATGTGCGAGCGTGTGCATTATTGCGGCTCCACCTCGCACAGTTGTTGTTGTGCCCCTGCCGCTGTTGCTGCTCGGCGGGTTGCTGAATAACAGCTGCACACAGGGCTCGTACCAACTCCACATCCCCTTTACGCACGGCTGAGTGGAGCGCGGCGAAAGACACGTTGTGGTGTGAGGATCTGGCCCGCGACTCATCATGTGCATCGCTGCACTGCTGGCTTTTAAAGTGTGAGCAAGAGAGGCCCATATTGACGACTACACGAGTTGACTTGGAATATTCCGTCAAAGATGCCGGAAAGATTCCTCAAAAACCGAAATTCCAACCTCCTCTTGCTTTTTCACATCAAATGCACATCTTCTGAATCCATTGCCCCACTCTGTTGTCTTGCGTACTTTGAGTTGGGGAGAGGAAGGGAGGCACCTCCTGCTTGGACGAGCAGGATCTGACACTGGACTAGCAAATAAATGGAGTGCATAACTGTCTTTGAGCTAGCTGAAACAGCTAGAGCTTCTTGGAGGAGGGCAGGGACATTCAATTCAGAGCTGTCTGTCTGCATGTACAACAGCAGTGCAGGCAGCAACCTTAACAGCACGTCAGCAGACGTGCCATGTTGTCCACTCTTCAGGTTTGTGTGTGTGTGTGTGTGTGTGTGTGGTTAATGGGCCGTTCCTCAGTGGGAAGGGAAAGGGGTGTCAGCAAGCTATTGTCAACAATGTCGTGCATTCACGTAAGTATTGGAGTAAAGTGGACAAGTGCTCATTTACACTGATGAGTATAAGAGCAGGTGCCCACACCTTATACTCACCTACAGCTGGTTTGTGTATGTGGGTGTGGGTCTAACATGTAGGGGTGTGAATAGGATTTGGGTGTGCATGTGTGTAGTTGTGTGTGACTGTCAGCGTTAAGGAACAGGTCTGAAGGGGGGCTGTGAAGTGCTGACTGCTGGTCGTATGGCCGAGTCTGAGGGTGTGCATGCACCTGACACCTGACACCAAAGCAGAAAAGTGTTGAGGCACATCCTGATCCTCCTTGAAATCCCCACAAACTCACACTTGCAGTGGTATCCTACACACTACATGATTATTTACACACATTACACATTACACATACCTGCACTCATAAAAAACAAGGTATGCACTGCAACGCAACACAAGCACCGTCCCCAGGGCCGGCACTTTGAAGGCTGGATTGCCAAGCCGGAACCTGAGTCTGACCATGGACATCCGTCACTGCGCCCAATTTGTATCAAAATGGCTGTCCGCCATGTCTAACAATGCATATATGCTCGCGAAAAGTGCCTGCGCCGTGAAGTAGCGCATTTTGGGGCTTGTAAACTCTTCAGGGTCTTAAATGTGCGCTTTTAAATGCTACAAGTGCGCTTTTGATTTTAAAGTGCCTCATCAAAGTGCACTTTTTTGATGTTAATGGTCTGTCGTTTATATGTTATCGGGAGGGGCTCAGCGTCATTAATGCTGAGCATAGATGGTTGAGTGCGCATTCAGACACATAATGAGCCATTGAATGACAGAAAAGCGCTTTCGATCCTTTGCGCGCACTTTGAGATTCCAAGTGGCACTTTGGCCTAGTAAAGTACGTACCAAGCACGTACAGAGCATGAAAGTCCAAAAAATGAGGTCACTCAACACTTTTAGAAACAGTCCAATTGATAAAAGAACGTCAAGTTGATGGAAAGGACATTAATTTAAAAAGAGGCCACGAGGCACCCATATTAGCTTACCACCTTGCAACCAAACTCCTATCCAATAAGGATCTCAATGAAATGGTCTTAAGCATAAGTCATAGAATTGTGTACTTTGTTCACACGATCATTGCCTGCGCGATATCCCCTCCCCTGCCCCACATCTTGTGTGCCTTTTTATTGCTCTGTTGCTGTGCAGGTGTGGAGGAGCCGAAATTTGCTGCGCAAGGCCCTTTCACTTGTTTGCTTGTTTGACCATTTGCTGTTAAGAATTTTGTGCAAAATTCAGGGCGCATGTCCTAGAATGCATCCGCGTGCAGAGGCTTGCGTATGTGTAGGCTTTTCTGCCGGCATGTGGACAGGCCCAAAGGAGAGCGTCGCTGACAAAAGTGGTTATCGATGTGCAGGCACAAAATAAGAGCTTAGGTGATCAAAAATGCGCTCTATAAACTTGAAAGTCCCAAAGTGTCACCCCAAAGTGCCACTGAGACCGTACCAAGGCGCACTACTGATTACGAGCCAGTGTCAGCTAGAAATGTACGAAAACGTCTATGATTCTTTTAATGTCTACTTGGTTCACGAGCTTTCGCGAGTATAACTATTAATATTGCAGCTTTATTCGTAGGCATTTAAATGAAACGATGGCTTCAATTTGGCTGTTGAATATCCAAAATGACACATCACAGGTATTATGAGTGCTGAATGGACGATGCGCATTGTCTATGCAAAACCGCGTTGTTTTCCGTGGACTTTGTGCAACTGTTTGCTCTTTTATAACTTCGTGCATCATTTTAGATATTTAAATGATTTATTAGAATTCATGTACCGCATGTGATTACCTACCTTCCCCCATCAGTGCCCCAGCTCCGCCAATGCTTCTTGCCAAGGCCGCTAAGCTGCAGGATGGGAGCAAGGCCTGGTTCCCTGGAGTCATGTCGCTGTATGCCTCTAAAATCAGTTGGCAGGCAGACGTATCTTTGCCTGGGCCAGTGCCACCGGAGCTGCACATTGGCCTCATCTCCATCACCAGTGCGTGCAGTCAGCAGAGGCATTCTGGCAAGCACACACACCCGCAAGCTCACAAGCTCACGTGCACAGAACACACATAATGGAAGCACGTGCGAATGCACTCACAATAAAAACGCGACGAGAGACCCTGATAACTAAACTCACACTTGAGCGCCCGTTGTACCCCATGCACCCCATGTACCCCGTATATGCAGACAATCAAAGGGCGAAGGGCAAGCCTCTGTTGCGGCTGACTGCTGGCACGTCTGTGCACATGTTTGAGTTTGGCACCGAGGCAGACCGTGATGCGATGGTGGAGCGTTACTCTAAGGTCAGGCAGGGCGTGGCAAACGTGAACAAGGTCTGAGCGCAGTTTCAGAGATTGGTGGCCTTCGCCCTGCCAAGAAGGTGGTAACCACACAGCCTTTGGTTGCACAGGTGCAAATTGTGCCCAGACACACATTTCTTTCTCTCTGTGAATGCTGCCTACCCTGAACGTAAAACATTGTGTCATGCCAAAACCTGCGTAACGGCCGCATCTCAGCACTTCACGCCATGGCACAGCTGCAATTCTGGCGTACAGACATCACACACGCTCACACACCTTTGTTGCGCTTGCTAGAATGCTCTCATGCACATTCCACATACGTCCCATTCCACGCAGGTCAAAGAAGAGCTGAATGCTCAGGCAAAGGCACGTGACTCTGCTGCCTCTTCCGGTGTGCAGAAGCAGCAAGGTTCCTCGAAATCACACAGGCCAGGTGCGTACGTGGCCTCGTGCAAGGAGAAGACGATCAGAATAAAAGAGAACGCGCAATCAGCCAGTCCAGCCAGATTTCATCCTGAAAGGGGGAATTAATTGCACATCTGAGGTCACCCAGTGGTTTCTAACATAAACGTAAGACTTCTGCATAAAATTTAGTGAGTTTGGAGTTAAGGGTGTGCGCGGGGGGCTGGACTTGTGCCATTTTTCTGCCAGAAAGGTGGCCCCGGTGTAGACATGCGGGTTTTGGTCCGAATTTCACCAATTACTTTCTTCCCGGATGGGTTTAGGATCAAACCCTACCCATCAAAGCATCAAAAAAAGGGGTTTGGAAATTTGCCCCTGTAGAACTTAATGCGTGGGCCTGTTTGCTGGGCAAAAATGTGCATTTCTGGAAACCCTGGAAATACGAGTTCTGGCCATCACCTGAGTGTCAGGAGCCCTTCAGTATGCTACCAGGGCATGCACTGTCAAGTATTAATAATACTGTGTCATGGTCTGGAATGCTGGAGATGGGCCGTGGTGGGCAGCGACAGCTGAGATTTTCAAAAAACAAGGGTTTGTGCTCAGCTGTCTAACTGCAAATCCGACCCGACCAGATGACTTTGTTGCGAGCAAACTAAATAATGACGATCTCACCTCAGGATTTCAGACCCTAAGATTGTCACTTTTTAAAACCTCTATTATAAACTGCTCATCGCAAAAATCAGCTTTGCAATCCATGCATCCCGCCCAAAGCCTTGGTTTTTTTTGTAGTTCCCCTGCCAAAAGGGGCTCCAAAACTGGACCTTCACCAAAATGTCTCCAATATTATTGCAAACATCCCTGCCATGTTGATGGTACCGGGGAGGAGCTTTTGGAAATCCACTTTCTGACAGGGATTTCCACCCTGCCCACCTGGGCACCTCCCGCCACAAACTGAGTGTGCAGGGTTGCTCAGATAAATCTGATCAAGGACCCTGCATACCTAAATGTACTTTTCTGCTTCGGGGCAAGAACTCTCACAGGGATGGCTGGCCTGACAATCAGTGACACGATGCCACGTAGATAAAGTTTTTGAGCTGCTGCCAAAGGCCCTGCCTTTTGGTTTGCTCCAGGCAATGAGTGATTCAGTGGACATGTCTCGGTGCATGCACAGGGACATTTTAGCACGCGGCTTAGTTTGGGTAATGAGTGATATTTAGTGGACTTGTCTTGGTGCATGCACAGGGACATTTTAGCACGCGGCTTAGTTTGGGTAATGAGTGATATTTAGTGGACTTGTCTTGGTGCATGCACAGGGACTTTTTAGCACGCGGCTTAGTTTGGGTAACGAGTGATATTTAGTGGACATGTCTCGGTGCATGCACAGGGACATTTTAGCACGCGGCTTAATTTGGGTAATGAGTGATATTTAGTGGACTTGTCTTGGTGCATGCACAGGGACATTTTAGCACGCGGCTTAGTTTGGGTAATGAGTGATATTTAGTGGACATGTCTCGGTGCATGCACAGGGACATTTTAGCACGCGGCTTAATTAGGGTAATGAGTGATATTCAGTGTACTTTTCTCAGTGCATGCACAGGGATTTTTAGCACACTCACGTGGCTTCGCTCGAGCAATGAGTCATCATCGACAAGCATCCCAATTACTTATGATTTTTGCTCGGTGCATGCACAAAACCTTTATAGCACATGGCTCGGCCGGTTGTATTGTTTCACAAGAGCAGGTGTTAAAAAGAGGAGAGCTACTCTTTTGCAAGCTAAACCCCTCTATTGCTGTGCAGACAGAACCCCTCTACTGCTGTGCAGACAAAACCCCTCTACTGCTGTGCAGACAGAACCCCTCTACTGCTGTGCAGACAGAACCCCTCTACTGCTGTGCAGACAAAACCCCTCTACTGCTGTGCAGACAAAACCCCTCTACTGCTGTGCAGACAAAACCCCTCTACTGCTGTGCAGACAAAACCCCTCTATTGCTTTGCAGGCTAAACCCCTCTACTGCTGTGCAGGCTAAACCCCTTTACTGCTGTGCAGACAGAACCCCTCTACTGCTGTGCAGACAGAACCCCTCTACTGCTGTGCAGACAAAACCCCTCTACTGCTTTGCAGGCTAAACCCCTCTACTGCTGTGCTGGCTAAACCCCTTTACTGCTGTGCGGACAGAACCCCTCTACTGCTGTGCAGACAAAACCCCTCTACTGCTGTGCAGACAACACTCCTCTACTGCTGTGCAGACAAAACCCCTCTATTGCTGTGCAGACAGAACCCCTCTACTGCTGTGCAGACAGAACCCCTCTACTGCTGTGCAGACAGAACCCCTCTACTGCTGTGCAGACAGAACCCCTCTACTGCTGTGCAGACAGAACCCCTCTATTGCTGTGCAAACATAACCCCTCTACTGCTGTGCAGGCTAAAACCCTTTACTGCTGTGCAGACAAAACCCCTCTACTGCTTTGCAGGCTAAACTCCTTTACTGCTGTGCAGGCTAAACCTCCCTACACCCATGCAGATAGAACCCTCTACACTTGTGCAGGCTAAAACCCTCTACTGCTGTGCAGACTTAACCACTCTACACTTGTGCAGACTCGATCCCTCTACACTCTACACTCACATGTCCACCATGCTGTTGCATCCCGTAATGTTGCAGACTAAACGGCATCCTATGCCGTTGCAGGCTTATCCACCATGCCGTGGCAGGCGGAACCCCTCTGCACTCACCATCCACCACACTGTTGCAGAGAAAACGCGAACTGATTTCACAAACCGGGCTCACACGAAAGCCACTGTTCGCTTTACAACAAACACGCCCCTAGATGCACAAGCGTATGTGTGTGTCCAAGCACACCCTTCAAAAATCTACAACGTTAATGCATGCTTACGTGTATGAATGATTCCAGTTACGGCGACGTCCTGGGTGGCTTGCAGTCCCCCCATACTATCTGCTGGGTGAGCTACACACACATAATTTGATTTAAGTACAAAGACAAACATCAATATGCGCACACAAACACACACAGAGTCATGACACACCATTGTTTACATGTGCACGCTCTACATGTGCACGCACAGAATTCAGCACCAGCAGCGTCCAGGGTGGTCACACCTCCCCCCATCTGCTAGGCTGGTCAGGCCCTCTTCCTGCGGATGCCCAGAAGCGTGAGATCATGCAAGAAGATCCGTGAGTTCGTTGTGCGAGTGACTTTATGGAGGCTGAGTCAATGTTAGGTGCTGCTTGTGATTTTGCACTGCCAGGAGGCCCCTGAGTGTGTTTACGTTGCCTGAGTGTGTTGATGTTGCATGCATGTGTTGATGTTGCCTGAGTGTGTGTTGATGTTGCCTGAGTGTGCTGATGTTGCATTGCCAGGAGGCCCTTGAGTGTGTTGAGTGAGTTGCTTTAGAGGGCTGAGCGCATGAGCGAGTGTTGTTGTAATGATGCAATACAAAGGGGAGGGCGCGTCACATTGTTAGCAAGCTTTGCTGCTTTTTTTATGCAACCGTGCAGTGGATAAAGGATGGCACTGTGCAGTGGATAAAGGGGAGGACGCGTCACGTTGTTTGCATTGCACACTTCGCAAGCTTTGCTGCTTTTTATACGGCGCCGTGCAGTGGATAAAGAAGACCTGGACGTGCACGAGGGTGTAGTTCACACTTTGTGCATACTGCGTGTGTATCGACTGGCGTAGAGCAGTACTCTCTCTCTCTCTCTCTCTGTGTGTGTATGTGTGTGCGTGTGTGTGTGTGCGCGTTTGTGTACGTGTTTATGTATGTGTGTTTGCTCCTTGTGCGGAACGTTTTACAGAAGGTTGGGACTTTGGCGGCGGATGGATGCACTTTTCTGATTCTCTAATTGCATTTCTGGAAATGCTTCAGCTCGTACACACGCAACGGTGCGCGTCTCAACCCACTGCAGGGAGATCTAACTGCATTTATGGAAATGCTTTAGCTCGTACCCACGCAACAGTGCACGTGTCAACCCACTGCAGGGATATCTAATTGCATTTCTGGAAATACTTCAGCTCGTACGCACGCAACAGTGCACGTGTCAACCCACTGCAGGGAGATCTAATTGCATTTCTGGAAGTGCTTCAGCTCGTACACACGCAACAGTGCATGTGTCAATCCACTGCAGGGAGATTGGGGAGCGCTACAATTCCCTGGTAGTAGCCGCCAGCGTTTTGACAGAGGATGAGTTTTGGGCGAGCATCATGGTAATGCAAATGTGTGTGTTGTGTCTTGTCTGTGTTAGCACAAAGGTGTTTACTTTAAATCTTTGTTGCTCTTGGTCAGGTCCCTTGTTTTGGGCCAGCCTCGTGGCAGCTTAACTTCTCACTGATATTCAGCCTGTATTCAGGGGTTCGTTGTTATCTCGTTTGTCTAGGGTTGGCCAGAACCGTATATATACACCATATATGGCCGTATGTATGGTGATTTCCCTGCCAAAAATACCGTATATACACCGTATATATGTGGTCCTGGCCAACCTTACGTTTGTCACGCCGAAATGACCAACGGCACAGCTGTACGCTTTGTGCGACTTAGGTCACAAAGGAAGCATGAGGAAAAACTACGCTTTGTGTGACTTTGGTCACAAAGGAAGCATGAGGGAAAGCTACGCTTTGCGCGACTTAGGTCACAAAGGAAACACGAGGGAAAGCTACGCTTTGTGCGACTTAGGTCACAAAGGAGACACGGGGAAAAGCTACGCTTTGTGCGACTTGGGTCACAAAGGAAGCACGAGGAAAAGCTACGCAGGCAGTTGAAATCACTCATGTCATAAGTCATTAATGATTGAAGAGGGGGTGGGCATATGCATATTCACAACACGTGCAAATGGGGTTCATAACTAGTGTGATGCGTGTTTAGTTGCTCCGCAACTCTCTGCGTTGCGTGTGTGTGTGTGTGTGAAAGCTACGCTGTGTTGCAAAGCGCCACCACAAAGAGAGGGGACAACAGATGGGGATCAGAAGGGCCTACTGCTTGTAAAGGGCTTACTGTGAAGGTCTTACTGGCTACTGCTTAATTACAGTTAAGAGATTACTGCTTATTGCTTACTGAAAAGGGCTTACTGTGAAGGTCTTACTGGCTACTGCTTAATTACAGTTAAGAGATTACTGCTTATTGCTTACTGAAAAGGGCTTACTGTTTGTAAAGGGTGTTAGGAGACTGGATTATGCTGTCCAGCCTTGTGATCAGAAACACTCATGTTTCAGTGAATAAACTGAAGCACAACGAACAGAAGCACAATGAACAGGAGCACACGAACTGAAGCACAACGAACAGAAGCACAATGAATAGGAGCACAAGAACTGAAGCACAACAGATACAAGCACAATGAACAGAAGCACAATGAACAGAAGCACAACGGATACAAGCACAATGAACAGAAGCACATATAGGAACAAATTGGAAACAAGTAAAAAATTACTGTTCTAGATATTTCCGTCCGTGATTTCTTGTTACTTCTTATTCTATTATTTTCGTTTCTACACCTGCATTGCACGATTTGTTCACCTGCATTGCACGATTTGTACACCAGCATTGCACGATTTGTACACCAGCATTGCAAGATTTGTACTCCTGCATTGCACAATTTGTTTACCTGCATTGCACGATTTGTTTACCTGCATTGCACGATTTTTACACCTGCATTGCACGATTTGTACACCATAATGTGTGCACCATGCATTGCGTGAATGCGTTAACCTTTTCACCGCCAAAGAATTAGTTGCTGCCATAATCTAGGAGCATCACAGAGCTATTCTTGCAAGTAACGAGCAAAGAAGCCTGCTACAGCGCTAGAGGTATCAGTCTGACGTAAGACCGGCATGGATTAGAACTGAACACGTACGCGCGCACTCGCACACGCACACACACACACACATACACACACACACACACGCACACACACACACACACGCACACACAGACGCGCATACACACACACACACACGCACACACACACTCACACACTAACCCCTCACCAACAGGCAGAGCAGGCCAGAAGTGTGACAGCTGCAACCCCAGGTAAGCCTGGGAGGGGAAGCAGTTTTACATAATTTGACGTTTAGGCAAGTGTGTACCTAACTGGTGTCAGCCTCTACTTCTGATATCAGGGACAGCTGGTATGTAGAACGCACATGACGATGACACGTACTTGTGTAAACACACATGATGATAACATGTACTTGTGTAAACGCACATGACGATGACATGTACTTGTGTAAAAACACATGACGATAACATGTACTTGTGTAAACACACATGACGAGAACATGTACTTGTGTTGACGCACATGACGATGACATGTACTTGTGTAAACACACATGACGAGGACATGTACTTGTGTAGACGCACATGACGATGACATGTACTTGTGCAAAAACACATGACGATAACATGTACTTGTGTAAACACACATGACGATGACATGTACTTGTGTAAAAACACATGACGATAACATGTACTTGTGTAAACACATATGACGATGCATGTACTTGTGTAAACGCACATGACGATGACATGTACATGTAAACACAAGGGATTGTGGCAGGCCTATCTTTTCAATCCTTTCCGTTTTCAACGTACTCCAATTCCAACTCGTTCACTTCTGGTGGAGCTCTGGCAAGTTTGAGCGCTGTCTGAGAGTTTTTGCTTTGGCTCAAATTTCAAGGTCAAGCCATCAGTCCAAACGTGTGTGACTGCCAGGCCTGGGTAAGGACTAAAATATAAAAACACGTTTTAAGTTATTTCGTGCTGATTATAATCAGCGTACAATTTTTCAGCGTATGTTTTTTAGTTGAAATATTTCTCTACTTGGTGTGCAGGTGGCACTAGCAGCAGAGTGTAGGACGTACACGCACACGCACACACGCACACACACGCACACACACACAAACACACACACGCACACGCTCACACATACAGCTTCTCCTGCTGGCTCTGGTGTGCAGGGGGTACCAGCAGCACAGCCGGGAAAAAAAGCGGGGCGGGCAACAAGGGCAACGCAAAGCTTCCTCTTTTGGCCCCCATTCCAGGCCAGGCAGAGCAGAGGCGAGGCCTGTCCAATGCTATGTTCAATGTACCGGTGCGTGAAATGGGGGCTATAGAGAGCAGAGTGTTTAGGCTGGTCCTCCCTCCCGGCCGGACAGGACAGGGACAAGGTCTTTATATTGCCATGTTCCATCTTTCAATGCGTAGACGAGCTGCGTGCATGCGTTTTTGCTTAATACAGAAGTTTGCCAGCTACATCGTGGCTCTGATGCCCACCCTGCGTGTGACAGATGCCCACCCTGCGTATGACAGATGCTGCACCCTGAGTGCAGTGCATCCATTGCCTCTAATGCCCACCCTGCGTTTTACAGATGCCCACCCTGCGTATGACAGATGCTGCACCCTGAGTGCAGTGCATCCATTGCCTATGATGCCCACCCTGCGTTTT
>Ga0307960_1000988_pt1 | contig 16157 bp, 14 predicted proteins | sample OrgLakmetagen542_FD_201832 | JGI IMG/M metagenome (GOLD analysis project Ga0307960, IMG submission 201832) | Saline water microbial communities from Organic Lake, Antarctica - #542 | ecosystem: Environmental > Aquatic > Non-marine Saline and Alkaline > Saline | place: Antarctica: Organic Lake... | reverse complement strand
GCAACTGCTTCGGTAGCATGCTCAAGCTGTTCCTCTTCCTCCTCGCTGGTGCTGCTGTTCCCCCCAGATATAAGAGGGAGGATAAAGCACTTGTACAGGAGTGAAAGGGTGCGAGTGACTGTGCTAGAGTCCTTGGCATTCTCTAACAATTCGCTGCTCTCCCTGACTATGATGCTTGCATATGAAGCCATTTAAGGAAATAAAGGAAAATAACGTGTAATCAATTTCCCATATCAAGACCGGGAGCAGCCTGTAGGGAACGATATTAAATTAATGTGTTAATATAAATATAAATGTAACGATAATATATAGTCTAGAAGTACCTCTGGTGGCTAAGTGCTCAATCCGTTACAATTTGGTGGAGTTGCAGTCCGAGGTCCCCAGTTCGAAACCTACTGCACCCAATCAGAAAAAAACATTGCCTTCCGCTCCTGTGGACAGCAACAGGGGAGGTAAGGTAACGATAATATAGGAAGTACCTCTGGTGGTATCCAGTTCCAAAACCAGTTTTGGTTGCTAAGTGCTCAATCCGTTACAATAAATAATAACTGTTCAAACACGATTAAGTTCCAAGTGTACCTTCCCGCAACCGGTCTCGTGCATCCGGCTTCTTATTTATTTCACATTTACCAGTAAATTACAAATCATGGAGTACGAGCTTTGGGTTCAAGAGAGACGGTGTTTATCTTGATTTCCATTCCATCTATAAATTGCAGAAGTGAAATTGATGCTGCAAAGAAGAAATTGAAACTTGTCTAATTGTGACGCATTTATCTGTGTGGCTTTTATGAAAGCAAGCGTGGAAATTGAACGTTTCCCATCGCTACCATGCAATTAATTTTTGTGCATAGCACGGGGGGAGCGCAGATACGGAAAGAACACATTAATATGACTTGATATAACGTTATCTGCATTGCGTACAAAACAGCTTCAGTGCATTTTGTGTAAGTCCGTTTTTACTTGTAAGGAGAAGTTCACTGTATTTCATGTTTGCCACGGTGACTGGTTTCCATTTACAGGAATATGTGATGCGACACATGCAGGTGCCACTGGCAAATTGAGCGATGGTGACATTTCAAGGCTTGTGTTTGGTCGTAGATCCATGAAAATTGTGCACATCTATGTGTATGCGTTTATGATATGCTTACTTGCTCAATTCTACTTGAAGTGCTAGAATTTCATTCAGGGCATTTATGGTCGGCCAGGTACGCATTACCTCTAACACTGAGCACATTTATATGCAATTTTGTGAATCTTTATATACCTTGTATCCTGTACTTGCCATTTATGATACGCGTCATAAAGATTTAAAACCGTTAATCGTGACTTAATAATCTGTGGTATTGGTGGTAGGTAAAATTTTGGCAGACAATTTTTTGCACTTCTATCAGACATCCTGCGCTTTCAAGCCCTTCTTACCCATTTCCACTGCTTATTAAGCACAGGGCTGCAATTAGTCAGCTTCTTCATTGTCGCAAGCTTGGTGGGGCTCACACGAGCGCCAAGTGAGTCAGCACCCCTCCTTCAACACTATTTAACCATGATGAAGTGCTGTAGTGCTGGCTGATAATTTTACGAAGCTGGCAATGGCCGGGACGGGCATTCTGTTACAACCTTGGCTTAGACTTATCTGCAGTTGCAATACCTGCCAATATCTGCTTACAGGCTGTTACTCCAGTTTCTCTGTGACCTCTTTTCTCCTTTTACTCGGTACGGTACTCCAAAGTGGCTTCCTTCCCTTATTTTAATGTGGGGAGCAGTTTTCATTGCCTGCATAGTTACCTCTTCTTTTGAGATATACTGCTGAACTTGCATCAAGTAACTAGGGAAAACGTTTTGCTTTAATAAAACCATACCAAAGAAGAGGGTCAATTCACAATGTGTTTTTCCCATCAAAATCAGTTACTCTCATCGTGTCTGTACTAAGAATTCCCCATTACACTATACTACAAAGCAGGCCGCTTGAACAAAACTAAGATGGCTGTGATGTTGTCTGTTGATGGAGATGGCTTGTCACTCTCTAAGCAGTACGCCACCTGAGTACGGACAGTAGGAAAAGTGAATAGCTTTGATAGTATTGATGCACTGTTGACAACGGATGCGAGCAGTTGACAAGGCTTGTCGTACTGTGTCCTGATGAATTAGCCGGTAAACATTCAGTAATTGAGCACCTTCAGACGGTAGTGCACTACACCACATAGCAAGCACAAAGGATGCTTTGAATGTCGGATCATAATATATAATATCAGATCAAACTTTTCAATTTCTCACATACCAGGTTCCTTGCAATTGTGCGCACAGGCTCGCCTTTATCGAGGCCGCTGTAAACAAACTGCACCACATCCTGTGCAGGTGTTGAGTGCAAAAGTGGCGCAAGTGAGAAAAAGAAGAGGAACGTTTTATCACTCGCGCTGCATGCTAAGGGGAAATTCAATAAGAACCTTAGGCTTGGGTAATAAGCTGTAAACAAAGTGCACCACATCCTGTGCGGGTGTTGAGTGCAAAAGTGGCGCAAGTGAGAAAAAGAAGAGGAACGTTTTATAACTCGCGCTGCATTGCTAAGGGGAAATTCAATAAGATCCTTAAGCTTGGATAATAAGCTGTAAACAAACTGCACCACATCCTGTGCGGGTGTTGAGTGCAAAAGTAGCGCAAGTGAGAAAAAGAAGAGGAATGTTTTATAACTCGCGCTGCATGCTAAGGGGAAATTCATTGAGATCCTTAGGCTTGGATAACAAGTTGTACTAAGTAGTTACGTAGGCAGAATCAAATACATGGACTACTGGGAACTAGCAGATGCAAGAAGCTTGATTACAGAACGTCAACTTACGCTCGATTCCATCACATCCCAGACTCCATCACAGGCCAGGATCATGAAGGTGGAGTCCTGTGAGCTGCCTCCCAGTATGGGTACTTTCCTGGTGTCGGGCAATGCACTCACTGCCTGCTGCTCGGGTGGAAGGCCTAGATTGTCCCTGTACACTCAAGTAACCAAGTAATGGTTAACACCCAAGGGTGAGTTTTGACAACATGTGTCTGTAGAGCCTCTTATTTTTGTCTGTCTCGGGATGAAACAAACTTGAAAAAGGGACCACAGCCCAGAAACGCCGTTTTCTGAGAGAGCCACACATTCAATACAAAGTACATGCTGCAAAAAGAGGGGATAAACAGGAAAGAAGATGCGGACGGTGCACTCGCGCAGCAAGCAGCACTTACAAAGCTGTGTTGGAAGTTTGATTGGTAAAGGGATGGGCTAATTAACTCCGAAAGTCTGCAAGGAGTAGCTGATGATGGAAGCTTTGTGTGTGACCTCGCTTTCGTGCTCTTTTGTTCTTCTGGCTCACTTTTCCAATTGTTTTGTTATTACCACTCCTGGCACCCCACAACACACCATAGCACACGCACTTGAACTTGACATCTCCCAGTGCACGGGACATAGCCAGGCTGCCGTTCACACGTGGGACGCCCCCTCCGCGCTTGATCTGCACGTCCAAACCTGCGCGTGTTGTGGCGCAAGCAAATGTGGTTTGACACAAAAACCTGTGGATGGAAAAGCATGAGGGTCTTGACATGTGCTGAAAAAAAAGACCTTAATGCAAGAAGAGATAGGTAATCGCATCAAGCTATTTGGTTTGTTATCAGCACATATAACCCTTCACCAAAAAGGACCATTATGTACACGAGTGTGAACTCCGGACTGATTTTAAAAGATCCCCCCGCACCAACTCTGTCATACCTGCTGTGTAGATGCGCGCAGCTTCTGCAGGGTCGTCTGGCTTGTGGTCGTGTGCTGGGTGCAATTGATTACAACAACAGTCAGCAGCTTTGCATCATCATTTCAGTTAATGGAGTAGAAGCGAGTATGCCTTGCTACTGAACACATGAAGCAAGTATAAGTATTTTGTGAACACATGAAGCAAGTATGCCTTGCTAGTGAACACATGAAGCAAGTATAAGTATTATGTGAACACATGAAGCAAGTATAAGTATTTTGTGAACACATGAAGCAAGTGTAAGTATTTTGTGAACACATGAAGCAAGTGTGCCTTGCTACTGAACACATGAAGCTGTGCAGAAGGCGTTAATTCCGCAAAAAGATCAGCAAGGTGCCACTTCTGCTCTTCGTCACTCATTACTCATTAACTGCCTTCCCTTGTACTAAGAAAGCAGGTGAAGAACCATGATAAGACATAAAATATGCATGCAATTAGGCATTTGAACGCATGCAACAGGTAAAGGTACGTGCGTGCGTGCAGGCACACATGCGTGCACCTATACACAAAGGCAAGGGAAATTATAAGAAACAATGATGCACTGCTTTTCCCATCTTCACAGCCTGTGACTGACATCCATCTTCACAGCCTGTGACTGACAGCCACAGCCTGTGACTGACAGCCATCTTCACAGCTTGTGACTGTGACTGACAGCCTGTGACTGTGACTGACAGCCATCTTCACAACCTGTGACTGACTTTGTTGGAGGCTGTGTAGGTGGGTAAAACAACGCAGATGTGTGTTCATTCAGACAACTGACATGTCACACAGATCCAGTGTCTCACGATACCAGTTTCAGATCATCAAGGATGACGAGTGCTGTAACGGAGAAAGGACCCAGTTCTCAGTTACAGCAGACAGAAAGCTGCTGGGCCGGCAAAAACTTTTAGCAGTTTCACTTACTTAATTCCAGAGAGTGGCCTGCCCGCCCCAGCACGCATCGTGAGTCACCCACACTGCCCACAAACAGATTTCCTGCCCGGACAAGGGCCACTACAGCAGCGCTCCCTGCGCAGATTGCACACAAGTGAAGAACACAAAAATCTGCTCAGATTGCCAGTACCTTGGAATTGAAACATCTACTTTTTTTTTCGCTACTGTGGGGTCAGCACCTTCTATATCATTACAAATCATTGAGGAGCAACTGTGCGTGCAATCATTTTAGGAAACAGAATTAACAGAATAGAGATGCGGACACAGTGATATGGCAGCTTCTGCCCCGGTGACAACAACACGATTGCGATGTTGTTTGTAACAAAGCAAGCAAATACCATCACTCATCAACACCTGCCTGCGCGTGGTCCTATGTACCTTGCCATTCATCAAAACCTGCCTGCGCGTCAACACCTGCCTGCGCGTCAACACCTGCCTGCGCGCGGTCCTATGTACCACTCATCAACACCTGCCTCATCAACACCTGCCTCATCAACACCTGCCTCATCAACACCTGCCTGCGCGTGGTCCTATGTATCACTCATCAACACCTGCCTGCGCGTGGTCCTATGTACCTTCCCGCCGCATCAAATGTGCCATATCCAACGCTGCGCTGAACGACCTGATCAGTTTAGAGTGGTGTACCGCTTGTGTGTTACTCGTGTGCAGATTTGAGGACGATAGCCAGGGAATTGGTATCTTCATGGGGCACTGCAGCGCTGCCTAGTGCAGAGAAGGAAGCAAATATCCCCTCCATTTTGCACTAAACATTTTCATACCCGGCCCAAGCACGTGAAGCACAGAGGACAGATGTACACGGTAGCCTGAAGGTCAATCTGTGTTTTTTAAGCTTGCATCAGTCTGCTCAAAATTCAACAGAGCAGTAAAGCAACTTTTCGAGATCCAAATTGCTGTGTGGAATTTAAACCGGATCCGCCCAAAAAACGAGCTCTCATCTGAAAAGACCTGATTGCGACAAAGCTCTGACCTGTGGGGGCAATTGTTGAGCAACTTGGGCCTGGCGAGTTCCTGGGTGGGTCACATCGTCCGTGGTACTGGTGTTTGGAATGATGTGCTCAAGGCCAGAGGGGTGAATGTCGTGGGTCGCAGGTCTGGAAGGCCTGCGATTTGCAAAACAAAGGCACGTGCAAATCACAGAAGTAAGCAAATGCGTGGGATGCTTGCCTTATTCAATCTTTCCTTCCCACTTTTTTGCAGTAGGATAAAGGATTGAAAAGGCCAAACAAGGTCAAACTAACTATACCAAAAGATAAATTATATGAATTATATGCCTTGTGTGTTTGTGTGCAATATCATATGAAGTGTGTGCCAAAAAAAGGAAGCGTTCCTGAACCCATCAGCAAAATCCACCTTGTAATAGAAACTGGGGTCATGGGACCTGCGACGGAAGGTTCCTCAATGCCTCCCAGAGTCTCAGAAGCCAGCTCGGCAGGGGGTGGAGGAGCAGGCACATGCAGGCCCTGGTGCGTCAAGAGATCCGGTATAATTGTGAGTAATGCACACGCATGTGTACGCCTTTCTTTTGTGCATTCAAGGTTATTCATGTGATCAAAATAATAAACCCAGATTTGCAATATGGGATTCATCGCACGTTTAAAAGCCTGTCGTCTGCTCCTTCCTGTTTTATCAGATCCGCCAGATATCAGGCATAACATGCAAAGGCCTGTACAGCCTCTTGCGTTTTTTAATTGTGTACGTGCACATATTTTGTGTCTACTACGTTGAGTACCCTAGAGCGTGTGTACCTTAAATACATGAGCGGCCAGACTAGCATTACAAGTATAAATTAAATTCTAAATACATATGCAGCTGATGAAACTCTGATACTGATCAAGAGTTTGCACACGCAAATTCATGTAAGCCCTTTCAATTCCTAAAGCAGCTCGTTCGAGACACACGTCATTGGATACCAGCAAATGTGTCCAAGTGTAGAGGAGGATCTGTAGGGCTCGTTTGAGCCTGTCTGTACCACATGCTAGATTGCACATGCTAGATTGCACATGCTAGATTGACACGCCCCCTGCAAACCTGACGCATGGCAAACAGCTCAGCTTGGTATGCAGGGTCCTCCAGCAGGGTGTCCAGAGCAAGAAAAGACTGGGTCAGGGCATCACGCATAGAGCCTCGAGCAAAGCCCTCCGTCTGGGAATGATGGAAAGCACCTGAATGCTTAAGAAGGCACACATATACCATCGCTAGATCAGGCTGAATTGATAAACGCTCAAAAAGGCTCAGAGTGCGTACGACCAACGCAAGGCAGTCGCCCGTATCCACCATCCGACTGGCATGTCTATAATAAAGGCAAACTAGCTACCTGGACAAGGAGGGATGGCAGATGTTTAGCCGCAAAGATAGCCACTTCTTTTCCGCTGTGGCCGTCGAAGAGTGCGTACAAGCTCGTTCCATCGCCGGTTCCTTCTAGGTCCTGGTAGGTTAAAGCATTTGCTGTCATTTGTTACAGGGCAAGTCAAGAATGAAGAGGGAGGCAGAAAAATACTCCCTACATCAGCCAAAGATCTAGGAGGTGCTTAGACGCTGGTGATGTTTGTACCTGTTCTAGTATGTTTGCAGAAATCAGTGCCAGCACAAGAGCGTGCTATGTTTGCAGAAATTAGTGACAGCATGCACTTACATCCGCAAGCTTCATAGCCACTCTGTGACTTTTCTGACTCACCAGCTGGACGGCATGGCAGTCTTCTTGCGCTGGCCTTCTGCCTTGCGTGCTTGCCACAGCCCAGCTTTGCCTGTGGTCTTCTCCCTGTTCTACGTCCACCGCAAATTGGCCGTCAGCTATGTACGAGCGAATGTCCTGTGCGCGCAATCAATCCCAACATGAATGTATTGATTTTTCCAATCTATAAACAGGAGCCCTCAACACATATGACATATGATGCTTAACCAGTACTGGTAAATATTTTTTCCATCATGTTTACATGATCATGTCCATAGTAAAGCATGAGCTCTTACGTACGCAGAATCCTCCCCTGCAACCATTCACTAAAGCATCTTCGAGTGACTCGCTTACCTGTAAAGATTCATCAATGTTATTCTCCAGATTTCCTGAAGGTTGACGATAGGTGCTAGGCAGCCTGTGCAAGCACAGTTGCTGATTTACTTTGATTTAGGCGTGCATGGCTTGTTTGTGGGTGTATTTGCTGCTGCTTTTCTGACGGCATATTGCGAATGCGTGGAGGGAAAAGCATGATGATCCTTGCACACGCTCCACCTTTTACTGGATCTTGCACGCGTATGCATCATATGTATGCATATTCCATATGTGAAATCTAATGTTGCTGACAGAGGGCAAAACGGGTGCCAGACATAAGACTCTGACTGTGGACAATTAAGCATCCGCACTGCAAACAAAATCTGCAATGCACATCCCACTTACTTCACACATTTCGCTGCCTTGTCTCCTTCAAATGGAGCTGAGGCGTTTACCGAAGATGTATGCATCCCTTCCTTGTTTGGGCGATGAGTCACTCCTCCTTGAAAACAAGCACAGATTCCAGAGCGGAGAGCATACATGTATTTTTTATTTACTTTATTTCTACATATCTCCGTGTGTCTAGGTCGAAATTCCATCGACGCCTCAAATTTTCATTTATCATATTCGGCTAGTTTGTCTCAGTTTACACATCTGGCTAAAAAAACTTATTTTTTTATTGCCTTGATGGAATTTGGCCGAGATGTGGCACATATAGATACCGAGGTCTGTGACTCAAGAAGAGAAAAAGAAGAAACTACGCAGGCAGTGAAACACCACTCCCCATATTAATTAAGGAAAAGGCCGCTTTGGTACCAGGTACCATGAATTCCTCCACCAATAGAAAAGAAAGAAGATCAATGGGGATCAGAAGGGTCGCAGGCTTGACCTCAGACCATCTCCTGATGAGAGTTGATAAGAGTGGTGGAAGGGCACGTCTGGTATGGACAAGCTTGGCAGCGTAATTGACAGAATGAACATGAAGCTTGGAAGCGAGTTTCTTACCTCTTTGAGAATCAAGATCCAGCTCCAGCATGTGATTGTTGTAGATGGTGCCACCCACACCCAAAAATATGGTGTGGAGACTAAAAGAGGCTCCCTATAGATGGAGCAGAGGCCTTTGTGCTGTTCCTGTGCGGCGCTCAGCTGTTTCTGCAGTCTAGTGTCCTCACAGTACTTGATCTCGATGAGGTGAATGTCACAATGGAAAATACTGAGATCTTTGGGTCGGTGCTGCCTGGGGAAGGTGGATCTGCTAGTGACGGGCAGCGTTGCTGAAGTGCTTCCATTCCTCTCCCTCAGCTGCCTCCCCTCTGCCACTCCTAAGCCTTCAAAAAAGGAAATAGAAAAAAACGCAGATAGTGTAAACACTACCAGCAGAGAAACATCCCACCTGAAAAAAATATATGAGAAGTCTTCAGTGGGGATCAGGCAAAAGCCTGCACATTACCAGGAGTATTGGTCGCCAGTTGCTTTGGGGATTGTGTTCGATGTCTCGTCTCGTCTGATTGATTTTTGTTGCGGACCTGACTGAAGGCATGTAACCTTAGTTTCTTCATGAGTGCTGTGGCATGTAGACCAGTAACTCCAAGGCTGTGGAGTGGGTTCCTTGTGTGGCTGCTGTAGATGGTACCTGTTGCTCCTAACAGGATGGTGTGAAGGTCTTTCCGTTGTCCGAGTAAGCGAAGCATTAGCAGCTTATGTTGTTTTTGTGCCTTTTCTGCTTGCTCTAGTATTGTACATGCATAAGTAATGACAATCAGCCATTACTCTCCACTCCTTTTTACGCTGCCAAACTTGTCAAACTTATCCATACCAGACTATCCTTTCCAGCACTATCACCTCTCATCAGAAAATGGTTTCAGGTCAAGCCTGCAACCCTCCTGACCCCTATTGATCTTTTTTCCTATTTTGGTGGAGGAGTTTCATGGTACTCGGTACCAAAGTGGCTCCAATTCCTTAAGAGAAGAAAAGAAAAGACTCCGCTGGTAGTGATGACACAGCCAGCATGATTAAGGGAGGGGGCTACATAGGTGCCCGCTCCAGGCAACCCCCCACCGCGCAAACAATAAAAAGGATTTAATGTGGGTCAGGGGGGTTGTATGCCGTAGCACCCGGACCCAATCCTTGACTGTTGTTGCTTGAGTTATATTGCAGTGCATACGATACCTTGTTTTTATGAGTGCAGATGCATGTCTGATAAAGTGTTCATTCAGTTTTTGTGTCGGTTTTTTGATCTTATGGTAATCCAGATTAAGGTCTGCCAGAGGTTTGTCTGTATAGTCTTTGTAGATAGTCCCCATAGCTCCAACGAGGATCACGTGGAGCTTGACTATCCTATATCCTTGTCTGTTAAGGTTGGCAATAAGCACGCTGTGCTGTGCTTTTGCTTTTTGGAGTCGGGGATCAGGCCTAGTGTCTTCACATAATTTAAACTCAATCGGGTGAACCTCCCACTGGTTTGGAATCAGTTTCTTGTCTTAGCAAGCTGTAAAAACTTTGAGTTGCGGGTGGTTACGCGAGAAGAGCACACAGTGCTAGGTAAAATTAGGATAGCGTCAGGACGAGAAGAGGCTTTTAAAGCATGTGCTGTTAGTTTTGGTAGCAACCAAGAGGGCAGTGTTTTGTTGGCAGTGTTTCTCAGATCTAGGCCTTGCTCTGATAGTTTACCTGCGCTGCTTATGTCAGTGTAGGCAAGGCACCACATGGTCCCTTTTGTAGGGCTTGGACAATCAGCACACTTGCCATATTATGGCGTTTTATATCATGTTCCTCATCCTATCTTAATGTAGGGAATATTTTTCACAGCCTGCGTAGCTTTTTATTTTCTTGGTCATCACAATCAGCCATCGTGCAACTCTCTGAAGACCGTCTCGGTGTCCCCAAGAAGGCTAAAACGGTGAAGCAAGGGGAAACACTAGTGAAGAAGAGCTCCCGCACAATTTCACCTGAAGGAGGTGAGAATAGTTTGTGACAACCCAGTTGCTTTTAAATCCCACATGCTTTTCACATGAATTGGAGAAGATCTACTGTCAGTATCGTTTGTGTCTGGCTGGACCAGCCAAACGACCTGGCTGAAGCAGTCATTGTGGCCAACCATCCATTACAACCGGTGATATTAGTATTAGTACTGCGTATCGGTTTTGATGCAAGTATAAGTACAGCATATTGTCAATCGATGCTAGTATAAGTACAACACAAGCTCAAGGAATACAAGAACAAAGAATACAGGAGAACACTAATTAAAAGAAAGCCCTTATTACCGGGCACCATACAGCTCCTTCACCACTATTACCGACAAAAAAACACCCTATTTCCCTCCAAAACTTGTAGTATACTATAATCTATTATCCACAAAAAATGTCCAGGAGCAGGGCAGGGAAGTAGATACAGCAATCCCCTTTTCGAATGCAACGACAAGCACCTGGACAGAACTGCTGTCAGCTCTACAATCAGTACTGCAACTATAACAACAGCTAAGGTAGCCGTTCTTCCCTTCTACAGTCCACTTCGCCCCTTTTTCAACTGGGACGATACATAGGAAGCCGTTCTAAAGTCTACTCCGTCCCTGATGCTGCACGGGACAGCGAAGCCAAAGCGGCGACATCTTTTAACGCAGATGCCAGTCCGGCGCTTAGCAACTCTTTGCCGGAGTAGCCCATCGCATCTTCAAAACTCTGGGCAGACGCCATGATGTCGTTCACGTTCAGCTGCGAGGTGGTTTGAGTGCAACCAATCAGTCACTTTTAAGTCATGTGTCAAGGGTGTTCCCTTGGGAAGCTCACAGCACATCCGCTGCCCTCAACTGCACATCCGCAGCACATCCGCTGCCCTCAATTGCATTCATTCAGCATTACATTAGCCATAATTTAAATGCTGCTAGCAACTCGTAATTGTTGCCGACTCCTTTGACCAGTGTGACTGCACTATCTACTGCCTTTTATTGCAGTGGTGTATGGTCATCTCGTCATCTCACAGGCAGGATCCCAGGACGTGTTTGTTTTTTTGCACCAGGAAGACGACATCTTTGCCTTCGTCAACTTATTTCACTTTATGAACAGGCGAGCAGTTGCACTCCTTGACTGATAGCCTTTTCCTTTAAACCTTGTAAACCTTGTAGGGGCGTCTCACCTTCTCAGGTGCCTCTGCCCGGGCTGCTTCGGGTGAGACTACGCGCGGCAGCACCTCACTTAATTCTGAAGCCTTTAGTCCGTCATTGTAACCCTGAATGCAAAAGCCGAGCAGGCAGCTTTTGGGTTCTGAAGTCTTAGTCCGTCATTGCAACCCTGAATGCAAAGGCCGAGCAGACAGCATTTAAAAAGCCAACAAGCTTGCCTACTATCTCGGAAGGGTAGCAAGGAGAGCTTTCTGTAGGCAGTCAATGCAAGAAACGGATAATCGAGAGGTCAATGCCAGTTTCCTATTGTGAAATCTTCCTTTTGCTGTTTCTTTTTATTGACTCACAGAGATTGTAGTTGCAGTGTCCAAGGCCTCCAAGACAGGAGGAGGGAGAACAAGGAAGTCATATCCGGCCAAAGCCAAGGCGTCTGACAAAAGGGATGCAACGTGTTCATTGGCTAAAATTGATGAGCTTAGCGTAGCATACGAACAAAAAGCATTCCAAGCTTTTATGTGCTGTTACTAAACGCAATACGGGTAAGGACGCACAGTTATTCACATATCATGGTAATCCATTCCAACGTTATTTAGCGCGCAGGTTCATGCAGTGCACACACACACACATGCACACTCTCTCTCTCTCTCTCTCTCTCTCTCTCTCTCTCTCTCTCACGCACAAATCACACACACACAAACCCTTATAAAGCAGGTAGTACATGCACAGACACCTGCATCTGATCATATTAAACCTTCTCGTGCTCGTCAAGGAAAAGCGTCAACAAGGTTCAGGCATGTAATCGGTGCACTCTGTTAAAAATTCATGCTTTATGTGATGCAGCAGCAACACCCACGCCCTTGCTCTTTTTGTGTGCGTGCCTTGATTGTTCACAAGCAATAAAAAAACCGCCAAACAAAGCAGCAGGAGAGGTGGAGAGGGTCACAAGAAAAGCCACAAGAAGAGTAGAGAGTTCACAAGAAGTGTTCACGAGAAGAGTTCACAAGAAGGAATTCATAAGAAGAATTCAAAGAAAAGTTTACAAGAAAAGTTCACAAGAAGATTTCACAAGAAGAGTTCACAAGAAGAGTTCACAAGAAGAGTAGAAAGTACAATCAGGCCAATATGTGTGCGTGCCCACCTTCTCTGCTTCTGATTCCGGTGGCCATAACTGCACTGTGAGAGTGATGCACCTGAGCGCACGGGAGATGCGGTGACAACACACGCTGTGAGTACACGCTGTGAGTACACACTGTAAGTACACGCAGTGAGTACACGCTGTGAGTACACGCTGTGAGTACACGCTGTGAGTATGCAGCATTGAGCACACAACAAAAGCGGCAGCCTTTCAATCACGTCCCCAATTATACCTTGCCTCTTGCATCTATAATACTCAGGCCTGTTGCGTCCAACGCATCAACGCATCAAGCTCAACGCATTAAGCTCAACGCATCAAGCTCAACGCACCAAGCTCAACGCATCAACGCATCAACCTGATACTTTCAATGAGTACGACTATTACTGCAAGCCAGCGCACTTCATAACTCAGTCCTTCTCAGGCCTGCTACGCACAACACAAGTTGATACTTTCATTGGGTATGACTATCGCTGCAAGCCAGCGCAATTGGTTTAGACAGACACCATGCAATTGCCCTGTGACAGTTATTGTAATATTGGAATATTAGTCAATCACATTTGGCCACCTTGGCCACCTTGGCCGCTCAGATGTCCAAAATGTGATTGATCCAGTACTCTAACAAATTGTTAAGGTGCTCGATGCTCACGGTTCACTTCTAGCCACGAAGTACCTTGCAGTAGTTGTAGATCTGGATTGCAAGAGCAACACCTGGGTCAGGTCCACCCTCCAGACCTGCATCTTGCCGGGGGCCCTGTAAAGAAGTAAAGGAGTACAGTCAAAAGAAGGGAAATTGTAAAAGGATGTGCATACTGTGGCGACGCCTACAAGGTCAAGTCAATTTTAATCTGTGGGAGCGATGACTACGGCATTGTCTTTTGTTTCCAATGAAGATAAGAGGATATAAAGACATGAAGATAAGAGGGCACGCATAATTTTTTTCATTGAGAAGACATCAGATGCAAAGACACCAAAACAACATTCTGTGACAGGCTCACGAACGTTTTGACATAAAAGAGCCCTTTCAAAGCAGCCCAGAAGGTTTGACCTTCGATTGTCAACCAAATGCTTTGGCAATTTGCTCGCAAAAAAGATAAAGGCCTGCAGAGCTCACAAAAAATGCTCACAAAACAAGAAAAGGGGTGAAAAAGGCAGAAGAAGAACACGGCTCACATGTGGGTCCCTGATGGCGTTGGGGTTCTTACGGAAAAAATCGCGAGTGCGCCCGACGTTGGGGTTGATAACACTTGCGCCAGCTTCAGCGGCAGCCACAGCTTGAGGAAGACTGTGATGTTTAGGTGCAGGGTGATTAAGTTAGGAAGAGAACCTATTGGATACAAAGAAGCTGTGAAAGATCACACACAATGCCACAAGCTTAAACCGCCAAAGCTTGAGAACATCGTGATGCCTACGAAGGGTGTACACCCATACACAGCTGTGCGGTGGCACAAGGCTTGATGCACGCTTTCATACGCTGCGTACTAAATTCAGCTCGCTCAATGGTGTCTACTGCAAAGGGTGCGCAGGGAAAGGACTGAGACTTGACATTGGGCTCAAGCAGCTCAATGTTAGATATCTACCGGGTTTTAGGGTTAGACCCTAAGAGTCATTCTGAGATGGTGATGGGAGCTCCGAAGGAGGCATTATTGGGTGAAAGGAGGCATTATTGAAAGGAAGGAAGGAGGCATTTTTGGATAAAGGAGGCATTATTGGGTGAAAGCGCTTGTTTAAGCTTAGATATTCACAGGTGAAGGCCTAGGAGTGAGACAGTAACATGCAATGGCGAACGGCAGCTCCAAAGCAGGTACTTCTGGGTGAACATGCACAGCAACCTTTTATTTTTATCATTAAAAAGCCCGAGCTGAGTGAGTCATACTGGAATGGTGAATGGGAGCTCCAAAGAAAAGGTACTGGTGGGTGAACGTGCACAGCAACCTTTTATTTTATATCATTATAAAGCCCGAGCTGAGTGAGTCATACTGGAATGGTGAATGGGAGCTCCAAAGCAGGTACTTCTGGGTGAAAGTGATTCAGCTTGAGGCATGCCAGCCGCCTTACCCCTCTATCGACCATGCAGCATGAGCAGGGCCACACACGAACACGTAAACAGATTCAACAATTTACACGCAACATGGCATGATGGCGTTTATACACAGGCACGAACATGTAAAAATACAGGAATGGTTGTTGCAGGTGCCAAAGGGCTGAAGTAGCCAATGGCAGGCCTGTTCAGAATTTTGAACTCAACCCCCCTTACTAGGCAGTAGTCCAAGACAGATTAGTGGCAGCCATGCAGGGTACTACGTACAGGCAAGCTTCACACAAGCTTCACCAGAGTTGCTGCCATAATTGGAACCATGCACACGCAAGCTTTGCCAGAGTTGCTGCCTTGCAGGGTACCATGCACAAGCAAAAGCTTCACCAGAGTTGCTGCCATGAATGGAACTATGCACAAGCAAAAGCTTCAGAGTTGCTGCCTTGCAGGGTACCATGCACAAGCAAAAACTTCACCAGAGTTGCTGCCATGCAGGGTACCACGCACAAGCAAAAGCGTCACCAGAGTTGCTGCCATGAATGGAACTATGCACAAGCAAAAGCCTTACCAGAGTTGCTGCCTTGCAGGGTACCACGCACAAGCAAAAGCTTCACCAGAGTTGCTGCCATGCAAGGAACCATGCACAAGCAAAAGCTTCACCAGAGTTGCTGCCTTGCAGCTCCACCAAAACTGCTTTGTTTTCAGGTCCGATGAAGGCGCGTCTCAGATGATCTGAACTGATACAAAAGGAATGACGCACTGTTAGAGGTAGAATAGGGTAACCGGTGTCATATACCATATACCTGTAAACCATGTAGATGTGGCATGCAAGGCCTGCCTTCTCTAGCTCCTGCGTGGATTTGATCCCGGCCCACGTTGCAGGAATCCTGCACCGTGCGGGGGTATTCATGTAGTTCAGTGATTAAATCACTGTCACAATCACACGGTCACACACAGATTAAAATTTCCGTACGATCACAACGATGAGGACTCTTAATTCAAGGTTGACCATAATGGCTAAATACATAGGGTTGGCCAGAACCATATATAAAATATAAACGGTGTATATACGGTAATTTTGGCAGGGAGGCAGGGAAATCACCAAATATACGGTCATATATGGTGTATATATACGGTTCTGGCCAACCTTATAAATTCAG
>Ga0307960_1000985_pt1 | contig 16175 bp, 20 predicted proteins | sample OrgLakmetagen542_FD_201832 | JGI IMG/M metagenome (GOLD analysis project Ga0307960, IMG submission 201832) | Saline water microbial communities from Organic Lake, Antarctica - #542 | ecosystem: Environmental > Aquatic > Non-marine Saline and Alkaline > Saline | place: Antarctica: Organic Lake... | reverse complement strand
CCTTAGTCCGAGAGCGCGTGCTAATCGACATCAAGGCTGGGCGAGAGCGCATCTTTATCAACTCGAAGTTCTTCAATCTCTTGATGAGACCCGAGATCGCTCCTGAGACTGAACCGACTTTCTTCTAGGCGGAAGATTGGGCGTCGCATGGTTCAATCTCGAAGACCTTGAATCTCAACCTGGGTGGACAGATCAATAGCGGTGGTGCAGAAGATTTCAGTGTCTTTTTCAAGGCTTTCCCCTGTTGGCCAGAATGACCTGTTGACCTATTGACTTTGATTAGCGGGGAATCTGGCCGCGGTCACGCCTATAAATGGCGGCAGTCAAATGTATCTTTTTTCAAAATAAGTTCAGGTCTAGTCTGCGGCAGCTAGCTGCCCGCAGGCTCCATCTATTTCTTTACCCCGGGTGTCCCTCAAGGTAGTTGGAATGCCGTTTTTCTCAAGGGTAGAGACAAAGATATCGGTTTGTTCTGCCGTTGACGCGGTCCACACTGAACCCGGTGTTGGGTTTAGTGGAATCGGGTTAACGTGGACCCAGCCTTTGCCTCGGTCATTTAGCTTCTGAGCTAATAACTCTGCTCGCCAGCCGTGGTCGTTCATGTCTTTTATAAGCGCATACTCGATGGAAACTCTTCTGCCAGTTTTCTCAAAGTAGCCTCTGGCAGCATCTAGTGCTTCATCGACTTTCCACTTTGAGTTCACTGGGATCAAGTCGTCTCGCAGTTGGTCATCCGGGGCGTGGAGGGAAAGCGCAAAGGTAAGCGGGAGGTCTTCATCGGCTAGTTTCTTCATTCCAGGAACCAGACCGACCGTTGACACCGTGATGTTCCTGGCGCTCATACCAAGACCATTTGGTTGCGGTTCAACCATTGTCCGGATAGCACTCATGACCTTTGAATAGTTCGCTAACGGTTCACCCATGCCCATAAAGACGATGTTGTTTACGCGCTCATCATCGTGCTTGCGTTTACCCAAGCCCCCGGCTGCAATTAGCTCGTTGGCACGGACAATCTGATCGACAATCTCACCAGCCGACATGTTCCGAACCAGTCCCGCCTGCCCGGTTGCACAAAACGGACAGTTCATGCCGCAGCCGGCCTGTGAGGACACGCAGAGCGTAATTCGGTTGGTGTAGCGCATGAGAACCGATTCAACCAGCGCACCGTCAAACAGCCGCCACAAGAACTTCACGGTCCTACCATCATCGGTCTGAAGTCTCTTGATCTCGGTAAGCATGGTGGGCAAGACCTTGCCAACCAGTTCTTCCCGGCCGGGTTTTGGAAGATCGGTCATCTTCTCAGGGTCTGAGGTGTAGTGATCAAAGTAATGGGTTGCCAGCTGCTTAGCCCGAAAGGCCTCAATGCCCAGTTCTTTTACTCGGGCTGCGCGCTGACTGGGTTCGATGTCCGCAAGATGTAGCGGTGGCTTGCCGCGCTTGGGTTCGGCAAATTGCAACAGCGGCTTGCCGGATTCATCTTTTTTCTGAGTCCAGCCCTCGGTTTTTGGCTTGACCTGGCGGTTAGACATCTGACTCCTTAGACAAAACTAAAGTCTAGGTGCCATGCAATCACGGTGCTTGATTGTCAGAATTTTTGTTTCTACCTGGACGAAAAAAAGCGATCGGATCTTTCAGCATTTTGGCAACCATTCCAAGCGGCGTGTGCTCGAAGCCAGCAGGAGTCACAGACAGCGCTTGGTTTCTTAGTGCGCGCGAGCTGTACTGCGAAGTGGCGCCGCAGATTGTGCACTTTGTTCCAAACGCCACCTTGCCCTGATAGAGCACCTGCTTAGGAGTTTGATCCCTACAGAACCCGCAAGGGTTGGTGAGGCTATCTTCTGACAACTCTCACCTCCTTACCTGGTGGCTGCTAGGAAAGACCCAGCTGATCTTGTTTTTGACGTAGCTGATAGATGGTCTGTGAAGTATCTAGATCAACGTCGTCGTAGCTAATAAGCGTATCAACCGGAATATCGCGCTTAGCGGTTGCTCCCTGCAATAGACCAATTGGAACAAGGTTCTCGTTCTTGGCATCCTCGACCTTGTCGGTGACACCGCGAGCGGAGAAGCCGCCAATGCCATCAAATTTTTCGCCCTGTTTATGTTCTTTTTTGGTTGAGGCAATGACCTCGGTCATTGGCTTACCGCTAACCAGGGTTTCATAGCCATCGCAAAGCATCTTGGCGACCGTCAAGGGCGCTTCCACACTTGCGAGGTGGTAAGGGCGGTAGATCGCGAAGTAGGGACCCTTGCCCATCGACAGGTAGCTCATCTCTTCGGCAACATAAGGACTGTCGGTTTTTACAATCACAAACACTCCAGGTGCAACGTCTCCAGTGCAGTAGTCAACAACCCCGGATTCAGCTAGCACCCCGCCGTCTTCAATTGGGCAAAAGACATCCTGCAGTGTCTTCACGCTGGCCGCAGGTCCGATCATTCCGCGCTTGGTAACGGCAAGGCCAGTCGCGTTGGCAAGTGCTGCCATCTCAATCATGGTCTTTGAACCATCGGTGAAGCTTGCAAGCATCTTGGGGTTCATGTGCTTTTTGGCAGCGCGTTCCGCGACAGTGTCTGGGTTCGAGTGTGGCTCGAAAGGATTATTCTTGCCCTTTCCCGCCATCACAACTTCAAAAGATAGGTCTCGAGCAAAATCAACGAGCTCTTTGGCTTCAGCCGGTTCGTCGCCATTGCAAACCGAGTAGAGCACTCCGTGCTCTCTGGCGGTCTCGCGCAGTATCGGTCCAATGGTCACGTCGCACTCGACGTTCAAAGTGGCGCTGTGCTTTTTGTTGATCAAAGTGTTGTAGATAACCTGAGCGCCGATCTCGGCAACTCCGGTGGCCTCGACCACGACATCGACATCCAAAAGTGGAACGATGCTGGAATCGGTTGTTCCGGCTGGCTTACCGCTAGCGATTGCAGCATTTAGAACCGCAACATCGTTTGAAACTACCGGTGCATCCAGCCCCAGGTCGGTATAAGCCTGGTTGATGCGCTCTTGAGCTATGTCCGCGACCACCGCCACCTGCAAGCCCAGTCGGTGTGACTGTGAGGCGAAGCCGCGTCCCATCTGTCCAGCGCCAACAAGGGCGATGCGAAATGGTCGCCCGTTGGCCTTTGCCATTTCCTGTAGCTTCAAACGATATTGCATGTGGTTATCTCCTTGTAATGCTGAAGTGGGTCCCGACTTTTATTTCGGGAAGTTCCACTTCTGCGATGCAGACATCTCCGGGGAGATCTGCTTGATTGTTGCCGTTGGCCTTTAGGTTTAGGTGCCCAAGGTTCATCAGGTTCTCGTTGGCGACATCGCCAACGGCCAAAATTTCAAACTCCTGGTCATTGATGGCGAAAAAATCGCCAACCGTAACTTGGTCTTGCTTGTGACTAACTTCATGCATGATGCAGAAGTCCCTGAGTTCCTCTGGGGCACCTTCACCAAAAAAGACCAACATTCCCTCCGCGATAAACGCAGGTACTAATTCGCCAATCTCAGTGACAGTGCTTTGGTAAAGCGCTGTCATCTTTGTGGTTCCTAGTCGATCGGTTTGATGTTGTCGGCTTTTACGCCGGAAACCATAAGCTCTTCGGTTATGAACATTGCCAACGGGCCAGCTGGGCTGGTCGCGTGAATGTCCACGGTCTTCACTTTCTTCATTGGGTAAACACCAATTCGTGCTGTGCCACCACAGTCAATGACTGCAACGGCGATTTTGTCGAAGGGCGCTGAGGACTTGAAGCCATCAAACAACTCGCCACCGGTGAGCTCAGCAATACGAGCTGCGATTGGGTGGATACCACCTCCGGTTACGCAGTAGATAAGCGGCGTTTCATCGGTTGGCAATATGGTCAAAGGACCACCCCAACCACCAGGACCTTTTTCAATCAGTACTGCCTTGTAATCTGCCATTTGTTATTCCTTCAACGTCGTTGTTTTACGAAAGTGTTTTCCTGCCTTTAAGAAGAACAGAGGGCGGGCGGATTATTCCACCCACCCTCTGTTCACCGTTGGGGAAAACGGGTTAGCTATACATGCCGAAGCTTGCGAAGTACGCAATGACAACGGCAGTAGGGCCGGTGATCAAGCGAGAGAACAGCACGGCAGGAACACCGATTTCTACTGTCTTTGGCTCGGCTTCACCAAGAGCAAGACCCACCGGAATGAAGTCGCAACCAACCTGAGGGTTGATGGCGAATAGGGCAGGAAGTGCGTACTGCGGAGGGATGTTTCCCTTACCGATCTCGACCCCTAGCAGGGTTCCAACAACCTGTGCGATTACCGCACCTGGACCCAGTAGGGGCGATAGTAATGGAATAGAAGCAATCAATGAAACGATTAGCAGACCAACGAGGCTGCCAGCCAGAGGCTTGATTCCCTGAGCAATGAGGTCACCGATTCCGGTAACATTCACCACGCCGATGATGAACGAAATAAACGCCATAAAAGGCAGGATGTTGCGGATGATTGTGTCAATAGTGTCTCTACCGGCTTGGTAAAGAGTTCCCACAACGCCACCGACTCCGCGGCCTACTGATACTAATAGATTATTCATTAGACAGCCGCCTTGTCTCTTCTAGCCATCATTCGCCTCGTGATAATTTCTGTCACGATTCCGCGAATAAAGATGACAACAAGACCCACTAGCAAGAAACGAATTGCTAGGTCTCCCAGACCGAAGCCCAAAGTGGTAATGCCAGCTGCTATGCCCAGATAAACAAATAGCTCACCTGGGTTTGCGTGCGGGAAAAGACCGGTAATTGGGTGAACAAACGAAACCGCGCTGTCATAGAACGCTGGCTTGTAGAGCTCTGGAAGAAAACGACCCATGGTGTAAGCCATTGGGTTCGTTAGGAGAAATACTGCCAAGAATGGCAGCACCATGTAGCGGACCGGATACCAGATAAGACCAGGCTGGGCCGCTTTGCGCCCCAGGTTCTCGATTTTTTCTGGTCCGATAATACGGACTAGAGCATTAACTGCTGTTAGTAGGACAACTAGAGTCGGAAGGATTCCTCCTATAAGGCCCAAAAGTACGACTCCACCTTCTTGGAATATTCCAATGAAATATTCCGCGCCACCAGCAATTGCTCCCCATACGCCGTCCGGTTCTGCGACCGTTGCGGCATCTGTAAAGAGATTCATCAACCCTCCTTTGGATCGAAGCACGGGCCACTGTGACCATGCTTCCCAAGAATCTATCTGACAGCTTTAGGAATGACTAGATAGTTTGTCATCACGTTTGTGAATTTTCAGCGAGCAAAGTCTGGGAGGCCTTCTTGGCACCGTCTCTGCGCTTGCGCTTCTCATTTTCAAGACCCTTGCCTTCGGCTAAATCACTTATGTGCATTCCGATTACCTTGTCCCAGGGCTTGGAATTTGCAAAAACAGACAATCCGGTCAGAACCCTTGACCCGGTGACGATTCCGTCCTTTTGCGCGATAGCAACAAATGCTCGACCGCCACGATATCTGTAGCCACCAATGCCCACAGACGTTGTCGTGCCAGCGGTCCTGATTTCTTTGATTTGCTCTCCAAAGCGTTGAGATTGCTTGACGGCTAAGTAGAGCTGAAACGCCCACATGCCGGCGAGTAGTAAAAAAAACCAAAATAGATTTTCCATTAGCTACACCAACTCTTCCTGTGTCTTTTGATCTGCCAGTCCCAATAGCTTCATCGCGCAGCTTGAACTTGTCACCAAATCTGAAACGAGCCTACCTCTTAGCGCCGCCAAGATACCCACTGTCTTATATTCACCGGCCGCCACTCCAACCACTCGACGGATCTTCTTTAGATCATCAAGATCTAGTCCAACTGTTCTTTTTTCCAAGCGCGTGTCGATGACCTTGCCCTCGGAGTCGAAGAACCGGCCGCCGATGTCTCCGGCAGCCCTGGACCAGAAATCTGGGTGCTCAATCTTGTTGATGCCCGCGGTTTCAAGAATATAGTTCGAGCTAGAGGACTCTTTAGAGCCAATGCCAACAAATGCCACATCGGCTATTTTTCCAGCGTCAATAACCGATTTCACGCTCGGCTCCTGCATCAGAGCCGCCTTCACATCTGGGCTCTGCACAATCGTCGGAGCATGCAGCGTTAGGTACTCAGAATTGAGTTTCGTCGCCAGGTTTCTAATCAGCGTCTCACCGCTCAAGCTAGATGGCGTTGCGGTCATGCCGCCCATGATCGGAATCAGAGTCACGTCTGGACGATTGTCCTCGTCAAGTTCGTTGACCATCGCCTGCAGCGACCTGCCCCAGGAAAGAGCGACCTTGACACCTGGTTTTAGTTGAGCCAAAAAATGCTGAGCGGCTAATTGTCCAACCGACTTGTAGTCACTTGAGCCAGACGGCACGGTTGCAACCAGAGCGGCCCGAATACCAAAGCGCGCAATCAACATGTCTTCTAATTCAGTTTCGCGCTTGGTGGTCTCGGCGATTTTAATCTCAACGATGCCTTTTTTCTTGGCAACGGTGAGAATGCGAGAAATATTGGATCGGCTAGTAATAAGCGCTCGCGCGATCTGATCCTGGGACATCTCTTGTTCGTAATACATCCTGGCAACCTTGACGATCATGTTGCGATCTCTGGCACTAGCCACCCAACACCTCGTTCAAATACTTCTCGAATAGGCCCAGCGCTCTGGCCCCATCGCCCGCATCAGCGATTCTGTGATCCAGCACAATTGTGACATCAATTGTGATGACTTGGTTTACTTCCTCGGCTTTACCCAGGTTCAAACCGCTTGTCTGAGAGCCAAAAAGCAGAGTGTTCGCTTGCGAAACTTCAAACCCGGATAGGTCTGTAACTGAGGTCGTTGCGCCGGATAGGCTTTCCAACGGAATTTTGTTTATCCTCGCCGCAGCCAAAAGAGTCGGCAGACCACTTGCAAAGTCACCCGCCAGAGAAATGACCGGAGACACGAAGCCCAAGGCGGTTTCAACTAGGTAGGCAGCTCTAACCTCGGGATTAGAAACAAAACCACCATCAACAAACCGAGTGTTTAGCTTCGGACTTGATGCAATAGTTTTCTGCCAGGCAGCGAGCAGCAGTCCAGCTCTTGCTACAAAGTCCTTGGGCAGAGGCTTAGAGATTGTAACTTTTTTGCTCAAACTAATCTGCGGAATCTCAAGAGCGCTCGTAACGACCTTGGCAATCAATGCTCTGGCCTTTAGCTCTCGATCCGGGTCAGCAGCCTTAGAGCCGCCGACAGAACCGGCAAGATCGGACTGCTTGATAACTCCGCTGGCACTTGCTGCGCTCACGGACCCGAGATCAATACCGGCATCGCGAGCCTGTCTGCGAGCTCCGGGCATAGCCATAATCGGCTTGGTTGATTCTGGGGCCACCGGAACTTCGCTAGCGACTGCGACCGGAGAAACCTGATCTGCGGCTGGTGCAGGCTCTGCCACTTCTGGAGCAGAGCCAAATAAACCTGCGAGTAAGTCTTCGCCTTCGGTTTCCAGCACAAATAACGGCGCCCCAACTTCCAGCACGTCACCTGGTTTGGCCGAGACCTCAAGGACCTTGCCGGCATGGTCTGATTCAACCTCCATGTCGGTCTTGTCGGTTCCAACTACCGCCACAACTTGACCGGCACTGACTTGATCACCAACCGCGATAAGGATCTCAACGACCTCACCCTCGGTCATGGTCATCGACATCTTCGGCATTACTACCGCGGTATTAGCCATTAGCTGCCTCGGTGTATTTCTAGAGCGTTGGAAATGATGTCATCAAGCTGAGGAACAACACTTTTTTCAAGCTGCGGTGCATATGGAATCGGAACATCCAGGCCGCATAGTCTTTTGACCGGTTCGGTCAATGAGTATAGGGCCGGGCCCTCGGCAATTTGTGCGGCGACTTCGGACATAAAGCCTCCGTGATTCGGAGCCTCTTGAACCAGCATGACCTTGCCAGTTTTTAGAATCGATTCGTTCATGGGGCCCGCGTCAAAAGGTGACAGTGACCGAATGTCAATCACCTCAACATCCACTCCTGAATCCTTAAGTGACTCAGCTGCTTCGAGGCTTCTTGAAACCATCACACCGCTTGCCACAATCGTCAGGTCCTTGCCCTCTCGAACAAGGTTGCTTGTCCCAATAGGAATCCGGTACTGCTCTTCTGGAACATTGCCGGAGGTCTTGTAAAGAAGCTTGTGCTCCACGAAGATCACTGGGTTCGGGTCGTCCAGCGCCGAAAGCAAAAGGCCCTTTGCCTCATATGGGCTTGATGGCATAACCACTTTTAGCCCCGGCACGTGAGCAAACCAGGCCTCTAGGCTCTGCGAGTGCTGCGCAGCAGCACCGGTTCCAGAACCGGAGGGTGCTCTAAGCACCATCGGAACAGACAGCGCGCCACCAAGCATGAAGTGGATCTTGGCAGCCTGGTTCACAATCTGATCCATGGCTTGAGCCGTGAAGTCAGAAAACTGAAGCTCGACAATCGGTTTCATGCCCACAAGGGCAGCACCAACCGCAGCACCAACAATGCCGAGCTCTGAAATTGGAGTATCTATGATTCGGTCTTTTCCGAAGCGATGGTAAAGATCGGCAGAAACACCAAAGGCGCCGCCGTAGATACCGATGTCCTCGCCGAGCATGAAGACACTGTCGTCTGTCTCCATGGCTTGGCCAATCGCCTCACGAATTGCTTCGGCGTAAGTAATGATGCGTTCGGTCATTTATTTTGCCTCCCGGTAAACGCTGCTGAGTATTTCTGCGGGATCTGAGTCTGGAGCTTCGGAGGCCTCGGTAATTGCGCTGCGGACAGCGTTGCGGGCCTTTTCGATGATTACATCGACCTGCTCCTGAACCAAAGTGCCCTGCTCCACCAGCCTTTCCTGGAAGAGGCCAAGCGGATCCTTGGCCTTCCAGGCCTCGATCTCTTCCTTGGTGCGATAGAGATTCTTGTCGCTCTTGGAGTGCCCCTTGTGTCGGTAGGTCATGCACTCAATCAAAGTTGGACCCTCGCCCGCTCTTGCTCTTTCAACCGCGGTCTTAGCCGCCAGAAAAACAGCATCGACATCATTGCCGTCAACCGTTACTCCAGGAAAGCCATAGCTGCCAGCACGCTCCGAGATCTGGTCAATCCGCATGCTGAATTCAGTCGAGCCACTCATGCCGTATTTATTGTTCTCACAAACAAAGACCACCGGCAAATCCCAAATCGCAGCGAGGTTCATCGCCTCGTGGAAGGCGCCCTCATTTGTGGCACCGTCGCCGAAGAAACTGACAACGACATTGTCATTGCCCTTCATCTTTTGAGCCAGCGCCGCTCCTGCGGCAATTGGGATGCCGCCGGCAACAATGCCGTTTGCTCCCAGGTTTCCAGTTTCAACATCAGCGATGTGCATCGAGCCGCCGCGACCGCGACAGTAGCCGGTCTGCTTGGCTAATAGCTCGGCCATCATTCTGGTTAGGTCCGCACCCTTGGCAATGCAATGGCCGTGACCGCGGTGAGTAGAGGTAATAAAGTCAGTTTTACGTAGCGCTGCGCAAACACCGGTTGCCACCGCCTCTTGACCAATCGACAGATGCATGGTGCCATGCATGAGGCCACGAGCAAACAGGCCGTCAACGGCCTCTTCAAAATACCTAATCGATAGCAGCGACTCGAGGGCGGCGCTTGCGCTGGCCGGATCTTCGCTGATTGATCCGGTATCGGGCGCCAGCAGTGGGTTAATGCTTGTCATTTAGGCCTCACAATTGTGAAAAGGTTTGAACATTGGTGACAAGTATCCCAATCGCCTCCCTTAAAATGGGGTTTTCTCCCTGCACATTTGTGATAGTTCTACACCCCAAATTAAATTGTTGCTTCCCGTCTAGGCTTTTACAGTGCTGAAGCGGCTAATTGAGATCTCTCGTCCGGTTCTATGGGTAAACACCATAGGAACCACCGTCACTGGAATGTGGTTGGCGGGCTTTTTATGGACCTGGGAAATCATCCCAATCTTGATTTGGGTTACCTTCCCATTCAACCTTTTGATCTATGGCATCAACGACATTTTTGACCAGGAGACCGACAACATAAATGCCCGAAAGGGTAGCTATGAGGGCGCCCACATCTACCCAAATGAAGTAAAGCCAATCTGGATTGCTGTTCTAGCAACCAACTTGCCTTTCTTGATCTACTTCGCAATCACCTTGCCCTGGCAGGCAACAGCCTGGATGGTCACCTACAGTCTTTTCTTCACCTTCTATTCGGCTCCCCCGCTGAGATTCAAAGCAAGAAAATACTTAGATGCCCTATCGAACACCGACTACGCCTTCCCATTGGCGTTTGTTCCGTTGGCACTTTCCAGAGAACCAATGTGGTTGGCAGTCATAGGGCTAATGGCTTGGTCAATTGCCAAGCACGCCTATGACGCGATTCAAGACATCCCTCAAGACAGCGAAAGTGGCATCACCACCACAGCAGTCCATTTGGGACCCAAAAACACAGCCGTTTGGGCAACTTTCTGGTGGGGAATATCAACAGTTCTGTTTGCGCTTGTGAATATCCCGGTTGCAATCGTGAATGCCGCAATCGCGGGCCTCTTGGTTTACGGCATCTTCAAAACCCCAACGCCCGAAAAAGCGCACAGTCTTTATAAGTACTCAATAGCTTTTCCATACCTAGCTGGAGCCGTCGCCGGTGTTCAGCTAGTGACCGCGCTGGTTCTAGGCCTCTACCCATAAGTGAGAAAATCATGAGCAAAATACTCGTTCTAGGTGCAGGACTCTCCGGCCTTGCAAGCGCTGCGCTATTGGCGCGCGCTGGTCACGAAGTGACAGTCATTGAGCGCCACGACTGGCTGGGTGGCAAATCAAGAAGAGTTACTGTAGCCGGCCAAATAATGGACACCGGACCAGCACTTGTCACCTTCACTGGAGTCTGGGACAAGCTCCTAGAAAGCTATGACCAACTCGGTGAAAAACAAAAAAAGAACGCTAAAAAAATAGCAGATCTAGAATTTGTGAAACTCAACGAACTTGGCAGGTATTACTACAAGGACGAAGTAACTGACCTGCCGGTAAAGCCCGACCACAAGTGGTCGGAGCCTTGGCAGCGCTTTGAAAAAGAGCATGCGCCACTGACTGGTCCAATCACCGAGCTGCTGACTAAATTGCCGCTTGACCCCAAAGCGTGGCCTGCTCTTGCCAAACTCCAGAAGCGCTATGGCATCAGGCTCACCACCAGCTGGTACCTGAATGCCATCAAATGGTTACCGCAAGACCTAAAAGACATCATCGCCATTCACACCTTGAATGCCGGCATCGCGCCTTCTAAAACCCTTGCCCTATACGCCTCGATGACCGCTGTCATGGCAACCGATGGCATTAGGGTTCCAGTCGGTGGCGTAAACGAAATTGCCCAATCACTTGGCAAGCTTGCAGTTGCTGCCGGCGTGACAATCAAACTCAACGAAGAAATAACCAGCATTCAAAAACGGCAGGTTGAAACTAAGAACGGCGTATTCAACGCCGACTACATCGTGTCTTCTTTGGACCCGCAGGTGTTCAAGTCGCTTATGACCAAAAAGCAAGCAAGCCCAGCAAAAATGCGATCCTGTTCTGGAATCGCAATCTACGGAGTGCTCTCAAAGCCACTACCTAAAGACACAGTCACCCATTCGGTTGTAATGCCTGATGACCCGAGTGATCTTTATAAAAAACTTGAAGATAATCAACTGCCGAACCAGACCATGGCTTTTGTGAACTACTACAAAGCCAAAGAAATCTACCCGAACCAAAAGCCCACAGTTGCCTTGTTGCTAACCGCCCCTGCCGACGGCAAGCACTACGACATTGAGCACCCCTGGGTGAAACAAGAGATTCTTCGAATCTCCAACAAGCTCGGTATCAAACAACCCATCAATGAGTTGTTTGAAGATCACATTGTTTTAGACCCGCAATACTTTGGCAGCTGGGGTGCTCCGGGGGGCGCCCTCTATGGGGCAACCAAACCGATTTGGCAATCCGGACCATTTCATAACCCGCAATACCAAAATCCACTTCGGCCTTGGCTCTATCGGGTTGGAGCTTCTGTCCACCCCGGTGGCGGAATTCCGGCTGTGCTGGGTGGGGCGATGAACTCAATCGCGGGACTTCTGAAAAAGGGTTAGTAGTCGACAGAGAGCTGATCAGAGGCAATCTGCAAGATTTCTAGATCTTCAGGAGCTGGCTTTCCATAAACTAAATCAGTGGCCCTAATCTGATCGCCGTAGGTGGTGATAACACTTTGAAATAGACCATCTTCAAGAACGTAGCTCTGAGCCTGCATCCCAAATTCGCCAAAGTCCTGGATGACGAAGAAGCTGCCGTCTGGTTCTAATTCGGCCGCAATCTTTACTTCGCTCTCTGCATCACTGGCCAAAACAAAACTAAAGTGCGCTCCACAAACCGCAAACATATCGGCCTCAAGAACCAAAACGTAGTTTTTAGGCGGCCCAGTTTCCATATAGGCCGCGCTATGGGACTCGATGGCATCTTGTTCGCCCACCATCACCATCGTCACACGGCCGTCGACAGACTTCTCGGTGATCCCTTTTTCCAAGGCAGTCTCGCAACTGAGCTTGGCGGCCGTCTCAAATAGATCGAGCGACTCTTGAGCGGAGACCGGGCTCGGAACCGAAGGGGCTGTCCCAGCAGCTGCCGGAGGATCTGTCGATGGGGTCTGCGTAGCTTCCGCAGTTGGACTTGGGCTAGGAGTTTCCTGAGCGATTGTCTGACAGCCGGCTAGAACAAAGCTGCCAACGACTGCAATGAGAAGTGCTTTTGGAAAAGAATTCAAGCTAATTTTGATTAGTTGTCTTCTTTGGAAACTGCAGGCTTATCTTCACTCAGGACTTCAGCCTCAATTGGCTTTTCCATAGATTGGTCAAGGGATTTTCTACGAGCAAGAAATACTTCCTGCTCCGGAGTAATCATCTTGCTGGTTTCTTCTAGGAACGCTTCGATTGCATTTGCCTGGCCAGGGAGTCTTGAAAGGCGAGCCTCTGCTTCGGCGATTGCTTCTCTTGCGATGTCCAGGGACCTAAGTGACACAGCTTCTGCTCTGGCACGAGCATCAGCAATGAGCGCAAGCGCCATGCCTTGAGACTCGGAAGCCATTCGGTCTGCTTCGTTTCGAGAACGGTCAAGAGTATCTTCTGCGTTCTCGACCAAAGACCTTGCTTCTCCGGTAGCGGATTCAAGTTCACGCTCAGCATCGTCACGCATCTGTTCGGACTCAGCCTGAACCTTGCGGAAGATTTGAAGGGCTTGCTTCTCACCATTGTCTATTTTTTCTGAAATTTCAGATTCGATCTCAGCGCTGCGCTTTAGCAGTCTTGAGTTCTCGTTCTGGATTCGTTCAACTTCGTTTTGAAGTTCGGCCTTGACCTTGGAGGCGTAGCTATCGGCATCAGAACGGATAACATTCGCCTCTTTTTGCAATCTCGCGCGCTCGGATTCAACCCGCTGCATTTCATCTTCGGCAGCATCTAGGATCTCGCGGGATTCTTTTCTGGCTGAAGCCAACAAAGACTTGGCTTGGCGTTTGGCCGCACTTTGAGTCTTATCCAACTCGTCCTGAGCTTCAAACCTCAGTCGTTCCACTTCCGCCTTTGCGGTTTCACGAAGCTTTACGGACTCTTTGCCAGCGTCGTTTACGAGCTTGGCTGCCTCTGATTCTGCCAAGCGAAGGGTCTGCTCAAACTGAGCTCCAACCTGGGCATAACCAGGTGAGCGGTTGAGCTTTTGCGATTCTTCAAGTTCAACAACTTTTTCGCGAAGTGCGTTCTGCTCGCGAATGGCCATGGCGTTGTACTGCTCTGTGTCTGCAAGGTTTTTTTGCAACCAGGCAACATGCCTGTCAACTTCGGCACGATTGTAACCACTGATGGCCGCGCCGAATATTTTTTTTGTTGAATCGCTCATAGGGGACAGGTTAGTCCAGAAATTGTCATGAATCAATGCATCCGGTTAGGGTCATCCCTTAATTTGGCGTGGCTGGTTTGCTGGCTGGTTTTGCAACAACCTTCTTGACAACTGGCTTCTTGGTCGTGGTCGCAGTCTTTTTAGCCGCTGGGATCGCTGGTTTCTTAACCACGGGCTTCTTTGCTGCCGGAGCTTTTGGCTTAGCAGAGGCTGGTTTTGCCGTTGTCCTCGGGGTCGCTTTCGGTGCGACTTTGGAGGCTAGGTCCTTAACCGCCGGCTTCTTCGGAGCGGTTTTGGCTGGGACCACACTCTTTTGTTTAGCAGCCGACGAGGTGGTTGGCCTAACGGCTGGCTTGGCGGATGACTTAGGCACTGACTTAGGCACTGGCTTAGACGCTGCCTTCGGAGCGGTTGCCCCAGGAACTGCCTTTCTTGCTACTGGCTTGGCGGATGCTGTTTTGCCTGCATCTTTTTCATCCTTGGCCTTTTCGCGCAACTTTGCTGCTCTTTTTTTGAGAGCTGCCTCTTTCTTGATGAGGGAGTCTCTGCCCTGAAGGTCAGACAGGGCTTCAGGGTTCATAAATTTAAGGTCACTTTGATTAATCTTGGGGTCTTTAGCGAGTCCTTGTTCCACACTTTTGCGCCAAGAAGAAAGTTTTTTAACAAACTTCTCTTGGTCGTGAATGCTGAAATCTAGTTCTTCAAGAACCTTCGGATCACCAACGGGGGGTTTGGCTCTAAGCCACTTAAACATTTTCGCCTCACAACAAATAGAACGAACAGCTTCTGTTCCCGTAAATTATCCCAAACCCACGGTTGTGTTAAAGGACATTCCGCTTGTCTCCATATATTTATACTACCTTAATTTGGCCCATGCAAGCCAAGCTAAAACATTAGATTTACTCGCTCTGACTTATCTCTTTATTGAGTCTTTCAAGAAGTGCCAGATCTGGTTCGTATCTAAAGACTCCGGTCCAAGAACCAGTTGCTTCTTCGCCGGAAACGATAAGACCGTTTTCAATAAACACGGTGAAGTCACCGTAATCCTTATTTTCAAGGCTCAATTGGTTATCGCCCTCAACAATGACAGTCGCATCATCTTTTAGCATTACCCAAGCGCTATAGACGGTAAAGAGCTCAGGCTGTTCGATTGGGATGATGTCATCGATCTCAAGATTGTAAAGACCGGCTAAAAAAGCACCGTCGTCAGCACTCGGCCGATAGGTCAAAATATATTTGACTCCCCCGGAGGTAACCTCCTCGGTCATGCCATTAGTGAGCCAAAGTTGGTAGCTGGCTTCGACAGCCTCCAGCACAGTAATCTCTCCTGCAGCTTCAGCCGGTGCTTCATCGCCCCCTTGGGTAACCGAAGCATCACTGGTGGCCGCAGCCGGGTTAGCAACCTCTTGAGGGGCGCAGCCGGCAACAGCCAGCACGCCAATGAGAGCAGCAGTTAGCAATAGGGGTTTCAATGCGATAGTCACCTCTCAAGGGTAGCTGAAACGAACCGCAGAGAGTCTGACTGCATGGTTTGCAGTCAGATTGCGATTGTATTTGCGGGCGCAAGCCTGGTTAGCTTGCCGTCCGCGGTAACCAGTTTCAATCCGGAAGCCTCTGCCTGAGCAATCAGCAACCTGTCAAAAGAGTCATGCCCGAGTAGAGATTCTTGCCTACCAACTTCTGCAGCATGGCTAGATGTAATGGGAAGCTCACTGAACCCGACTTTTATAAACTCAGCTGCCAAATCAATGGGGAGTTGCGGAATTTTTGGTCGCTTGATCTCGATTTCAAAAACGCTGGCTGCTGAGAAATAGACCTCCGGGGCAGATTCGATGATTTCTATCGCTTCCGCGTTTAGCCTGGTTGATTTTTGCACCCACCAGATCAGAACGTGAGTATCTAGAATCACCGAGCCGCTCAAGGGTTGATCCCAGAGTCATAGAAACTCTTTTTCAAAGCCTCGTCCTCGGCAAGGAATGCATCAGGGTCAATACCTAGAAGCACCGGCGTCATTTTGGCAAAAGACACTCGGCTATTTGTGATTGGCACGAGCTTGGCGATTGGGGTATTACCCCTGGCAATAATTAACTCGTCGCCATTTTCTATTTCTTTTAGGAACCTTGAAAGATGGGTCTTGGCTTCGTGAATGCTAACGATTTTGGTCATGACACAAACGTATTAATCAGACTTAGTCTAGTCAAGGCCTCTTTTGGAATCTGGGGATAAGTCACCATCAGCTGCAGCGGCGGTCAGTTCAAGGGATCAGGATTAGTTTCCCGGAC
>Ga0307960_1000984_pt1 | contig 16180 bp, 12 predicted proteins | sample OrgLakmetagen542_FD_201832 | JGI IMG/M metagenome (GOLD analysis project Ga0307960, IMG submission 201832) | Saline water microbial communities from Organic Lake, Antarctica - #542 | ecosystem: Environmental > Aquatic > Non-marine Saline and Alkaline > Saline | place: Antarctica: Organic Lake... | reverse complement strand
ACTGGAACCGTCGGTTTATATCCAGCATGTTCTGGAGCGCATTGCCGACGCTGACACGTTGGAGAAGCTGGAAGCACTGCTGCCATGGAACGTCAAACTAGAGCGGGTCTCAAAAAAAGTGCCGCAGTTTGACTGAGGGCAAGTGGGTCGGTTTAAGGGCGCTTACTTTGATTTCTTCAGTCTTCGGCTCAACACGATATTGCTTTACAATTCTGACAAACCGAGCCACATAGCCGCATTGACCGGCAGGTGGAAGCCATTCACTTGGCCCCTTAGCGCCCTTCTGCGGTTAAGAGATAGCTCCACACTCCAAAGGTTCACAGGATCATTGGCAAACTTCTCACGCTTGTCCCTAGACCAAGTGTCAGCTCCATGATCCCATGCCCACTTCAGCGGAACCACATGATCAATGTCGATCTCGCTGGCGTTCTGAATAACGTTTCCAGTGAATGGGCTGATCCAGCGGCCCGTCACAACCCGACAGCGCCGTTCATCTGCAAACCTGACATCGGTACTGGACTGTGCGATGAGAGCTTCTGCACGACTGTTCTGGCAGTCACCGTCCGAATCATCCCACCCATGACCAAACGCGGACCTATCATATTCAGGATCATTTCGACTTGAATCAGAGTTGCTGGCTCGCTGAGGTGTAAATCCTTTGGGCAGTTTGCCTCCTGACTGAATACACCCTTCCAGTGACTCAAACGCCACGTAGTTTTTGGTTCGCTCGTACCAGGAACTTTCCGATGTATGGCAGAGCCCACTTGACGACTTTTTAACCAACTCTGCTTCAGCGATGGAACTCAGGAGTAAGCAAACCAGAACAACTGCTTTACACGCTGATAAGTACCTATGACTCATTCTTCGATATCTCTTTAAACCAAATTCCCAATCACCTACGACGTTAGCCACCAGACGACAGAGTTGGAACAGAACCACCGGCGTTGGTGATCAGACGCAGTATCAATGACGCGAACGCTTTCTGACTGTCTTCGTTGTCTAAAACTTCCATCGACAACTTCTCCTGATCGTTCATAGAGTCCAACACCAGATCTGTTAAGCGCTTAGGAAACAACCCATGCATAACTTGTTCAGTGGAATGGCTATTTACTTGAGCCATCACGGCTGCATCTCTACGGACTCGATCCGCAATACCGTTCGCAAAATGCAGCTGGTCTTCATCGCTAACTTCGGCGCCAAAGATGTCATTAAGCTTTTCAATGATTTCTGAGAGGCGCTTTTTCTCTGGATCGTGAGGCTTGCCTGTTCCAACGCCAATGATTGGATCCAGTCCATCTGGATCGCCCTCACCCTCTAAACGCAGCTCATGCTCCTTCTGCTTGGTAAGCCGATAGTGAGTTAGCTCCAACTCTGAGATGTCGACCGTATCGCTGTCCAGCAATTCATGGCGCAGCAGCGGAACCAATTTTTTTGCAAACACACATAACTGTTCCAGCTCGACGTCCTCAAAAAACACGATCTGCGCAAGAAACTCGTACGTGCGAACAAAACTTGTAAGGTTCTTCTTGAACAGGTCTAGCTGATCAAGGCCCTGCCCGATCTCTTTTAACAACACTTCAGTCTGTTTTGCGCCCACTGTATTGCCATCAGCTTTGGCCTGAGCCAAATTGAACCGGGCACTCGCACGCTCATCTCTAAGCAACTTGTACCGTTTTGTAAAACGTTCTCGGGCTGGCTGGCAGTAATAACTGAGCTTAGATGCCTCAGCTTTAGGATCAAAAAAAGCTCTGGCAAATGCTTCTACTTCGTCCCAGTGGTAAATGCCCTCTGCGTCTAATGTCTCTTGCAAGTCATAGACCACCTGGGCATCGGACACACCGGACAGCTCTGCGGTGGTGTAGTACTCACGGAACGCCTCAAGAACTTCTGAGGCGTCGTTGAAGAAATCCAAAATGAACGTTTCCTTACCAGGAAAGATTCGGTTCACCCTGGATAACGTTTGCACGCAGTCCACACCTTGCAACTTTTTGTCGACGTACATCGCACACAGCTTGGGTTGGTCAAAACCGGTCTGATACTTGTTGGCTGCGATCATCACGTTGTATTGATGGGTATTGAACGCTTGGGCGTGATCACGACCGTTCAAGTCCGGGTTTAGGAGCTTACTGGTTTCTGTGACTTCTTCAGGGATCGCATCGTCTGGAAGAATACTGCCAGAGAAGGCAACCAGAGGGTGAACGTCCTTATAGCCCTGCGTGTTGATGTAGGCCCGCATCGCCAGTTGATAACGCACCGCTTCTTGCCGACTGCTGGTGACGACCATGGCTTTTGCCTGGCCATCGAGTAGGTGCTTCACATTTCCTCGGAAGTGTTCAACGATAATCTCTACTTTTTGGCTGATGTTATACGGGTGCAGTCGTACCCACTTAGCTAACGTGGTGCGGGCTTTCTTGGAGTCCACCGTTTCGTCTTCGCCATTGGGGTGAGCCAGCTTCCAAGCAACGGCGTAGGTGGTGTATCGCTTGAGGACATCCAGAATAAAGCCTTCTTCAATGGCCTGGCGCATGGAATAGACATGGAACGCCTCTGGCTTATTGTCCTCACCCCTGGGCAATGACGGGTCAGGTACTCGGCCAAACAGCTCAATCGTTTTCGCCTTAGGCGTGGCCGTGAACGCGTAATAACTAATTTGCTGGCTCGGCTTACGAGCAGAGACCGCAGCATCCAACAGTTCCTCTGCACTGAACTCGTCCCCATCTAGCAGCTCGCCACCAAGAATCGCCTTGAGCTTGTTGGCAGACGAACCGGTTTGTGAGGAGTGCGCCTCATCCGCAATCACGGCGTATCGCCCTGACGCCAGCTTGGGGTGCTTATCCAACGCATCGAACAGCGCCGGAAAAGTCTGGATGGTGACGATGACGATGCGGGTTTGTTCAGCCAACGCTTCCGCCAACTGTTCCGACTTACTCTGGTTTCCGATGTCACGGGTAATGGGACGTACAACGCCCTGAGCGTGTTCAAACTGATAGATGGTGTCTTGAAGCTGGCTGTCGAGTACGGTGCGATCGGTCACCACAATGACCGAGTTAAAGAGCTTCTGGCCGTCCTCATCGTAAAGCTGAGCCAGTTGATGAGCTGCCCAGGCAATGGAGTTGGACTTGCCCGAACCGGCGCTGTGTTGAACCAGGTAGCGTTGTCCTGCACCTTCTTGACGGGTCGTGTTGATCAGCGTGTTGACCACATCCCACTGATGGTAGCGTGGGAATATCATGGTTTCCTTGAGTTTGCGATTACCGTGGAAGTCCTCTTCGGTTTTCTCCTCTAGGTGGAGAAACCGACCAATCACCTTAAGCCAAGCATCTTTCTGGAATAGCTGTTCCCACAAATACGAGGTGGCGTAACTGTCCTCGTTCTCAGCACGGGGGTTACCGGCCCCGCCTTCGGCGGAACCGCGATTGAACGGCAGAAAGAAAGTGTCTTTACCAGCCAACTTGGTGGTCATAGCCACCTCATCTTGGCTGACGGCGAAATGCACTAAGGCACCTCGCTTGAAGGCCAGCAGAGGCTCGACCTTGCGTGTCAGCGGGTCTTTTACGGGGCGGTCATATTTATACTGGCGCTTGGCGTTCTCGACGCTTTGCTTGAACTCACTTTTTAGTTCCAGCGTCGCGGTTGGAATACCGTTCACGAACAACACCAGATCCAGTCGTGGGTTGTACTTGCCATCCGTCTTCGCGTGGGGAGAATAAGATACCTCCTCTACAACCCGTAACCGATTGGCTTTGTACCGACGTTCAGTGTCTGGATTCATACCGTGGTCCGGTTTGAAGCTGCACAGGTCGATCTTGACGCCAGGCACCTTGAAACCGTGACGCAGCACATCAAGCGTCCCTTTTTTCTCTAACTCCCTAGCGGCTTTCTGGATCAGCACTTTCTCGGGATTCTGCGGGTTAGACGCGGCAAACTTATCCCAACGCTCCGGCCAGGCTTCCTGAAAATATCCAATCAGGTCTTCAGGATAAACAGCGTTTACCTTGTCGTACTCCGACGCTTTGCCAACCAGCCAGCCCTGGTTGCTTAGGGCGGCAATGATGTCGTTCTGAAAGGCTCGCTCGCGACTGTCTGCCATGACCTACTGCTCCGTGTCTAAGTCGGGGTATTCCTGATTTACTTATTGTCCCGTAGTATCGTCGATCGTTTTAAGGTCCACCTGTTCACTCTGCCAATCGCCATAGGAAAGCTGGCTACCTTTCACCATCCATTTACTTCGTCCGTTCATATTGAGGCCAGCCACAATGCCGGCAGCTGCACTGGGACTGTTGAACTCATAGTCCTTGGTGAACAGGCGTTTACCGTCTACTTCATCGCTCAGTACTTCGCCTTTTACCAGCTGATCGTAAAGATTGCCGTAGCCACTGTTTTTAGCTGTCCACTTTGGGCGAGTCTTCGACCCTCGCAGCACCACAAAACTGCCGTCGATCTCTTGAGCCTGGGCTTTAACACCGTACTTAGGCAGCTGCATCTCAAATACCGTGCTCTCTTCCTGGGAAAATATGGTGTGCGAAGTTGCTGGATCACGTAGGAAATCGAAACCCAGTACTGGAAGAATGATGCGGACTTGTTCAATGAAAAACGCCATATCAGCCAGATCAGACTCCGGCAGTACCGAGTAATCATGTGCAGTGCCATTCACCAAACCGCATCTACCAGATTGCTTTGCAATGGCGATGAGCTGGCTCTCCAGGTACTTTACATGGGATTTGGTGAGGTTTTGGTCCTTACTAGTAATTAAACAAACCCGTTCCCAAAAGTCTTTGCCATCCTGACTCTCTGGACGATTATGTTGCTTCAACCGCTTGGCCACATCGTCGGACTCACCAATGTAAACCAACGGGCGCATAGCGTTATCAGGGTCTGGCCCAACGAGGAAGTACACACCAGTGCGGCCACACTCCGGACGCTGCACCAACTCCGTCAACTTGGTTCGTGGCCCAGTCAACGCATGACCGGTCCAATTCATGATCTCAGCGGTCAGTAAACCATTGGGAGAGCCATCTACCAAGAACAAACGGATACCCCGACCATGGCTCATACGGTGACCTCCATTCCAGCCTGACGTACTTCCTCATCAAAGGCACTTTCATCCGCAGGTAGCTGCCAGTCTCGCACATCGATTTTCCCGGTGACGGCTGCGGAAATCAGGGCTGAACGGCGTTCTTTTAAAAACTTTATACCTGTGTAAGAAATATCAAGTAATCCCGCGTACTCTTCGAGTCTCTGATTTAAGTAATCTAGAATTTTTTCCTGTTCAATGAGTGGAGGGACGGGAAGAAAAAAACGACCATAACGTTCGGCACTTACATTCTGGATTGTCGCTTTAATTTGCTCTTGCCCGATGTATTGCCAGTAGTTAGAAGACTGAAGAACTGAATAAACAAATTGTGAAATGGCTTTGCTTTGGTCGATTCTTGCTCGTATCAAGTACCCAGCAAAGCAACAATTACCCCAATCATCCTGATAAATAAACGACTTCCCCACAGTTGCCCCACTCCGAGCTAGCAAGATATCTCCCTCAACCAAAAGGTAAGGGTTAGCTACATCGGGCGGAAGTGAGCGGTAGGTCTCTTCGCGAAGTTTACCATCGGATGTCACGTCAGTAATTCTTACGAATCTTGGATGGTCTGGGTTAGCGTCGTCAGCAGCCTCATTAGCACCATATTTTAATGGTTCAATTACAAGACGCTTTAAAGAGCTGACGCCCCAATGCGCCGGCACTTCCCCAAGCCATTCCACCTTTGAGTCCCTCATAAGCACCTTCGGATCCAGCCCCTTAGTCACCGCATGGGATATCACCGCTTGGCGCTTTTCCTGAAGCAACTCTATCAGGCGCTTCTGTTCGTGGATAAGGGTGTCGATTTTAGCGGTTTCATGGTCGAGGAAGGCGGCAATTTGAGTTTGTTCTAGTATCGGAGGGAAACAGAACCGCTCTTGCAGATATGCCTCAGAATCTAGGTTTTGGATTCCAGTTGTCTGTTTTATCGAAGGATAATTCGCTCGCCCTTGATAGAGTGAATCAAAGCAATAACATAGGAAGCAACCGTCAAAACCATTCAGCGGCCGCATCCGCGCCACAAAGTTAGACGTCACCGCAGTGAATTCGTGAGCGAACAACACAACGCATCCAACGAGTGTTTTTTCGCCGCCTCCTGACTTTTCGATAAGTAAATCACCACTTGAAAGAGCTCTATTTTCATGTTCTTTCGGCGAAATATCTCGATAGGTGAGTTTGCTCAAACCAACTCGTAGATTATTACGTTCAAAATCTGCAACACGAATAACAGCTGTGTCATCCGCGCCAGTCGGCTCATTCCCCCATATACCATTTACACATCCATCGACAGAACGCTTTAGAGAAAAAATGCTCCAGTGTGCCGGTATATCGGCAAGCCACTGCACTTTGGACGGACGATATTCCGGGTACTTCGGAAAACTCATGCCGACAACCCTTCGATCATCTGCTTGATCCGGTCGGTACACAGCTTCAAATCCGCATCAATTTCTTCCAGTGGCCGAGGTGGCGTGAACTCGTAGAAGTGCCGGTTGAAGGGGATCTCGAAACCAACGATACCCACCTCACCGTCTTTTTCGTCACGCTTGGACTCGTCGATCCAGCTGTCCGGCACATGCGGGATAACTTCCCTCTTGAAGTAGTCGTACACAGACTCACCCAGCGGTACGTTTTCATTGTCACGCAAGCCGGTGTCTGGCTCAGGGTTACCTTTGCTGTCAATACAAATGTCAGCGTCTGGGTCACGCTCGCTCAGGCCGCTGAGTAAGGCTTTAAACTGAGGCGTGCCCAAGTACACCTGATGATCAGTCAGTGCAGACTTGAGGGCTTTCTGGAACTGCTTACGGTTACGGTAAAGGACATTAGCATCCATCGCGCGACAAGCCGCAAGCGTCTTATCTAGATCTTCCTGGTCCATTTTCTGGAGGGCTTTCTCTTCCTGAACTCGCTTTATGCGTTCTTCAGATGTCTGGAAGTTCAACTGCAACGGGCGTTCTACCGTGATCCTTCGGTAACCAAACGCGTCAATCGGGAAAATCTTGCTCTTATCCGTTTCCTGGAAATCCCCATAGAGGCGAACAATGGCGTCCTGATCAGGCTCGCTGACCAGCTTCCTCTTGCTGCCCAGGGATTTCTGCATCTTGGAGCCTCGGTCAGTGCCGTCGATTAACTGCACCATACCTTTACGTTCGCCTGGTTTGTTGTTAGACAACACCCAAATATAAGTAGCTATGCCGGTGTTGTAAAACATATCCGTAGGCAAGGCGACGATCGCTTCCACCATGTCGTTCTGCAGCAAATACCGGCGTATTTCAGATTCACCGCTGCCAGCGCCACCGGTAAACAGCGGACTGCCATTGAGAATGATACCAATGCGTGAGCCACCCTCACGCGGATCACGCATCTTGCTGACCAGGTGCAGTAGAAACAATAACGATCCATCTGACACGCGAGGTAGACCCGGGCCGAAGCGACCGTCAAACCCACCGTGTTTGTATTCGTCGGTAACCTGTTTCTGAACTTTCTTCCACTCCACACCAAAGGGCGGATTGGACAGCATGAAATCAAACGTGTTTGTCTTAAGCTGATCATCAGAAAGGGTATTTCCCAATTTTATGTTACTGATCCCCTGCCCTTTGATTAGCATGTCCGCCTTGCAGATCGCGTACGACTCAGGGTTCAGCTCTTGGCCGTGTAAAGAGACGGTGACGTCCTCACTGATCTGCTGGATATAGACGTCCCCTTCCGACAGGAAGCCACCCGTGCCAGCCGTTGGATCGTAGATGGTGACGATGTTGTTTGGCTGAAGCTTGTGACTCTGCCCAGTGAGAACCAGTGACGTGGTTAGATGAACAATGTCACGCGGCGTAAAGTGTTCACCAGCCGTTTCGTTTGAGCTTTCAGCAAACTTACGGATCAGCTCTTCGAAGATGATACCCATGCCAAAGTTGCTGATACGCTTAGGGCTGAGGTCGAAGCTGGCGATCCTCTGAACCACCTGATAAAGCAAGTCATCAGCGCTGAGTTGCTGAACAAAATCCTCAAAATGAAAGTGTTCGAAAATCTCCCGTGCGTCTTGACTGAACGACTGCACATAGCTCATCAGGTCTTCGGCAGTCTGACTGTCCGAAAGTGTCGCCAGCGTCAGTGGCGACGCGTTGAAGAAGTCGTGGCCACTGGCTCTCAGTAACAACTTTTCACGAACGGAGTCTGGTTTGGTTTGGTGTTCGCTCGTGGCAGCCAGAACCTTGTCTTGCGTTGGCGCCAGAACGCACTCAAGGCGTCGCAATATTGTGAACGGCAGAATGATCCGACCATACTGGCTCTGCTTAAAATTTCCGCGTAGCAAGTCAGCGACAGACCAGATAAAAGACGCTGTCTGGGAATGTGTGGTTTTATCTTCAGCCATTCAGGTAACTCCATTACTTCACGGTTTTTTTCAGTCTGACAACTTTAACTGACCCTATCGGTATCCATGAACGCCCAGTGTAGGTGGTGAAGCAGCGCCATTCGTTTGCCAAAGTTGCATAAAAGTTTTTGAGGTAGCCGGTGGTTTTACTCGATTTGAGCCAGTAAAACAACGGCATCAGTGGGTTGCCCGTTCTACGTCGCTTGCGACTTACTGCGAATAACTCACTAAAAACAGAAAAGGCGTAGACCGATAGGCTATCAACATTTGAACCAGAACCGATACAGGCCCTACACCCTAATCACGATTGCATCAAAACAGGCTTCACGCTTACACCGCGTCACCACTGGTCGCAAAAGGGTAAAAAGTTGAACTTCCGTCCACGACAAAGTCGGGCTACGACACGCTAACTATTCCAATTGAACAGAACCGGCGATACACGGCCGATACAGTAACACTCTGGATCGTGATCAATTCAAACCCTCTTCTCTGACAATGCAGCCGACTTGACAGCTCGACCCAGGAACCGTTTTTAAGCCTGGGAAACACTGCTGTGGCATGAACTTAGTAAGAGGATGAAGGGTTGATGAAACTCCTCGCACAAATAACCTCAGGCTCTCGCACGCGCCACTGGATGACTGGGATGAAGTGTTCGACTACATCTGGGACAATCGCCAGTGGTTTGCCGGCATCAGCCTGATGTCAGCGTTTGGTGACAAGGCGTTTCCCCAGGCACCCTTCACAGAAGTCCGTACCGCAGAGCAGATCCATGAAATCTATGGGCCTGCTGCTATGTTCGCGTCTGGCTTGATTGTTGATGGACTGCACGCCTTCTTAGGCAACCTGTGGGACGCTTGCAGTACAGCCCAGAACCTTGGGCAGCATCTGAGTCAACACGGCAGTCACGATCTTCTCAAGAGGGACTGGGTACGTCGAGCCGTTCAGTTCTCGGACAACTACTTCGCGGGTGACATGCAGGCGATGACAGATTGCCTAAAAGATTGTCACCTACTGCACAAGTGGGAAACCATCAAGCGAACCATGGTGCCTATCGACTTCACCAAAGAGATGGGTCAACAGGAGTACACGGACATTTCCACCATGGGCGCACAGGCGTGTGCGGGCGGTGCCTGTAGCATCGAGTTCCAACCTACCTCAAAGTTAAATTCAATAGCTACAGTGCGGGCGCAGCCAAGCACTGTAGCTATTGAAATATAAAAGGAGAAACCATGAAATGACAATTATAGACTTAACACACACCTTTTCTTCCTCTAGGCTCACCGCCCTTCTCCACCACCGCACTCCCTGCGTTACGCAGCAAGCTGCGACCTTGGGGCACGGTGGTGGCCCAGGACGATGAACTATACACCCCACAGAAAAGGGGACATTTTTCCTTAAAGACTTTTAAAGGGAAAGTGTCCCCTTTTTTCAATCACATGGTTTACAGGTTAGGTGGCCTGCGGGATGGCGTTACACAACGTAAATTTACATAGTTTTGTATATTATATTCTTCCTATACACTCCTGACCCTTTAGCCCTACGGCTACGCCTCGGGCTATGGGTCAGTCGTGATAACAGAGGGTCAGGGGTTCTTCGAACCCTTTTATGAATCTCACAGTCTTCCTCGAAAGGGGAAACTGGGAAGCTAGACCGCTGGCCGTCAGGTCAGTGGGATAGGTTACCTAATACTAAGAGGCGTTCTGTGAAACATCTATAAAATGGAGCTTAACCGTTGAAAAGTAAGAACATTGTTACACCTTCCAGTGCAGAAGAACACGAAATCCATAGAAAGCTCAAATACAACCCAGTAACGGGTAAATTCACTTGGAAGTACGTGACACCTTTAACCTATGGAGACATTTGTTTTAATAGGCAGTTTGCACTTAAAAGCATTGAACATACTTCCTGTATGTACCTGGCAATATACATACTTGGTAGACGTATACAGGCACACAGAATTGCATGGTTCATATCCTACGGTGAGTGGCCTGACCTACCAATAGATCACATCAACAGAAACAAGTCTGACAACACTTTGACCAACTTGCGTGCAGTGACTTTATCCGTAAACCAACGAAACGCTACTAAAAACAGTAAAAATACCAGTAGCGCTACAGGCGTTAGGTGGCACAAGCCTAACCGTAAGTGGTTAGCTTCCATGAGGTTACTGGGTAAGTACAAACACTTGGGATACTTTGAAGAGTTTAACGACACCTTACACGCACGTAAAACGGCAGAACACGCAAACGGTTTTACTATGTCACATGGACAACCTTAGAAAGAGGCGCTTGTAGCTAATCAATTAAGTGTTTAATGTGTATTAGAAAATCAACATTGAAAGCAAACAATCAATTCCTCTTGACCACCAGCAAAGGATCGGAACGTACGGCGGATAATAGAATGGTTAATCATCAAGCTGAGCCTCCCAGCAAAGAGGTGACATTTTTTCTTAATAGATTTTAAATGGAATTTGCCCCTTTTTACCTGGCTCAAAGAGCTGCATCCGCCTACCAAGGCCCCAGAAAGATGTGGAATCAGATTAATAGGATTACCAAAGTAGATCTCCAGCTTACGACCACCGAAAACCTTCCCTTCCATTCGTTTTGTAGCCGATCCACCCGACAACCCTGATCACAGCAACACCACAGACTAAACAAAAAAGTTCTGCAAAGTATTTTCTGCAGTGAAACAATGCCCCCTTTCTTACATAAAAAGGGACATCACAATGACTAACGAAGTACTACACGTGAAAAGCCGGTGCGGAGGAGGAAAAACCCAGCGCACCATTGAATACCTTTATCCATTCCTTAGTGGGAACCCGAATGAAAAAGTGATCTTTTCATCCAAAACCAACAAACTGACAGCTCAGAGTTATGATGGTTTCACAGCCATATCAAGCCAGGTTGCTGGCTCTCCAATATCTTTTCAGCGGATCGATAGCGACACCGTGCCTCCTTCAAGCAGCGTTCGCAAAGCATTAGATGCCAGACTAGACCAGAAAGAAGGTGGAGTGATCTTCATATCCCATCAAGCTCTTAGAACTGTGGATCCAAAAAAACTGCGAGATGTCCGGTTAATTATTGATGAAGTTCCCGATAACCTTGTGAATCATGTGGGTGTTTCTTACGAATACAAGGACAGTGGTTCAAGCTGGGAGACCCTAATCAAAACTGAATCTTGTTCAGATACCGCATATCAGAAGGTCACTCTGGACGCATCTGCCAGCAAGATAGATATCCAAAGAAGAATCGACAATATCCGATCCGGGATTGATAACAGCACAAGCAAAGACGTCGCCGACCTGTTGGAGTTTCTGCTGAACGGTCATGAAGTAATGTACACCACGTCACAGCGTAGCAAAGGCAAGGTGATGAAAATTTATCTGGGAACGGATTGGGAACAGCTCAGAAACCTGGTCACCCATTCCAAAAAAATGGCCATATTAAGCGCACAAATACGAGATACCTTGGCGGGCTTTGTTGTAGAGAAAGTAATGAATACCGCCATCGTTGAAACCCAGGTAGACCCAAAAGTAATTCTGGAGGATCAACATGCTGTGAACGTCGTCATATACCCTCTCGTTGAGGCAGGTCGATGGTCGAGCAGACTCAAAAAAGAAAAAGCGAACGAACGCCTCACTCTCAATGGGCAAGCTGTGACTTCAACCCAAACTGTAGGGCTGTACGCACAAGAGGTCGCCCAAAATATCATGCAAAGCAAACCAACCCTTTTAATTATTAATAACAAGGAGGATGAACATCAATGCTGGGAAGGCTACCCGTATAAAAAAATCACATCGTCGGCACATGGTCAGAACAACCACACTGAATACCACAATGCCGTCTTCCTCTCATCCATGAGACCGGACAACGATGAAACAAACGCATTAAAACTCTTCGCCAAGCACCACAACCAGTGTCCTCATGAAATTATTCAGACGGTTCTCAGAGAACGCTGCCACGAAGCCGCTTACCAGTGCATTGCCAGAACCAGCGTCAGAAATCCCAACATTACGCTGGAAACACCACATATTTTTGTGGTGCCGGATGAGGCCCACGCTGAATACGTAGCCAGCTGGTTTAAGCCAGGCATGGCGAGGATTGATCGGACTTACCTGCACCAACGGCGGAAAGCGTCAGCCTCAGAGAAACGTGACCAAGAGAAGTTCAATTTGATTGTCCAAATAAGAACTAAGTACCTCGCTGGCAGCAAACTCAAAGACTTAAAACAAAATTACGGGGTTAATGACAAGACATACCAAAGGACTATCAACAAGTTCAGGCCAGAACTTGAGCAAGCCGGTCTGATCAAACCCCAGCAGATGAAAACTACGAAGAAAACGGCCTAAACCTCACAAGCTTTCGCGGCAACACTGGTTCAACATGGATTTGAGCCAGCCATCTAACCAAAACTTTTTAGCTAAATTAAAAAATGCCTACGAAGGCAGTTCTGACTAACACTGCATGAAAAAACCAAGTACCCCCCCCGGCGGACTTACACCTCCTACACAATGGGTTAGCCCCATAATATAGACAGTAATCTTTCTACCTTTCTGCACTACCACGTTGATTAAGAAAACAACTAATCAATCCATTAACTTCAATGGCATTGGATTTATTCAATCTATTTAATACCTCTGCAGACCTATGCCCCGACGTTGCCCAACCGCAACGATGCGGGATACCGAGCCTACACATAACCTCACTCGAAGCCAGTCTCAGTAGACACAGGGCAGGCGACCTCCGGTCGCTCGGTGAAAACTGATAGGGATGACAGTTCTCAAGCCTTCTGGTTTAACCACTCGACCGAGTGTGGTTGTCAGAGGATTAGGAAAAGAAATGGCAGGACGCCACCGGAGATCAATAGCAAAGGAAATGTACTATCGGTCTCTCCTACGACACGCGGGTAGACAGGCAACAATTTACCCAACCCTCCCACCGACAAAAACCACTCACCGAACTTAGGAATGACATGACATCAGAACAAAGCAACCCAACCCAAAAGAAAACCAAGACAACGACTTACTACTGGATCGCTCTAATACTGAACCAGCCACTAATCAACTCAGCCGTACTTTTATTCTTAATCAGTTAAAGATGCGTCGTTTCTGGTTTAATTTCACTCCGCCCAACCGTTTGCTGTTCTTAATAGCCGGAAAATCCAGATCTCATGGCTCATTCCTGAACCTGTCACTAACTATGAGGTGAAACCTTTGACGGACGATCTGGATGGAAACGGAAGAAATAAACTGAAACACTAAAACTCCTGCAAAGAGGCTCAACCATGAAGAACTAATTTTTGTTCTCACCGCCCTGATGTTCTCCGCACGCGTCAACGCTAAAATGCACACGCTTGAACACTGCTGCATTTTCTCTATGTTGGCTAAGCGCGTCATAGAACACAGGCAAGCTCGCGCCAGCACTCCCTAAAATAGACAGGGCAATGGACATTTACAGAATGGGGTTCATTGACACTGCAGAAAGAAAATCCGCTATCCTAGTGGAATCTGCAGACGCCTATTACGCCACCTGTCTCAACGCTTTATACGAAGGCTAATCAGTGACTCCCGACTTTACACAACTAGGCTCAGACTGGCGCCGTACCGTTATCAACGGTGACGTTTTGTATCTCCCCTGGGGGATCTCTCACGTCAATGGCTCATGGCGAGTCACCGTCAACAACAAGCAGCAATACACCCGCAACCTGCACGATGCATGGGAGAACCTGCAAAGCCGGCGACCTAAGCACGCTGTCCAAGAGCCCGGATTTCATGGGCCTCGCAAAGCCTTGGATACCGGTGTCATCGGTCTTCGCATAGGTATCTACCGGCGTAAAGAGAATGTATACGTTAGTGTCAAAGTGGCTCAGTCACTGGTCAGAGGGCATCGCGCTGTCATGATGGGTCATTGCCCTGTTCATGAGCTGAACCAGGAATGGCTGGATCGTATGTTGCGTATTGGCGCTGCTGCACGTTGGTATTACCTGGCTCAGCGTAAGCTCCACGGCAAACCAGTTGAACCCATCAAACCAAACACCGTACCCACCAAGTGGATACCCACCCAAACCATCAAACAAATCACGGTCGATCGGGTTATGGCCCACATCGACCGGTAAAGGTATGCGTAAATGAAGAATCTGAACCAGCAAATTATTGACCCTGCGTATGTGCAGATTAGAAAGAAAGAAGCTGCTGCTATTCTTGGTATCAGCGTTGCTGAACTAGATCGGCGCCGAACCAATGACCCTAATTGCCCCAAGGGATTTAAAGAACGGGATGACCGAATGGCTCCCGTTAAGTTCAGACTGTCCGATGTCTACACCTACAGTAAGTTGCTAATGCAGCGTTCCGTTGTAGCTAAGACGAGATAGTGGGTTTGGTACCACCGAACTCCAAGTAATCCAGGTAGTCGCTGTACCAACTCATCATTTCCCGCCGTTTATCCAGGTACTGTGCCTGGTTGTACACACCAGCGTCACCGCCTTCAACGTGTGCCAATTGCATCTCTACGTAATCTTTGTCCCAACGGTGTTCACGTAACAACGTGCTGGCTGTGTGCCTGGCGCCGTGACCGACGAGCTTACCTTGATACCCAACGAGCCTGAGACACTTATTAATCGTGTTCTCACTCATGGTGGGGTTTATGGTGCCAAAGCCTGGGAACACATACTTACCCTGCCCTGACATTTCGTTCATGGTTCGCAGTTCAGCAACCGTCTGAGTGGACAGCGGGATAAGATGATCTCGACGCATCTTCATCTTAGCAGCCGGTATCGTCCACAGGGCGTTGTCCAAATCCATATCCACCCACTCTGCAAAGCGAGCCATACCTGGACGACACGCTGTACGCAGCACCAAGCGTGTCATGGTTAACGTGATCTGTTTACTCGTAGACTTTCTAAGGGCTATAAGGAAAGCCGGCAACTCGTCTTCTAATAGATGAAGGTGCGGCGTTTCCCTATGACCTTGCTGAGCCAAATACCGTAACTCGCTTGCGGGGTTTACAACACAATGGCCCTGAGCCATGGCCAGTGAGAATATTTGATTGATCCAGAGTCTCATCTTGCCGGCAATAACACCGGCGCCACGGGCTTCCATACCGGACTGGATCGCTACACAGTCTAACCGTGTGACTTCATCCAAGGCCTTGTGACCAATGACCGGATAGATGTCTTTGTTAAGGTACAAACGGTATTGCTTCAGGCTACCCGCTACCCGACCGGACTGAACTTTGCGGTTGTACCAGTCTTCAGCGGCTTCTTTAAAGGTGACTTTTATTTGTACACACGAACTCAGGTGTACAAGGTCTTCACCGTCTGAGGACTGGCTCAGTAAGTCCCTGGCCTTCTCTCGTGCCAACTTACCCGACACACCTGGGTATCCACCCAGACCTTTCCAGGCCCATTTACCGTTGGGTCGCTTGTATCGTAAAACCCAGGACTTGCCACCATTCGCTTTCACACGGAAGTACAAACCTTCGCTGTCACGCTCCTGGTAATCGGTGGTGTCTGGCTCTAAGGCACTGAGAACGCTATCTGCCAATGGACGCCGCTTAATCGCTGACCGTTTCATGTCTCACTCCTTGTATACCCGAACCGGAAGTGTACACAGAGGTATACACGAAGAATAGCCCTGGCGTGAGGAAACATGAAAAGGTGTGAAGGCTTGATTTAGGCTTAAAGCGTTGATTTAACGGGGTATTCGTGAGGTCTGAGGGGGTCTGAAAATCTTCCGGTGGTAGCGG
>Ga0307960_1000983_pt1 | contig 16199 bp, 20 predicted proteins | sample OrgLakmetagen542_FD_201832 | JGI IMG/M metagenome (GOLD analysis project Ga0307960, IMG submission 201832) | Saline water microbial communities from Organic Lake, Antarctica - #542 | ecosystem: Environmental > Aquatic > Non-marine Saline and Alkaline > Saline | place: Antarctica: Organic Lake... | reverse complement strand
AATTGGAGAGTGGGTGTGCGTGTGTGTTACAGCGCCACTCAGAAGTGGCTATGCAGTGGTGCAGGAGAAGGCGAGGCTTAAGCAATGCATGAGTGCTGTGGGTGAGAGTGTCTGAGAGTGTTTCAGTAGGAGTGCAACCCCTTGTCGAGAGGAAGCAGGGGTGCCACGTGAAGGGTGTATGCGTTTTTTGTGTTCTGGGTTATTACGTGAAATAAGGTCCGCGTGGGCATCTCCCTTTGTTTCTTTTTCAATCACACCAATGGAGTGTCCAGACTTGTGTGTGTGTGTGCTGAGCACCTCGTGCACGTATGTGAATGCCTTTCCTGTGGATGTACCTGCAACACAGGTCTCCCACCTACAAGCCTCAGACCGCCAGGCTTTGCAAGGGCTAGCAGCTGCTGTGGGGGAGAGGCTTGGTGGCCTAGGGGCATTGGCTCAGGTACGCTTAGAAGGGATGTCACACAGCAGCAAGCTCATTTGTTTCAGCACAGGCTTTCTATAAAAAGCTTAGTGTCCGCTTTCAACTGCGTGGTTGTAACACTGGACTGCTCTCACCCTCAGAGTGACAAGCCTTGAATTGACTTACTGAGGCTACTACCCACTTCAGCAGAACACCTGCACAGACCACCGAGCATTGACAAATAGCATAAAATGCAAATGCCACAGGGTGCCCTGTCTGGTCAGAGCCAGCACTTCGCAGCCGTTGGCGCCGACCTCACTGCTTTCAAATCAGAGAAGGAAGCAGACATCACAGCCCTGCAGCAGCAGCTGGCGCAGCTGCAAGAGGGTGTGCGGGGCTTGCAAGCCGTTGCTACCCAGCATACACAGGCGGTTGCAGCTGCAGGAAATGGGGCTCTGCAGCAGGTTTGTTTGTGTGTTTGTGTGTGCCAGTGCACTATTTACCTTTGAGCAGGTTTGTAGGACAGACTGGTGCAGCAGGCTCACGTGTGTTGTTTCTATGAGCCAATGACGCACGTGTTTCGAAGACGGCTAGCCAGGTAAGTTTTGTGCACGCTCAAACTGCTTGTATCTGAACAACCACCTACAGCTGCTTCTCACTTGTCTATCAACAGACTGTTGGGCTGTCCTTGCACACATTTACTCCTCCACACTCCCTCCCTCAGGTGGGAACCCAGGAGGAGAGTTACACACACAGTGCAGCACAGGCTGCACACGCAGGGGCCACTGCCGCCACAGAGGCGGTAGAGGCACTGGTTGCAGGCCTGCACGCACAGGTAAGGCTGGACACCTCCATTTCTTCTTTGCCTGCAAGGAAGGGCTCAGTGTATCCACTGTGTGTGTGTATACAGTGAGCCTTTCCAGCTCAGAAGCACCTGTAGGGAATAATTAGGAACTTGAAAGGTAGGGCAAAGCAGTCCCGACAGGATTGATGACACGTCACGCTCCGCGCCCAAGCACTTACAGAGAAGATCATGCAGCCTGTACCGAAGGGCTTGAACCGCTTGTTATGTCAAGCCTCAACGACTTGTTGATCGTAATTTTTTTATTGGGGTTGCAGTTCAAAGTTTGTAGTAACAGATTCGAGTTCTTTGGTGAAAAGTTCATCCCTTCCATTGCGCACAGGCATCTGAGCTGACTGGTTTTGCCCAACAGCAACGTGCGGCAGCAGAGGAGGCTGGGGCAGCCGTGCGCGCTCTTGCTAGCAGCGCACGGACCAGCTTGCAAGGTGGGCACAAGCTAAAATGGTTATGAGAGGAAACATATTAAACGGGGTGACTGCTCACCAACAAGTCTATGAAAGACTCCGTCCTTTCACTTGTTGGGGTGGGGCTTGGTGAGAGTTGGTACATGTTCATTTTCCCCTTTTGCCCGACCAAAGCAGCTCTTGCCTCTCTTCAGACAAGTATGCTTCCCCTGTGCGTGCAGGTGTGGCCGCTGCCGCTGAGAGCCTCTGTGCTGCCAGCTCACAGCGGCTGGGTCATGTGAACGCTGAGCTGGAGGGCGCTGTGCGGAGTGCTGAGGCCACTGCCAAGCAGCAGCAGGTGTGTGTGTGTGTGCATGTATGTATGGTTGTGTGGGTGTGCATGTAAGGTTGTGTGTGCATGTATGGTTGTGTGTGCATACGTGCTAACATGTGTGCAGCTGACGAGCTGGAGGAAGTCGCTTTTTTGAAGTTACATGTGCTTATGTGCTTGGACTGTTTTCTTGTCATTTCTAACCCCCAAGTTGCCTGAGGCCCGTGTCACTTCATCGTTCATCAAACGCAATGTCACAGTGCCTGATCTAGCACTTGAGCACTTGACATTCAATCAATTCACAGGATCATATAATTTTGCCCTCATGTAATGTGCAGGTGCTCATTCCTTACTTTGCCTGCAATGGTATGGTTTGTCCTGCACACCTCTTTAAATAATGCACGCTTGCTCATGGAGGTGCACACATTTGCAACAACAGGCGCAGCTGCTGGAGCAGATCAACAGCCTGGTGGGGGCATTTGCTGTGGAGCGTGTGCAGTCCATGCACACCCTGGCACAGTCAGTACAGAGCCAGCTGGGATCTCATGCCCAGGCCACAGCCACCGATGCACAGGGAATTGCCTCATCTGGTGTGTCTGCTGTTTCAGCCTTGCAGGTAAGCGAGGAGGGGGGGCTAGTGTGTGAGGGCTGCTTCCTAGAGTGCGCCTTACAGGAAACCCTGGGGTCCTACCAAGTGCAGCGATGCTGTGTTGTTGTGCTTCAGTTTGGTACAAAACTCATCCCCAAATCTGCCATCCAGCAATGCTTTAATCAGTGCGCAAGCTGCCCAAACGCTCTTACCCTGCAACCCCAAGTCATTTCTGGCACCATTTGTTTCACTGAGCATCGCTACTTTTGTATATATCTGTTTTTCACCAACATACAGTTGCGTGGCAACCAGACATTTGCGCAAGATGGCTGGTCTACTTATTTTTCACACCTTTGTGATAAGCCAACACAAAGTCCTCTAAATCCATTGCGCTACTACCGGTTCCCAGGCTGCAGAGACCACCACTCTGGGCCAGCTGGGCCACAACAGCCAACAGGTGCAAGACGGCATCGCCTCGTTTGCTGCTCGAGCATCCTTGGGGGCAGACAACGGCTCACAAGCTGTACCACGCATCCAGCAGCACCACAGTGCCCAGGCCTCCTTGCTGGAGGCACATACCAAGGTTTGTAATGGTTTGCGTGAGGCAATTCAGAAACCATGGGTTGGCTTCCCAGAAAAAAGGGTCGGGTGGGGTGTGGAATGGCAAAGGTGTCAGTACTAGTGTGTACCCAAATAGGGTCACACAATCGAATGGTGGTGTAAATAGGGTTACGCAGTTGAACGATGGGAAATGAGAGAGAGTGGTAAGGAGCATTGCGTTTTGTTAAACTTTGACCTCTAGTACCAGGGTCGATCAAAGCACACGTCGTTGTCGCGATCTGTGGCGGGTATTGCGCGAGTTTCCTTGCACGCGTGTGCTACTTTTTGCCATGCCTTATTTCCTCAGTAGCTGCAATCGAGCTTCTGTAAACGTTATCCCCTCCCTCATCATTGCTCTCAGCCTGCCACGGAGTGCTGCAAGCACACTTACTCTTGCACCCTATTCCATGCACACACTCATGCACGTAGGCCACTGCCGACATCACCAGCTCCGGTGCCTCAGCCCTGCAAGCAGCTGCTCAAGCTGCAAGCCACGCAACCGTCAAAGCTGCTGGCTCTGTGGGCAGTGGGCAGGACACTCTGCTGCGTACCCTGGCCCAGCAGCACGCCACCAACGTGGCTATGGCTGACTCTTTGGCACGCATGACCGGGGAGGCCGCAGACGGTACAGCAAGTGAGTGTGGGGTATTGCAATGCTCGTTCGTTGGCACATGTGTGTTTGTATGCCTACCATCGTTTGCTTAGTGCACCTGCCCTGCTATTATGCTGGCGCTCTTTGTTCTCCCATGCCAGGAGCTACCACAGGTTACATTATTTTGGGGGGCTGCGAAAGGAAGCAGCTTGGACTGTTTTAAACTCATATTGTTTTGTAACACAGCCAAGATTGAGCTGTCCAGTCGTTTCCAAACGCACATAATCGCGCTCCCATCTCATGTCTTACCCTCTTACTCTCTGACTCGGCCAGGCTGCCTTACCTTTCCAATTACCTACTTGGCTTTGCTCTTGCTGGGTTGACTGGCTGACTGCCTCGCAATTCACTTCAGACTTGTACCACCCACCCTCCAACTTCTTCCCCCTTTTCCCTCGCCTCCACTCCCACAGGCTTCCAGGCCGAGCACCAGCAGGCAGTGCATGCCTTGAACACCCAAGTAGCACAAGGCGTGGCCACCCAGCTGTCCAGGCAAGCAAACACCACACAGGAGCCCGCTCGCAGGCCGCTGTGTGTGCCTCCCGTGTCTGCCATTGGTGGCCTGATGTGCCCCGATGAGGCCGTGGTGCTGCAGCAGCTGCGTGCAAAGCGGGAGGAGGTGCTGCGGGTGCGTGGGGATTTGCGGGTTGGGGTGGGGACCAACCGTTTAAATTATGCTGGAGGGATGGTGAGGCATTGTGGTGCTACGACTATTTTATGGGGTAAGGTATGTAGAGGTAGGGGTACAACTTCATTTAGATTGACTGAGGTGCAACATGGAGGCACATTGTGTGACCCTGGCTGTCATTATGACAGTAGAAAATCGATGCCTGGCATCAGGTCAAAATGATGCGCTGATCTGGCTAACTTTTCGAGCCAATGAGAAATACACTGTTTTTTGGTTGTGCTGTCTTACATTCCCATGGTCTCCTGATGAATTCATTTCAACATGCGGTAAACATTTACCACACACATTCAGAATGGCGGCAACGTTGGGGACTCACTCGCACAGCTTCTCACACCCTTTAAGGGCGCCGCCCAGTCCTATATGGCTCCCTCACCTGATGACCACCCCGACCCCTCAGCAGCAGCAGCCACAGCTAATGGCAATGGCGGTGGTGCGGAGGCCATGCAGATGGATGGAGGAGTGGAGGGTGGCAATGGCTGCCTGAGTGGCAGTGGCAGCGGGAGCATGGGAGCGCGCAGCCTCAGCGCGCACAGCATGGGCGACAGCACCGCACGCAGCACGTGCAGCAACAACGAGAACGCATCTCCTAAAGAGGAAGGTGGAGGCGGTGGGGTGCCCGTGCTCACACGTATGGCCACACGCAGCAAGCTTCCAGGGCTGCCATCGGCTAGTACTAGCGGGAGGGCACACCCAGACGGTCTGACAGATCGCACAAATTCCTAATTGCCCTGGACTGGTTCAGCCATTGCCTTGAATCAAGCAACTGTTGGCATTGTTGTGAGGCATTCTTTCTTGGGCGTTGCAGGCGTTTAAATCTTGCAGACATCTCTGTGAGCGCTGCCTATAAAACCTCGAGGTAGTTCAAAACAGTATTTACAGTGTGCACATGCCTTCTGGAGGAGATTTTCATGCAAGAAGCGCGCTATTGCATCATGATGTTTGAAGACGAGGTACTCGGAGTGTGATTGCCTTGACAATAATTACGCAATTGCTGTTGCTACACTGTACATGGGGTGACCAAAAGTCAATGCGCTAGACGTCTATGCTCAACGTGAACACACCCTGCTGTAAATATATTTGCACGACTGGTATTGCACACTCAACTGCGCTTAAAAACGAAAGACATGACTTTTAGACCAGGGGTTTTAAAGAAAAACTGTAAGTTGCAAAGCTTTTCTCGTCATGATTACTTCTGTCTCAAATTATTCCTTGTAGATTTTGTATCACGTAGTGCTGCCTTAAAGAATAGAGCGCACGCCTGAGGTCACATAGAGATTTTTACATGTGTGCAACACCTTGAAAAAATGGGTTGGGGTCAGGCTGAGAGTCAGGGCTGGAAATGTGTCCTTTCCCTGCCACCAGAAAGGTGGAATGAGTGTAGCTCCTGGTGCAAATTTTACAAGAAAAAGGCCTTCAGTCAAGAAGTATGACTGCTCGTCTGTTCATAAAGTAAAACAAGTTCATGGAGTTTGTTGTTTTCCTGGCGTAAAAAAGCAGACACATCCTGTCTGTGAAAAATAAGAAGGCATACTTCCTGCGGAGAGAAATTATCTGAGGGTGCGTGCAGTGAAAGAGAACATGTTTTCATCCTGGACATCATCATCAGCCTCACATAAGTTGCACGTAGGGGAATAGGTGGAATTTCAAGTTGCGGTTTCAAAGCGAAGGGTGTGGACACAAAGTCTAAAGCGAGCCACACTGCGAACTTCACATTGGCAATGACATCTCGAGGAAGGTCAAGAAGCATGTATCTGGGAAGCCTATAAGGAGTGTGCGTAACCAGAGCTCTTTGTGTAGGCAGTGCGCACCACTGGTGTTAAGCATTTTGCTGTTACGCTCTCTAGGGTGGCCACGTCACATTAGTATATGTGCTGAGTCTTATACTTTGCAGTGACCGTAATTTGATCTGACAGCCATCAGAAAAAGGTGTCCAAAACTCTAAATGTCTCCCTCCTTGAGGTCCACGACAAACTGACTGAGATCAATAGGCTCACAGTTCAATAGCTTTTGTTTAAACATGTAAGATTGTGTCAAGCCTTCCAGGGCAGAAAGAATGTGGGAGGACCAGCAGTCAGGAGTCTTGGAGCTCGTTCGCATGTCAGCTTGCCTTTTTTATCATGGAGCTGTTGCATTGGGTAAGGGAATTGTACAGACGCATTGCAGCACAAAACCAGTTGAACTGCAGGGGCTCCAGGCCACACTCTTGCATAGCACACCATAAGTGAGTGGTGTCTAATCTGACTCCGTGAATCCTTTTCAGCACTGTCAAACTTTTTTTAGTTGTCAATCACCTAATGAAAAAAACAAGTTTGGAAACTTTAAAAGTTCGGGGCTCTGAAGCCTTTCAAGGAACTGGGTCTCGATTCTCAAAGAGTTAAGAAGCTTGCCTCCAAGCTCCATGTGCACTCTGTGAACTTTGCTGCTAAACTTGTCCATACCAGACGTGCCCTTTCCAGTACTGTTATCAACTCTCATCAGGAGCCAGGTTTAGACCAAGCCTGCAACCCGCCTGATCCCCATTGATTTTTCCTTTCCTTTTCGCGGTGGAGGAGCTTTACGGTACTCAGTACCAAAGTGGCTCCTTTTCCTTAACCAATGTGGGGAGTGGCTTTCACTGCCTGCGTTTTTACTTTTATTCTTTTCTTTTTCAGCCAAGACTCCACAAACCATTACATACCCAATAAATAAGGAAAAGGAGTATTGGTAATTTGCCCCTAGTAAAGGACTTAGTTCTTCACTTTTTTTGCTGGGCAAAAAGGGTCCATTTCTGAATATCCTGGAAGCGCGCTTTCTGCTCATCGCTTGGCTGAGTGTCAGTAGGAGCTCTTCAGAATGTCGTCTGCGTACCTGATTGCATCTAAGTGTTGCTTAATACGTAAGAGTGTTCGTACAAATGTAGTAGACGCTGTGTCAAAGGCCTGCTTCGATATGCAACCAACTAATCCACATGTGGACATCACTCCCTCGGGGCACTATGAAGTTTGGATTAGAACGGTGGACCTTGTCCGCCTGAAAGATGATATTGCGCAAAACAGATCGCCACTGATAAACGCCACACACAAGGCTTCCCTCCCAAAACTGTATGAAGCTAGAGCGGCCTGCTTATATAAGCCATATGGCAAATGCATAGGCATGATGACTCCTGAGCGCTTCCACCTTTTAAGAGAAAGGTTCCATGAAGCTCAGAAAAATGGACTACACAGAGATATGTTTTCTCCTGTTCAATGCCTAGCCTCAAAAATTGCGGGTCTGCTTCAAAACCACCAAGCATGCCTCAAATCCCCTAAGGCAAGCCAACTAACACTAGAATCCTACTCCCGTATCCTACCCAACACATCAGTGCAGCACTACAACAATGCGCCATGGTCTCAAAAGACAAAATGGCGTCTGCTCTGGACTTTGATCCTGGGAACTCCTCATATTGGAGCAAAAGTCACCGTGACATTGTCTTTGGTGCCAATTACAATGCATTTGCCACCAAGTTTACAGGTTTCTCAATCTGCCACCCAGTGTATGATGACACAAAAATGCTCAAGTGCGTGCAACACTCCCTACGATCTGCAATGTGTAGCGAGCTACCAACCGCCACCTTCTTATTTCTAAAGCATCCCAGAAGCAGTTTGAGAAAAATATCAGTACCTTGCAAGAGAGGACACAGACCTCATCACCAACCATGTTTGCCCCCAGTACTTCAAATCAAAAAGAGAGGACGTCACTGGCCAGGAAAGAGGCCAAAACACTAACGTCCACCTCCGACCATGGAACGAGAAATAGTTAAAAATGAAGTGCCCCAGTTGGATATTATGGGCCTACACTGGCGGAAGCTGCATAGGCAAGGCCGGAAACTTTATAGGCGCAGGGGTATACTGCCCTCAAACCAAAGCTGAATATTATGTGAACTCAGGAGGCGTATCACGCCCAATTGGTGGTAGTGACAAATTGTGTGACAGAGTTAGTTGGTATTGATGTTGTTTTAATTAGTCTCTTTCAATAAGCTGGAGAAGCCGGTTTAATGAAGGACAAATTTTGGTTTTGATGATGGGTCCTCCCCACGAACAGGCGACCAAAACTGAGAAAAATCTGACAGCCTTGTACAACCTTGAGTTGCTTGCAGTTAATATTTATCTGAGTTGGTTATTCATCCTTGACTTTTGAACATTGAACCTGCCAGGTTTTAGGCTTACCTTAGGTATTATATTAGTAGTATTTTGAGGGCCTCTGAACCAGCTGTGTAGTTGGTTCCTCTGCTCAGCAAACTCGCCCTCTCTGTGGTGTTTCACTATAATATTGCACCTTGCTTGTTTCTGCACCGTTTTAGACAAAAAACGCAATCCATTGCGCTTTTGTAACGCTTTTAGGATATGCAAAGAGCAGTCAGTGAAGAGAAGGATTGGAGCCGGAATGAAGATCCCTGCACATGTTCTCACCCTGACTTGTGCTGCAGGATGTGGTATAAAATGAGCTCAGAGTAGGCCAGGTCATCATTGCTGTGGCTGTGGCTTTTGCCATGCTTTATACCAAATGGGAGCCAATATTGGCCCTCCAATTCACGATCTTGCAAAATATAAAATACAATCAAGCGGCATCTTGGATGCCCCCACACCAGCCCCCATGCCAATCACCAGGGATCTGTTTGCCAGCTGCCCCTGAAATGTTGCGTAGTAGTAGTTTCAGCTCAAGCGCTGTGCAGAATAGACATGCAGGATTCTGAAGATTGGCCGAGATAGATCCATTTTGGGTAACCCAGAATATCAACATTACCATCCCCCTTACCCAGCAAATAAATAATACGAACCCGGCCTACCACATCCACAATGACCCAACCATTGAGAATACAGACCACCCAGCGCACAGCACAAACTTCCAAAGTGGCAACCCCAAAGAAAAAAAAGATGTGACGTCCTCGATGTACCCCAATGCTTACCAAGCCTGAGCCTGACCCCCTTGTGCACCAGCCATATCCAACAAAAACTCTGGACGTACAAGAAAGACAAGGATTTTACTATGACATCTATTAAAGCCGTTAACATGCTTTACTACGATGACCTAGACATATTCCACATAAATGATTGGAAAATTCACACCTGCAACAAAAGAGGCAGTGACGGGGGCCCCCCGGTTGCCCAGAAACACAGAAGCAAAACCACACAACCTACGCTCCTATGATTGCCCCCACCCCTATTCAAAGTAGTTAGATTAGTGCCAAAAATCACTCAAGCTGCTGCTCGCACTGATATTGCATGTGCTGGGAGCACCTCAGCAGCACCGCCAGCCACCAGTAGAGCCACCAACCCCAGACAGCACTGACCTAAAGACCTCAGCAATCCTCGGCGTGACATCCACCTTGTCGAGATCAAGTACTGTGAGGACACCAGACCTCAGAACCAGCTGAACGCCGCAAAGGAACAGCACAAAGACCTTTGCAACATTCTCCAAGGAGCCTCTGTTACTCTTCACATCATCCTTTTGGGTGTATGTCGGTGGCACCATCTACAACACTCACACTCTAAAGCCTTTCTAGGAACTGGGTCTTGATTCTCAAAGAGCTAAGAAGCTTGCCTCCAAGCTCCATGTGCACTCTGTGAACTTTGCTGCTAAACTTGTCCATACCAGACGTGCCCTTTCCAGTACTGTTATCAACTCTCATCAAGAGCCGGTTTCAGGCCAAGCCTGCAACCCTCCTGATCCCCATTGATTTTTCCTTTCCTTTTCGCGGTGGAGGAGCTTTACGGTACTCGGCACCAAAGTGGCTCCTTTTCCTTAATTGATGTGGGTTCACTGCCTGCGTAGTTTTTCTTTTCTTTTCTTTTTCTTGTCTGCGTTAGCTTCACCAAGGTAATGGTGGGCGTGCATATGATGCTTTAGCTTGTCCTATAGGTTTGGCAACACTCACAGCTCTTCTGCATGGGAGCCATCTTTGTTAGGCACGGTTAGCCAGAACACCTCCAGCATGGAATGGGAAAAAACACTGCTATCCGGATTAGAACAGGAATTTGAGGGGGGGGGATTTTGCAATACCCGGCATCAACTTCACAAACCAGAAATTGCCAAGCAGCCAGAAAGAAAAGAAATAACTCCGCTGGTAGTGATGACGCAGCCAGCGTGATTAAGGAAGGGGGTTATGCCAATACCATAGCAAACTACCATGAACACTATCAGACTCTCATCAAAAATGGCACTGCCAATGGAGCCGCTAGCAACGCCTACCTAACCCTATGTCCCTGTTAAAACCAAGTGCATCATTATGAACAGAACAGGAACCCTGCGCTACCAAAAGCATGCGGTATAGATTAAGCACTTAATAAACCTAACTTGCCCCCTCTGCCCTCAACTAAACAGTGCCCTGCATATCCTTTCTGGATGCCAACACACGCAAATAAGAAATATGATCACAGAGAGACACAACTTAGCATGCAGCATGATCTTCAAAGCCACCAGCAAGACAGGCTCCCTAGGGTCCTGCTTTGTCTGCATGGATATTGGTAGCAGCGAACGGCTGGCTACCTATGCAAAATCTTCAGATTCCCGATACAGCTGAAACTAGGATTGTATCAAAGTGGCTCTTTCCACCCCGCTTCTCAGACATAAATAGGTTTACCTCCAGCTGTCCGGATGCCGTACTGGTTGCCCCATCTCCGTGAAAACAAAAAAGCAACAGACTAGCAACGAAGGGGGTGGGTTCTTAGGAGTGGCAGGGGGCAACTGAGGGAGACCAGGAGTACCTCAACAGCACCGCCAGCCATTAGCAGATCCACCTTCCCTAGACAGCATCGACCCAAAGATCTCAGCATTCTTCAACGTGATATTCACCTCATCAAGATCTAGTACTGTGAGGACACTCGACCGCAGAACCAGCTGAGCGCCACGCAGGAACAGCACAAAGGCCTCTGCTCCATCCTTCAAGGAGCCTTCGTTACCCTCCACACCATCCTTTTGGGAGTGGGTGGCACAATCTACAACAATCTCACGCTGGAGCCTTTTTAAGGAGCTGGGCCTTGAATCTCAAAGCGTTAACAAACAAGCTTAAAAGGTTCATGTTCATTCCGTCAATTATGCTGCCAAACTCATTCATATCAGGCGTGCTCTTTCCAGCACTATTATTAACTCTGATCAGGAGACGGTTTCAGGTCAAGCCTGCAACCCTCCTCATTGATAATTTTCTTTCCTCCTATTGGTGGAGTAGTTTTGCGATACCCGGTACCAAAGTGGCTCCTTTTACTTAATTAAGGTGGGGAGCAGTTTTCTCTCTCTGTGGGGAGTGTTTTTTTTCACTGCGTATGTTTTTCTCTTACTCAAGTCGCTCTGTGTACAGGCTGACAGGACAAGACGCAAGCGTTAGGTGGGTGCTTTCCACGGGAAAAGCATATCAATTTGCCAGAGGTGGTCATATGAGCAAAAGTTCTGGAATGTGACTTTTTTGGTGCAAACCATGTTCAAATAATATAACTAGATGGTTCACAAAGTTTAAGGCAAAATGGCCCTCCCCAGTGGCCTGGGCAGAATCTCATTTCAGATTTCGCCACTGAGATTTCACGTTTTGGGCCACAGCACCCTAACAAGGGCTTCTTTTCACCTCAAAATACGACAGAAGTACTTCTTACATGATAAGGAGTTGTTTGGAATACTGAAAACCAGAATTGGTGGAACTTGGTTTTCCACCCTTTCTGGCACCCCTTTTGCTGGTTTTTTAGTGGAATGGGCCAAAATGGGGTAACTGGCCAAGTACTGCTCCGTTTTGCCCCATTTTTGTTGCAATGATATTATTTAGTGAAATGTAAACGATTCATATAAAATTGACACAAACCAGGTCAGTGGGTGGTGAGATATGAGAAATTGGTGGTGAAATATAGGGTTCACGTCGCGGGCAATTAGACGTGTGCGCCGGAACTGGCTGTTTTCAAGCTTAGGTGCTACCTCTGGGTCCTGAACTTGATTGTAGCCAGCTGGGTGACCAGTACTCAATTCACATTTCAAAAGCACCCCCATTTGCGGCCTCAGATGACCACCTCCGTTAATTTGCATATGCTGCCAACCACCAACCACTCAATTCTTTTGCTGTCATATTTGTTTGTTGAGGGGACTTAAAGAAGGAAAAGAAAGGAAAAAGACTCCGCTGGTAGTGATGACACAGCCAGCATGATTAAGGGGACTCAAAACACCCAAAAAACGGGAATGTATGCCAGGTAAAATCACTGTCACAGCAAAGTACAAGACTCTCCTTCCCTCCCGTACGGTACCGCAACATCATAGCCAGAAATTGCCTTCTTCAATGAACGGGCTTTTCCAGCTCATTAAACAAGGCTACCTAGTCAAAACATCTTTTATTAAGAAATCAACTGTCTGTCTCACAAATCTTTACTACCAATTCACTACCGATTGGGCGTGACATACAGTTTATGATTTGTTATAAAGATCTGGCAGCAATTTGTGGGGTTCACGCAACAGCAAATCAAGCATGTGCGGCCCAACTGCCAAGCACCAAAATAATACCTACAGACAGATAATTGTGTGTATGTAAAAACTGGGGCTAACATTGGAGCATTTGTGCCAAAGAGCATCATAAAGCATGCCCTTTTTGGGCCTCACTGCCCCCTGCCACTGATACCGGGTACCATCAAACTCCTCACCACAGAATGGGGATGGGGATTAGGAGAGCTGCAGCCTTGGTCTAAAGCTTGTTCCTGATCTTTGATCTGGAGCAGGCCTCTTGGGGCCAGAAAAGGGAGTTTTCGAGGCGAGTGTGTATTGCTGCGGGAACGGCACCCCTCCCCTGCAAGTGCACCGATCATTCCGGTATTCCTAAACAATTACTTCTCCTGTTGTCACAGAGCGGCTTGAGGAAAGCAAGTTAATTGAACAGCACAGGATGCATTGGCGTATCGACTTGGCAATCTGCTTTCTAGCAATATGAGACTAAAAGGAAAAGGCTAAATAGCCAGTACAGCCATGTGTAGCACAGCACACAGCAGGGCAGCGATACCGCCCCGTTGTCTAGAACCTTTTGTAAATGTGTGTACACTTGAGTGTTGTTCTTGCTCAACAATACTCATGGATCTCATTTTTGTGTGACGACAAAAAGGGACTTGACAACACTATTAAAAACACAATACCCATTTCTTACACCTTCTGTCCTCTACACTAACAAGATGCTAGCCCAGAGGAACGTAGCCAGCGCCAAGGCCGTGGCCCCAACCGCAAAGCCTGTCGTGGCGCGCACCGTCGCCCGGCCAGCAGTGCAGCAGAGGAAGGCCGCAGCTGCCGGCCTCGTGTCCATTGCTTCAGCGGCGTTTGCAGCTGCCCCTGTGAGTAGCGTTGCTGCCATCGTGTGCCGAAAAAACAAGCGAAGGGACGTGCTGCACTGTGTGCTCCTGCCTTCCTTCCTGGAACTCGGGGAGATTCTGTTCATGCAAGGCTTCTAGCTAAGGAGGGATAGGAGGCCAAGTGCTGGCGGGAGGTTTCGGCTCGTAGGAGGAAGGCCAATTGCTCATTTCGCAAAGCTTGGTCTGTCTGTGGAGCACGCACGCACGCAAAGCTCTCTGTCATCGCATCGCATCGCTATGTAGTGTTTGTGCTTGAACAGGAACTGTGCTTGCATGCCATGGAATTTCTGCTCTGTAGAAATGACCCACTCAATGATCCTTGACCTCGCTCCTGAACTCGCTTGCTGCTGCTGCTTCCTTCTTCATCAACCACAGGTTGAGGCTGCCAATGTTATGGCCAATGTAGCCAGCGCTACAGAGGGCTACCCCTTCGTGCCCCCCCCATGGGCCCCCTCTCTATTCGTGCCTCTGACTGGCTTGCTGCTGCCAGCCATCGGCATGGCTTGGGCTTTCACCTACATTCAAAAGTGAGTAATGGCTGGGGGTTGGGGGTCGTCACCTTTAACCGGCATGTATGCGTGACTTTGCACGTATTTGCAATGCCGTTGGCGGCAGGAATAATTACAGCGTGATGCGTCTCTCTTGATCTGTTGCATTATATCAAGTTAGACATTTCACGCTGCAGAGAACCTTTCATTTGCTTACAGCTCTGCGCCAGAAGTATAAACATTAAACAGTCTAAAAGGCTCCTCAGTGGAACAGTTTTCCTCAGTAGGAGTCAAAGCCATCGCTGTAGAAAGGGACGGATTTCTTCACAAGTGATGCGAAGGAGGATGGATGGTTGCATAAACAAAACACAACAAGGATGTTGTAGTCATCACGTCATTGTCATCATGATAAGTGTGTTTTTCTCAAACAACCGATCATTCAATGTGTTCTTAGTCACGCCCCTGCCTGAAATTGGCTCTGTAGACTTTTGTCCATGTTTACCAGAAGGGGCCGACAGAGGCCCCAAATGAGCATGCTTTGCAAATGTTCTAAGGGTGTGGGTGCCCCAGGTGCTTGTTCTTGAGCTCAGTATCAGTATGCAGCTCTATTTACTATTGGGACGTCTACGTAGAAATAGCTCTATTTATTGTTGGGACGCCTATGTAGAAATGGCTGCAGCGCGAACCCTTCTTATCAAACGCCTGTGTGCTGTACCTGACCAGGAGTTGAGTTGTTTTAAGACCTGACCCCTCCTAACCTAATTTTCAGCATCCAGAGAATTATGATAATAAGCTAATAAACTGGTAGTGTTTTCGAGGTGAAACGAGTCTGGTTGGGTGTGGTGGTTTCAAATATGTGCATTTTAAGCCATATCTAGGCACTTGCCCGGGCCAGCATGTTCGTCCATTTCGGCCAGGACTCTATTAATTTATTGATTCCAAATTTATGTTAGGAATTAAGACACAATCTGCATAAAAAGGCAATTTGGGGCACTTGCCTCTTTAGTCCCTTGACGAGATACCTACGTTAACCTGCCACCTTTCCCTGTGAATGCTACTCTGCCTGTTTTATAGGCGCCCCTAGTGTGCACTTCTCTTACTGCCTCCAAGCGTGCATGTCAAGCTAAGTCGCCACTCTCTGAACTCTTTTTTACCAATTGTTTGCAGGGAGAAGCAGTGATTGCTGTCCAGAATTGGATTTGAACAGGCGGATGAGCGAGGGGCACTTTTTTGTTTCTGGGACATAGATATGGGGAATAGTTTTGCAAAACTCTCCATGCATCCAGCCCAGGCATGCCAGTGGAGCAATGACTCACTGCAGTCATGTCTGTGGCTTGAGTTCCCGTTGTTTGAGGTGGTGCTGGTGGACAATCTGTAGATTAAGTTTGCATGGCTCTCAAGGCATCCTCTTCTGTATATGGCCTATATGAATTGATCCATAAATTTTGGTACGTCAGTGTTTGAGCAGGTACTCTCCATTACGAACAGATGATTACGATCACGTTCCTTGTAAAAAAAGTTGGCAGACAAGAGGAGTGTCTGGAACCCAAATGATGCAATATTTCATTGAGGAGGGGGTGCAACCGAGTCCTGTTTTCCTTGTAAGGTGAGGTAAGGTAAGGTTACATCGCTATATATGCCTCTGGTGGGCATCTGAGCGGAAGCTTGGAAAAAAAGCCTGTAACCAAACCAAAAAACGCTAGAAAAATCAAGGGAACAGGGCTAGGCATTTAGCTACAAAAGAGGCAACACCAAAAATATCGGGTTGGTTCATAAAGGTCCTCAAACGAGCTGGGCCATCCTCAAACTGAGGTGGGAAGATAAGCTGTTGCTGTGTGCAAAGTCTGACTAGATGTTCATGCGGACAGTCCAACAAAATGTGTTCCTCA
>Ga0307960_1000976_pt1 | contig 16254 bp, 15 predicted proteins | sample OrgLakmetagen542_FD_201832 | JGI IMG/M metagenome (GOLD analysis project Ga0307960, IMG submission 201832) | Saline water microbial communities from Organic Lake, Antarctica - #542 | ecosystem: Environmental > Aquatic > Non-marine Saline and Alkaline > Saline | place: Antarctica: Organic Lake... | reverse complement strand
TGCTGCCCCCACACGGTCTGCTGTGCTGATGGGCACTCCTCTCCCCTTTAATTGACTCAGCCCCACTGTTTCCACCAGCTGCTGTGCGTGCGCAGGCTGAGATATGTGCAGTGTGCGCGCAGCCCTGTCCCTGCTGATACGGAACCCCACAAACATCCTTGCCTCCCCCATGTCCTTCCCTTGAAACTTCTCTAGCAGCTGCTGCTTCACCTCCTGCACCCTGCTCAGCTCACCCACTACCAGCAGATCGTCTACATATACCACCACCCAGACCCTCTCCAAACCCTCCCCCTTGAACACCAACCCTGGGTCTGCATCCCCCTCCTTGAACCCAAACTCTTGCAGTGCTGCCTTGAGAGTGGCGTGCCACGCACGCGGGGCCTGCTTCAGTCCATACAGAGCCTTCCTCAACCTACAAAATAGCCTACTGCTTGCTCCCCCCACTTCATACCCCTCTGCTTGCTGAACCCACACCTCCTCCCCCAGCGCACCGTTGAGAAAGGCTGTGGTGGAGTCGAGCTGATGCACTTCCAGGTCGCGAGCAGCGGCTATAGCGAGCACACTCCTGATGGTCTGGACACGGCCAACAGGGGCGTACACCTCCCCGAAGTCCAGGCCAGGACGCTGCGAGCACCCCTTAGCTACCAGACGGGCCTTAAAACGCAGCTTCTCTCCCCCCTCCCCTTCGGTCCCACCTTTCAGAGTAAACACCCACATCACTCGCAGAGGCTTGGACCCCCTGGCCAGTGGCAGCAGCTCCCATGTGTGGTTTATCTTTATCGCGTCCATCTCTGTGTCCATTGCCTCCTTCCACTGTGCTGCTTCTGTGCTGCTGAGGGCCTCCTGTACGCTGCTGGGCACTGCTGGGTGAGGGATGGAAATGAGGGCCCACTCTTCCTGGCGTCATAGGTTAGCCCAGGCAAAGTCCCCAGCCAGGTGTGCCTGATCGTACTGTCCATGTCGCGCCCCGTGTGCCAGCATGTCGGGACGGGAAGGTGCGGCACGTTCTCGTGAGGAGCGACGGAGTGGTGCTGGGGCTGGGACTACTGGATTTGCTGCTGCTGGGTTCTCCCCTCCTTGCCCTTCCTCACTATCACCCTCTCCACTCTCCTCCCTTCCCACACCCCCTCCTCCCACACTCTCTGCTGTCATAGCTACCTCCTCCTCGATCACCACCTCATGCTCTGCCATCCCTGGTACATTGTCCTCCCACCTGTACTCAGGCCCCCAAAACTGTCTCAGGTCTACCTCTTCCATCACGTCTTCCTCTTTTTTCTCTGGTATGTTTAAACCCCATGCTGAAAAGGTGAACCCCATGTCGTCTCCCTCATCTTCAATCGCTACGAACGCCCTCGCCCCGCTCTCACCTCCGCTCCACTGCTGGGGCTGCTGAGGGCACTGGTCTTGGAAGTGCCCGAATAGGTGGCAGTAATAGCACTTGATGTTGGGCTTCAGCACTCCGTTCCAGCCTGCTACTGCCCTTGCTCTCCCGGCACCTCCTCTTCCTTCCCTTCCCCTCTGTGCAGGAAGTTCGTGTTGATAAACACGCTGCCCAGAGGGGGCCTGGCTTCCCCTTCCCTGCTGGTCCCCTCCTCGATACCCTCTTGCTCCATGCCCTCCGCCTGCATACATTGCTACCTCTTCTTCGTGCTGTCCCCACACACTCTGCTCCTCCTTCATCAGCCTTGGCAGAGCTGTGGCCATGGTTGCGCCGCTGTCGCTCTCTAGCACCGTGCGCAGCACACTGTGGCGGGCATGCAAGCCTGCAAGCGCCACGTCCAACACTTCTCCCTCCTTTGGCTTCGTGCCACACTGTTCCATTTCCCTGGCTGTCCGTCTCACTCGTGCAAAATACCCCTGCACCTTCTCCGATGTACCTTGTGCCCCCTCACCGTTCTTGGCACCAATATCTGACCATGCTGTCTGCGTGGCCCTTCTCCTTGCTTTGCTCTCCCCCAGGAACACCTGCTCCAGTGCTAGCCACGCTGTCCTTGCTGTGTCTGCATCCCTCACTGTATCCTTGTACTCCGATCCCACTGCAAGCAGCAACGCTGCCTGTGCTTTCTTCACTTTCACTTCCCATGCAGCCTTCTCAACTCCAACAAACTCCGCTGCGGCTGCTACTGGTTCCTCCTCCAGTGCTGCACCATAATCCTTGAGTGTTGCATTTGCCATGAAGTCTCCACTCCAGTCTCTTCAGCTGCAGCCAGCACCCAGCTGCTACATCTGAAAGTATCTGCCTGCTCCGCTGCTCTGTCCGGCCTCGCCTGTCATGTCTTGCGCAGTGGTTAGCGTGACTGGGTTGATAATTTGTTGTGATATCAGGATCATTTACAGAGAGAGAAAACAACCAACGAAGGGAAACTAAAAGTCACCTGATTAACTAACTGCCTGATACTACAACACACAGTTGCAACTTACAAACACAATTGTAGTTCTAATTCATTGCAACGACACACAATTTTGACAGGTCTAGAGTCAGCCTTGTTCTGCTTGCCTTACTGTTTCTTAATTTGATCTATGCTCATGCGTAAGGTGCATACACAGAAGCCTATTTTTTGCTGCACCCCACGTGCACATGAATATTGGTTTTACAACACAGGTGGATTACGATGACACGCCTGTCGTACCATTTTGCGACCGGTGCTTCAAGACGCCTGCCACCAATATCGTGCAATTGAGGCTGGTGACCATTACACCACAGGTGTGGTAACGGTACTTTGTACAAAAGTGCGTTGTTTATACGGCAATGTTATCAAGCCATACAGAACAAATACTGCTATTTCTCTTGCTAGCAATTCTTGTCATCATATTTTTTTAGAAAAAGCTCTTGTACCATACTATAAAAACAAATATCACTTATCTTTTTTGTCACACACAGGATGGAAATCCTCCCCTAGTCAGGGCAGCTGTTTACAGCAACGATATATTGCTAAAAAAGATGCTACCAGTTGATGGTACAGCTGTGGGCACAGCAACCACCGTCACAACATCAGCGGCCCCAGACGGCTATCACTTGCCTAGAGTAACCAGCATTGAGGGCTGGACTCCTGCACAGGCACACCTGCCCGCACAAGACAGCCTAGATGACACTGTTAGTGGGGAAGGCAGCGTGGCAAAGAAGAGGAAGGTGGTATTTGGTGATGAAGATGAGTAGGACCAACCCTCCACTTGCCTGCCTTTTTTTAGTAATACTGTGCAGCATGGTTGAAAACGTTTGAAAACGTTCTTTCTCATCTTGAATGCATAGATCAATAAAAGCACCACCATCAAAACCGTTCTAAATATTGATTTTACTCTCTTCAAATTGATGCCATTGTGAAAAGAGCACACAACTCTGTACAGTAACAGACCTACCAATTTACAAGACAACGACACTTCAAGTGCTGCAAAATAGTAGCTTCCTCCAGATCTATAGCAAACTGCATCTACAAATACTACAAAAATTACTAACCAATTCAAAATGGCACATGTTCACTGATCTGCAAACAGACAACTATCGACCATGCTACATATCTACCAGCCTACAAATCTAAAAATGTACAAGAGAATAACAGGACTACAAATCTACGAATGGAACATACACGGGGACTAGGGTTCCCTCGTGCGAAGCCGTGTATTTTGGACTTTAGGTCACGAAGTGTCTAGGGCCTATGGTTTGCTAGAGAAACTGAGAGTCTTATAGCTAAGAAAAGTGTCCCTTTTAGCGTATAAATTTTTAATAGCCAAATCCTTGGTGCTTTCCGATTGGCGTGCGATGCCCTGGTTGGCAAAGCTGAAGCTTTTTTTTGAGCTCCTCAATATAAAAATTAGATAGCTGGAAAGAAGACTTAATTTTAAGACATACTGGACCCTGCCAAAGCCATTGGCGATGCCGCGAAATGCAATCCTGACGCTTTTTTTTGAGCTCCTCGAATAAAATTGATACAGCTCATAGATAATTTTTAACTGCGATGCCTGCGAATGCATGACGACTCTGAGCAATCCAGTCGGCTGTTGTGGAATGGTGGGTTTCTTGTACGACTGCTCATCTATTATAGTGCCTGTTGCTCGCTCTTAGCAGGCTGGGTTTTGGGTGGACAAGTGTGCGGCGTGCTTTATAGAAGAACCAGGCACTAGGAAACTCGTTCTGGGCCCTGCCGGGAATAATATTGCGGTTCGTTATCGTGTCTTGTGAAATCTTTGGTGTTATTTGTTTTGCTCATGAGCTCAGCACTCAAACGCTGTGGCACTTAAATCTCTGCACTCCTCTATTGCTTCATTTGACCACACTTCTACACCAATTGCCCAATATTTGGAGAGCATTTTAGCCTGATTTAGCTGATAATTTACCCGTCTTGACTTTTTGGGCAGCAGCATACCGTCGTCGACATGTCGCATACAACTTTTAGCCATTGAAATTTTGCAATTACACATCGAACAGCAGGGGGAAGTCACACAGTCAGTTATATTACAGCTGGCAAAAGCCAAAATGAGTTTCATGGTGCTTCGCAATTATGATTGCCAAAAATTAGGAAAAACATACTGGTGCTTATAAGGGCGCGCCATGATGGCCATGGAGAGGGACAAGGGTCCTCCCGTAAAAGGGCCATGGAAACAGCTCAGACTGGGTTCAGTCTGACAGTGAGGGTTACAGCCCAGCTGTTGGCCAGGGAGATGGAGAGCTCATCTGTGCACAGCGAAGGCCATTCATCAGCTGTCCCACTACAGACAGAAGGTGTGTATTCCTTCTTGCCCCAGCTTCTTTGGAAGGCTGCCTATGAGTTCTTGATATTCAAAAAAGCCACGCACTCACAAACACACTTGCATATGCAAGTGTGCATTAACGTGCAATATTGAGCTCACCTGTCCTTTCGCTTGGGTGTCCGCTGGAGGCACTGGCCCCCTGATAGCTGTAGCCAAACACCTCTACTAAGTGTAAAACACGCTCCCTGACTTGCAGGTTGTACGGGGAGTGCTGGGGAGGCTGTTGTTCTGGCCAAGCAACTCCGCGCGTGCTCATAAGCACCAGTTTGTTTGTCCTATTTTTTAAAAATTATTAAAAGTCTTCCGGTGATGATGCCAATCATATTTGCGAACCGCATGACGCTAGCATAAAAATAAAAAATAAATATTCATAAACACCAATAAGGTGAGGAACAACTTTTGATGCTGCCTTGCCGCGTGCGTGCTCTTGACTAGCTTCTCTCAGTAGTCGTCGATGTGCTTACCAATTGATGCGTGCGTGCTGACCACATTTCCACGCGCGTGTAATTGAACTGGTGCAACGTTGAACGAACGTACGTTAACGTTGCACCAGTTGTAGAGCTTCAGTAACATCACTACAACTGGCGAGGTCTTGCTTCTACTGTGCGCATCATGCATGGCAATGTCGTGATTGTGTGGCACGTATCTGATGATGAGAGCAACACAGGCAATAGAGCGCGCGCCGGGTAGGAACGAGTAGTCGCTGAGCCCTCGATCCCGGGATTATGCCTCTTATATTCCCGGGATTCCCCTGCACCATGCCAGTGAAGTTACGATATTCGCACTCACTGACCAGTCGCAGTTCAGTCGTAGTTCACTCGCAGTTCGATTCATCAATCTGTACAGGACCTCGCATCGCGAGACGACGACATCGCACGTATCTGCATGCAAGCAGTTCGATTATCCGTCCATAAATGTTGGACAACACTCAGCGACACGTCGCAGCCACACCATTCCGATCCACCTTAAAAAAACACGTGACCCTTGACGTTTATTTGACTTTTCTTGCACCTGTTCCTGTGTGCGCAGAAACATGAAATCCACTACTGCTGCCATCATGCTTGTGGCACTGGCGCTCATTGCTGGTAAGTCTAGACTGTCGAGGCTAGCCAGGACTTACTTCTAGCAGAAGCAATCAGGTGTGCTATTGAACACCGGTGTGCGTTTGAAAGAATTTCGAACACCGGTGTGCTTTCAATAGAATTTTTCTGCTGCACCGTAGCAGCGTGTTATTGTAAAAGGCATACTTTAGATGACAGACTAGGAATTGTATTCCTATATTTATCGTTACATGCACATCCAGAGTGTATGTGCTTTCTTTCTGCTGCCCATCTCTGCGTGTGTACGAATTAGCTGATGCTACTTATTACTATAAACACACTGTGCAGCAGTGCAGTCTTTGCACATTAATATTAGGTGTTGTTCATGGATCATTATTTGTCTCTAATAGCGCCGAACGTTGAACCAATCAACAAGTAGGTGTACACTAGCAAGGAGTATTACCTGCTTTGCGAACCGGATAGTGCTCATCAGCAGAAAAATGGTCAAGTCTGATTTAGTACTTACTTGCCTGATGCTTTTTTGCTTGTCCGCAGGTGCATCAGCAGCTGGTGAAGCGACAATGACAGCCACCATCACCCTCAAGGATACTGCAACCCATGATTCTGCAGGTAAGAGCTCTAGAGAAAGATCTTGTTCTTTTGTTGTTGGCAGCCTGCTGCAACTGAAATAGGATGACTTGCTATATTGCGCAGAATACATGAATGTTTTAGGGTTTTGGCCTTTGCTCCTCTCGTAAGTTTTAAATTGGAAACGCACGAGCTGAGCCCCCATCCCATGCACAACAAAAAACTCAAGAAAAAGCTTGGAGTATTCTTTGTCGGCAATGGATGAAGTTTGAATGCTTACTTAGCTGCTACTGCTGCCAGAATTTACTGGCAAATACAACACCCAGCATGATTAACTGGGAAAGACTCGCTGATGCCAGCAAAAAAGGACCCCTTCCCGTCAAAGTTTCAAGGGAAGCCACTTTATGGGGATCAGGGGGGTTCAGTTCAGAGACGCCTACACCCCCATCCCTTAGCTACTCTCATAATCGTGCTGTAGAGCACCTAATTATATGACCAGCACGCTGCAACTGGGGTAAGCAAGAGAAAATTTAAATTGTGCCCGATACTGGGCTTCCTTTTTCCAAGCTTTCAGTCGAGGAGACATTTCCTGAAATACCTTGTCAAACCCAAAATAATTGCCTGGTTCAATTATGCAAATGCAGTGAAAAACATTGCTGAGGTAGAGACTGGCTTCAAAGCATGGTTGAGCGGATTTCAGATCCCAGATGTGACTATCCAGTCCGTCTCTGTAGAAAAGGGCAGCGGCCCAAAGGAGCTGGAACTGAAAACTAAATTCAGCATTAGCAGTGCAAAGGTAAGTGGAACGTGCCATTTGGGTAAGTAGTGAGCTGCACACACAATGCTGACTGGTGGCCATTATGTCTGTGTGTCTAAGCTTTCACATCTGTTGCTGTTCCTCCCTGAATGTCCAGCCGCAACGCAACTGCCTTGAACAGCAACATGACTCCCAATACATTGTCTTAATTCTTTATTTGTAACATGTCTCATGTTGTTTTGCACTCCTTGCTCAAAAATCGCTACCACTTGCTCGACCCCAAAAATGCGAGACAATGCAGCTGCTGAGGCGGCCATAAAAAATCACTGCCACTTTCTTGATTACAAAAACGCAGGACAATGCAGATGCTAAGGCGATGATAAAGAAAGATGTCGGAGCTGACCTGGAGGACAAGAGGGATGGTTTCAACACTGAAGTAGAAAAGCAGTTCGGTATATCCGATGCAGTTCCTACTGGCGGGATGAGTGCATACGAGGTTACTGCCGGTAAGCTGGCGAGAAATACATTATCCATTTGCAACACAGAACAGCTGGGGCAGCAAAACTCTTACGTGTACTGTGCCATACAAATGCACCTTGGGCGCCTGAAGCAGGCTTCAGGCGCATCATCGCAAGCATCACAAGCACGTACGTCTAAGCTCTTGAAAGCCCTAAGTTGTAGATTCTTATTGTAGCCAGGCACCCGCCCTGCTTACTGACCAAAACCGCTTAAATCTACATGCAGAGCCTGATCCTGATCTGACGGGAGGCGAGGCCACCATGAGAACGACATTGACATTGTCGAGCAAAGAAGCCCAAAAATTTGCCCGTGAGTGCCTGCATTAAATGAGCCTGGACTGGCTTAGGTCATATATTTTTGACTGCAAGATTGGGTGCAGAATCACTACGAGGTCACGACTTTGTGTTTTTAATTTCGACTTTCCCTTCTACAATTTGAATGCACGTTCTTCAATGATATTGCGCAGTTGACAACAAAAAAGACGTGGAGGCAGGCATCAAGGCCTGGATGGAAAGCGTGCAGGGTGTCACTGTGGATGACGTTTCCATTTCTGGCAGTGGCGACACAAAAATTAAGACCAAAGTTAAAATCACCATTGCTGATGTTGAGGTAAGCAAAAAGTAGACTTGTTCCGTAGAAGCTAGGCTGGAAGCAAGACACCATCATGCGCTTCAAATCATCCATGCTCATGATTCTCAAAAGATCACAGCACCTCTTGTCGCAACATACTTGCTTTCTTTGCCTGCAACCTCCCTAGAAATGGGGCACTCAAATTGTGAATTCAGATAGCACGCTTGTTACATGATGTGACGGCACAGACAAAACTGGCGCAAGGTACCTTGTACACTGCCTCGCAAATGCAGGATGATGAAGCCGCTAAGGAAGCTATCGATAAATACCTAAGGGATAATTACAACGACATCCTTGCAAGCTTGAACACGGCAATTAACAACGAAGTCGGGTCGACTGGTTCAACCGTAACAAGTGCTGGCGATCTAGAAGTTGCTGCCGGCTCCAATGCCACTGCAATCCGTCTGACGGGTATGGCTGTCTTGGGAGCTTTCTTGTGTGCTGGCTTGGTTATCTGAAATATGTAATGTAAAATTTTAATAATGCCAGGCAGTTCTTTCCTAACTTTATTCATACAAATTGTGATTGATTGGCGAGGTACAAAGATGGGCAGGACATATAATAAAAGACACACAACACACACGCTATGACGCTGGACGCCACAGTCAGAAAACAACTGAGCTTAATAATTTGATGAATGCTGTATAAATTCTATCTATGATTTTCTGCGTGCCAAAGACATTTTTGATTTTGACGTGCCGATTGAAACGTAAATTATATATTCCGAATCTTAATGCTGAGAGCTATCAATTGGTATATAAATGAGTCGATTCTGAGGGGTCGGTTGGCTGGGTGGTCATTTAGGAAGGTTCGGAGATTACGGAGGGGTCTCCATTATTTTGCTGGGCCACTTCCAGCAAATATTAAGGTGTTTTTGGAATCCTCAGCTCAAGCCCAGTCGGTTGGCAGCTCCCTTGTTTGGTGATCTGATCAAAGGGGGGGATCTTGGTGCTGGTCACAGAAATGTACGGAATGGCCCCAAATAGGCCGCGGGAGTGTTTTCAAGCAAACTGCCAGCGATTGATTCCAAACCTGCAGTTCACGTATTGCATTATGATATAAAGATCTTATGGGTGATGCAAGATGTTTGTTGGAACTTCCGGAAACCTGCCATTCTCAACCCGGACAGCGCTTGCACCGAGCACACGTCATCACAACAACAAGTGGCCGGAATGCAGTGATATTGTATTTAATTTCCTGCTCATTGCGAACATGCAACAATTTGACCCCGCTCGCTCGAGAACAAGGCTTGCATATTGCGGCATCACCAAATGCTTTGGGCAGCCAGTATGTCTCAAAATCAAGTCTTTTTTCCAGCTGTATTAATTTTATATCAAGGAGCTCAAAAAAATCACACGTACCGTGCCTTGAAAAGGTAAATATACTTTGCTCTTGTAGCAACCCCTCAAATTCTGTGCAGCCTACGCTGGGAAGGCAGAAACACGTATCAAACTATAAATCTGCCAGTATTGCAAGAAAAGTTGCCCATAACCGAACAGATGGCCCAAACAATCCGTTACCCCTGGCTATGAAACCAAGAGACATATAACCCAGCAAACGTGATTTTAGACAAAATACTGTGTAGACACTTCCTGACAAGCAGAAAGGGGCGAAAAAAAATGTAAGCTGCCACTGCCTCGCTTCCTCGGACACCGCAAAAGCCGCTGGTTTGATTTACATTATTCTGCTAGAAGCTAGGAGTAACAGGAACCATCTACAGCAGCCACGCAAAAAATTAACTCCGCAGCCTCGGAGTTACTGGTCTACATGCCACAGCACACATTTAGGCACTCATTTAGAAATCAAGCCTACATACAGTCAGTTCCGCAAAAAAAACATACAGGATTTACAGGATTTACAGATAAAGCCATCAGTCAAAACGTGCGACTGCTAGGCTGCGTAAATAAAACGTGTAAAAACTGTGATTATTGTTGTTGTAGCTCCAGACTTGTAGCACGCACCTACAAAAAAACCCTTGGAAAGGGGAACAAGGCACAACGCTATTTGTGATATTGCAGCACTGAATAAACCAGTTAACAATTAGGCATCTGCCAGGACCAACCGACCGCAATGAATTATAAGAGGGGGAATCATCTGTGATTTTTTGGGCACATAAAAACATGGAGCGACTGTCACACTGAGGATATCAAGAATGAAGGAGGCAAATATAATTTTACATAAACTTATGTATGAGAAGCAGCACATGCACAACGAGAGGGTCTGGAACATTAAACATGGTCCGGTTCATCATTCTTTTGCTGCGGGCCCTGCTGCTAGATGAACTTTGAACCAGCACTTGCCTAGCTAAGACTGTAAAGATCAGGTATAGAGAGCGACTTGAAATCTGATATTAAGCGAATTAGCAGGCTTTTCCCATGTCCTCCAACACCACACAGCAAAGCACATCACGCCCCGGACTCGTTCAATTGAAACAGTGAATTTGACTCTTTATGTCTGCCTTGGAACCAACAGCACCTTGCAGCCAAGATGTACAGATGTTTGTTCTTAACATTCTTTGCAGGGGAAAGCACACTGCTGTTCGTGTAAGGTACTACGCTCAGGCAAGCGTCAACATGAATGAAACCTCTTTCATCTAAGCACACACCACGTCCTCTACTCAGTGAGCCAGCCTTTCATCAGTATTATCAAGCGTATCAATTGTTCAATCTGGCACCTCAGTGTGCGTGCTTCTTCGCGGTTCGTTGTAGAGTTCGTGCCCCCTCTCTCGTCGTGCTTGAATGACAACACAAATCATACAGATGAGACGTACTATTGAATACAACCCCCACAAATATCTGAGCAATGCTTTTGACAGTGTCCAGGCCTCTGCCTCCCAACCACCTGATCCCCACTGAAAAGACTTTTCTCTTTTGTTCTCTAGATGAGAAATGGGCCCTTCAATACCATACAAAGCATCCTTTATATGTGCAAGCAAGATTCCAACTGCACGCAAGGATCTTCAAGATCCTTGCTGCAAAGTCTGTTAGACACCATATGGCAAGGAAAGAACGGATTGAGTAGAATCCGACCACGATCAAGGTGTGCTTCAATGCAGCACATGCAGCCGTACCTACCATGGGGATTGCCTGCCCAAACACGAACCAATATGAGAAATGGTACTGTCCAGCCTGCCAAAACCTCTCTCAGGAGCAACGGGAAACTCGGCATAGACGGACAGAGAGCGAAATGTGGCTGGTCAGTTGAGAGCCAACATGCCATGGGAAGCAGCAAAGATGATCAGACCCAACCCTAGTTATGTAAATATGGCAGAAAAGTACGAAAAAAACAGCCACTATGTCCACCACTAGCACAAGAAATGAACCCACGGACAAAAACATGGATAACCTGGCCAGACATGGATGGGAGGATCCCAACAGGCGTACTCCCTAATAGAAATCTACACTATGAAACCATATCAGGGACAAGGTTAATTTATGTTTCAACCTACCGACCCACAAAACGATATCAAGGGTGCATGCAACTGTGAGCTATGGAACAAACAGGTCGATCTTGTCATACCACCTCCCGTACAAGAGACAACACATGACAGTGAGCAATACGACACACCTAGCCAACTGCCTCAAGAAGAGGACTGGCTAACAAAAGTCACACTTCCCAAGTTTCAGACCCTCCCAGAGGTGACATGCATGTGCGTACGGCATAGATGGAAAATGCTCCAGCACCATCACCCCTCAGCACCTCAGCGATTTACAGGATGCATATAACTCTGCTCGTCGTCAAGGTGCATATCCCCTCCTGATTCCCCCTGTCCAAGACCTTGCAAAAGAAATCCAAGGAGATTTCATCGGCTCCCATGAATTTCAATGACAGGCAACAATACCAAGGCCGAATGATCATATCATTGGGCTCTGCCCACCCATTACGTGACAGCCTTTCGTAACCATGCCCTGGTCACAAAAGAGAGAATGGCCTTACCTCTAGACTTCTCCCCAGAGCTTCAAGAGTTTTGGACAGCCCAACCAAGAGACAGAGTGTTGTGGCTGTGCCTAACGAACCGGGCGTTTTGCATGTCAGCTCATTCATGCCAAACTGATGCTAGCTTGAATAGAAGGGCTTGTTTGTATGCTGGCTTATTGTGGAAGTTAACACTAGAACAGGCCACCACCTTCCCATCATCAAGGCCAATGGTCCAGTGGCCACCTGATTCCCTGTAGGACATGTGTGAGTAGTAACCCTTATGCTTGTACACACCTGCTTTGTTTGCTCACATCATGATGTTTGCTTATATCTTCAAGGTGTGTTCAGACCATTATATTCATTTTTCTACTATAACAAAAAGGATGCTTGTAAAATGCACATTGTTATCATACGGATTATGATCCGTGGTATTTGTGGAGGAATCATGGTGTGAAGGTAAGATAACCTTAAAGGTTAAATTGCTATAAATGCCTCTGAGGGGCATCTAATCGGAAGCTTGGAAAAAGCCTGTAACTAAAGGTTAAGGGAAAAGGCCGCCCTTTTCCTTTCAAGTTCAACCTGTGACTATTGGCTAGTCACTCCAGAAACTTTCTTTGAAGGTCCTCAAACGAGTCGGGCCATCCTTAAATTGATGTGGGAAAAGAAGTGCAATGCTTACTGCATGCTTCCTAGGCAGGCTTACTGCATGCTTCCCACCCCGCTTCTTTGTGACTTATTGATCAGGCTTACTGCATGCTTGTTAGGCAGGCTTACCGCCGCTTGTTTGTCAGCCTCACTGTGGCTTCCTTCCCCGCTTATTTTTGGCTTACTGACCAGGCTTACTGCCGCTTGTTTGTCAGCCTTACTGTGGCTTCATTCCCGGCTTATTTGTGGCTTACTGATCAGGCTTACTGCCGCTTGTTTGTCAGCCTTACTGATCAGGCTTACTGTCGCTTGTTTGTCAGCCTTACTGTGGCTTCCTTCCCGGCTCATTTGTGGCTTACTGATCAGGCCTACTGCAAGCTTCTTAGGCTGGCTTACTGCCGCTTGTTTTCAGCCTTACTGTGGCTTCCTGCCCCGCTTATTTTTAGCTTATTTATCAGGCTTACTGCATGCTTCTTAAGCAGGCTTACTGCCGCTTGCTTGTCAGCCTTACTAATCAGGCTTACTGTCGCTTGTTTGTCAGCCTTACCGTGAATTCCTAGCCTGCTTCTTTGTGCTTATTAATCAGGCTAACTGCATGCTTCTTAGGCTGGCTTACTGGCGCTTAGTTTGTCTGCCTCACTGTGGCTTCCTAGCCTGCTTCTTGCTTTGTGGCTTCCTAATCGGTCTTGCTGCATACTTCTTAAGCAGGCTTACTGCCGCTTGTTTGTCAGCCTTACTGTGCCTTCCTTGACCTCTTATTTGTGGCTTATTACTGCTTGCTGATTTCTGTGGGTTACCTGGGCTTACCAAGCCTGCTTCCTTGGATTCTTGCTCCAGTAAGACCCCCTGCTTCATAGCTAAATTGCTAAAGTACTTGTGGCTTACTTATCTACAGTTGGCTTCCTGTCTGCTTCCTAGGTAGTAATCAGGCTGGCTTACTGGCCGCTTGTTCATCAAGTAAGCGATCATTAAGCCAAACAATAGATCCTACTAAGGCTTTCAAACATTCTGACGGAGTATTTGGATCCAGGACAGACCCCTCTTTATAGTTCACCGGATTCTCCATCTGCCACCCGATTCAAGACGATAAACGCATGGTCAAAGTAGTTCAACATGCAACCGCATCTGCCTTGAATAACAAAGAGGGAGGCAACCGCTACCTTCCTACTGCTTCCTAACTGGACGAAAAATAGCACCAACGCTTTTTACACAACCCGCACTGATAACAAGGATTTTTTCACTAAACTTTGAAACACCCCAAAGACAAAAGTTCGCTACATGCCACACTCCTCTACCAGCAAAGCTAAACACCACCCCTGCCAGAAGCAACATGGGGCATGCGCATCTTAGTAGTCTGGAACAAAGCTACCAGGGCGCAACTTATTACATACAACCCATCTTGATTAGAGAAAATAAAAGAATACCTATCACCAGCGGCAATCTGGAATTTATAAACACAGGCACCAAAACTTTTCTTGAACCACTAACTGATCAGGTTCCCCCCATCCTCGTGCAAGAAGGATACTGCCAAGAATGGCAAAAAGATTGTAGGCTCCCCAAAGACTCAAGAAACACAATTATCAATGCAAATAGTGGCGATATAAGCAATACATTATGCAGCCAGGTCCTCTCACATCATATGCAACAAAAGCGCTTGCTAGAACTCAAGGCCCCTAACTGGAAAGAACGGGCCTTCACAGATGGGAGTTGTATTACAAGCAAAGAAAATGGATATCGGTCTATTGGCGCTGGAGTGTACCACCCTCAATCCAACAAAATCACCACAGCAAATCCTGGAGAAACAAGCATCAACAAAACCATAAACAGGGCCAAGCTAGCGGGAATTGCTGCTGCCTTGATAAATAATTACACCCATATCACAACAGACAACGCTGGTGCACTATAGCAAATAAAAAATAGCATTCTATACCCCCAGCGCATGAAATGGCATAAACAACCCAAAATTCCTAGAGACCATCGTACACCACATCCAGCTATCTAAAGACACCATTCACCTCTACAAAGCTAAATCCCATGCTGGCATCCTAGTGAACGAGTGCGCTGGTGCCATACCCTCCCCCAGCCTGCTTGATACTCCACCAGATATTCCTTACACCTGCCAACAAGGGCCTCCAGCAGATAGGCTCTCCATTTTCTCAGATCTCGATGCAGTACAAACACGCATGCACATCCAGCACAAACTAGGTCCTAAGTCAAAAAAGGTTTCAAATCATCAGTCCACAAAGTGCTACAAAAAATACCAAGAACTGATCAAGGGAGGCATCGTCAAAAATGACACAAGTAAATCTTTCTGGAAAAATGCTAGTATCACCTCTGCAGAAGAGAAAAATGTCATGCTTTGCCGCACAGATTTGATATACAACCAAAAGCGTGCTGCTCAATGCAACAATATAGAAGGCCCACCAATCTGCCCATCTGCCAGAAGCTAGACGGCACCTACCACATGCTGTCAGGCTGCAATCATCCCATAAATGATAATGATTATTAATAGGCACAAAGCTGCTGGACATATGAATCCAAAAGCGATCCAACAAGGTACACAGGGTGCATGCTTGCTGGCACAAGCAGACGTAGGCAGTTGTAAAAAATGGTACAACAAGGCATCATACGCCCATCATAAGAGACATAGATAGAAATGATTCCAACCTGGCTCTTACCTTCCAATCTCAATGCACAAGGCAGCTGCCAGCTGTGAATTTCCGCTGCAGCGGAAATTCAGCACGCCAGATGGTATCATAGTTGCTCCGACCCAGCAACCACGCCCCAAACGAAACCCAACAAACACATATCAACTTTGCTGGTGTTACAGCTACGGCCCCCAGCAGGGACCTGACAGACAACAAAAAAAAAAGAGGAGGGAGGGCTCAAGCAGAGAAGAAAGCAAGAGGAAGCTGCTCAAGGAGACCCAGAACCAGGGAAAGGAAACCAGGAAAAAGAAAAGGACCCAAGTAGAGTACAGAGTTGAGGGAGCGCAGGACAGAAGACACAGAAGAAAACCAGGAGGATGGAAGGAGATGCCAAACACACGAAAACGGGGGGGAGACGCACAGAGTTGCAGTTGTTGAGACAAGAGCGGCAAGCATAGAAGCACGGCAAAGAGAGGCTAACACGGCCGAAGAACCCTGTTGACGGGCGGCTACTAACGGCTAGGATCCCCTCACCACCTAAAACGCCCCACACAAGCTACTAAGTCTGCCAATAATGCAAGAAGAGCTCCCCGTGGTAACCTAGAAGATGGCGCTGCCAATCCATACATTGGTTTTATGGCTATTAAACCAAGAGACACACAACCAAACAAACACGACATACATTTATCGAAATCAATACTGTTTAGACACTTCCCCTACTCAACAAGCAGAAAAGGCACAAGAACAACATAAGCTGCTAATG
>Ga0307960_1000973_pt1 | contig 16268 bp, 20 predicted proteins | sample OrgLakmetagen542_FD_201832 | JGI IMG/M metagenome (GOLD analysis project Ga0307960, IMG submission 201832) | Saline water microbial communities from Organic Lake, Antarctica - #542 | ecosystem: Environmental > Aquatic > Non-marine Saline and Alkaline > Saline | place: Antarctica: Organic Lake... | reverse complement strand
GATGAGGTGAGGTTGTGTCTGGTTTTGGGGAGCTGGGTGGTGGTGCTGATTAGAGCAAAACGATTGAATGCAGGGACCTTCACACAGCTGCTGCAACTGACGTGCTGGCATACAAACTGGTGATTTGTCTGCAGTGGCGTGCGTTCATGGACAAAGCTGCTCAACGCACCGCCACAACCATTCCAAGAATCCAAGAAATTGAGAGCTTGATCCGCCGCTCCATTGAGCTAACTAACTCAAATGACCTGGACAAGCTGGCTGCTTTGCAAGAGTGAGTGTGTGATGGACATTTTTTTATATTTGTCCCTTGCTGAACACTTACAGATCTTACATTACGGTCCAGAATTTGGTACATTTCTTTCCTGGCGCAACATTTGATTTGACACGTAGGTTTGCATTGCACAACCACAACACAATAATGTGCAGTAAAGTTACGTTACTACGGTTATAGTGTACATTACATTATTACTGAAGTAACAATGAAGTGAAGCAAGTTCAAGCAATTGCGTTTGTTGTGACCTACAGGGGGGGGTCACAGGACATGGACCTAGATGCAACATTCAAGCTTGGCTACAAAGTCCCTGTAAACGTTGAAGAAAAAATGGACACAGATGGCAAAACCGCTGAAGCACAATGTGTTGACACTGTAAGAGGCGGCGACGACACACGCTTTTCATTCAGCGTCCCTTGGCAACCTGGTGCAGATGACCAACAGCAGACAGGTGACATATCCTGGGATGAGCAGCGGAAAAGAAAGCAGACGCGCATTGCTTATTGTCGGTCAGATTATGCCTTTGTCTACTCGTGCATTCACACGTTAGCTTTGTGAGAGGTGATTAAAAGTCTGTCGACGTGAGCATGAATGATTGCAGATCCTAGCCAATGCTGATGATGAAGTATGTATGTATGCTTAAACGCCACACATACACCTACACACTCCTTACACACACAGGCGCCCAAGAACCAAGTGGTTCGGACATTGATTTAAGCGGGAGCAACCATGAATTTTCCTCCAGAAAACTCCTTGCTCGGGACAGCTGGCAGGGCTACCCACTGGTATGTGTGTATGATGATATATATATTGTATCTCTTTGTGTGCACCTGACAGCCTATGTGCACATTATCCGCCATTGTGCTCTAGGAAAATGAACTAATTTGCCCACAGGATGAGCTGACTGATTGAGGGCAACTGTGAAAATCGACCACTTGTGTTTGCTTCTTGCAGTTAGGGGATGGTGACAAACTGGCAGAGCGAACAAACACTGGGACAGATGGCAAGTATGGCCTTCGCCGGGTCGTGGGACTCAAACACAACCAGGTGCTTACTGCTTATTCCCCAGAGTGTTTTCCCTTCACATGATGCCAAGTTTGTCTGGATGTAGAAACTGCCCAATAACGTAATATCGCTCCAGTAAGCAATCACATTGTTGCACCTACAGGTATTAACTGGGGGGCTCATGCACCAGCAGAGGAGACACCCCACATCCATGCAGCCTGGAGGTGATCGATACTCGGCTGTGTGTCGTCAAGGTAAGCACCTCTTAACCTTTTGCAACACCCGCTTAGAATATGAGATGCAAGTAATTATCTCTTCTGCTTTATTGTTAGTTTTTGTTGAAGTCATAACAAGGTACTATTAAAGGCGTGAGAATGAGTCTCCATGTATTCCATGTGTCCTCTGCAACTTGCACACCGAGGCTAGACATTGCGGGTTTTGAATCGCTCACTTGCTGCAAGCTGTGTAAATGCCGAATGCTGGTTTTCCATTCCCTAATTTTATTATATATAGGTAATTGCAAAGGGGGCTGTCTGGGCAACCGTCCTGCAATGTAGCTGTTTTTGCATTCAGCAGGCAACCATGGTCACGCCACTCTATCAAAGTGGGACCAATTTAGCGTAAGAGCAAACTGGTGTCATGCTACAGAGCATTGCTCACATTGAATAAGTTGCACTATGTACTATGACAGAACTGCATGCATACTTAGGCACAAATTCCCCAGTACCTGCTTTCCACAGGAAAGTTGCAGAGGATTTCACTGCCAAATTCCATGCCTGAAAGATTACAGGAATACAGCAGCGCTGGTTGGATAGGTAGAAAGCTTTCAGTTTGGGGTTTGTCATTCACAGGGATGTCCTCTTCCCGAACATTAATCCTATTTGACTAGCATCTTCTGTGCTGACAAATTGCAGGTGGCCTTGCTATGGCTCTGGCCAGTGAATGCGGTCTCTTGAGAACCGACACCCTTGCTACAAATATTAATTCTTTTTGACCAGCATCTTCTGTGCTAATAAACTACAGGTGGCCTTGCTATGGCTCTGGCCAGTGAATGCGGTCTCTTGAGAACCGACACCCTTGCTACAAACCTGCTGGCAGCAGAGGCAGCAAAGGCAGCGGATGATGCTGAAGCAAGAGCGCGTGGAGATGAGTTGAGGCAGCAAACGGGATTTCCGTGGATAGGAGTGGTGGGTTTTTTACTGTCTGATCATCAATCATGGAGAGACGACGTAACTGGCACAACAGCACGAGAATGTTGGAGAGCCTGGAACCCCAGCAGCATTAGTAATGCTATTTGCGTGCACAAGATGTGTAAACACTCTGCTCTTTTGTATACGGTTCCAGTAGACACTTTATAGAACCAGATGACTAAATAAGCGCCAAACTGCCATCGACGTATCTGCTTGTGCAGGATCCTGCTTTTTTGCCCTCCTCTGGCCAATTCAATCCCCAGGTAAGCAGGGCTCATCGTTACAGAAGGTTATCACACAGACCTTGATGCTGGAGGTGCTGGTTCAGCTGCATCATTGTGGGAACCTGATCAGACGAGCGTCAGATTACAGGTTCACAATTGCATCTCAGACCTTACTCGTTTCCAACTGCTACTTGCACCTAAAAGGTGGCGCAAAGACCAGACGACTGGTACAACACAAGCTCGCAGCTCAACGGGAGAGGTGTGCCTTTTGGCTTCGCCCCCAGGGAAATACCAGGTTAGTGACTGCAGCAGGATTAGAAAATGATACTACGGTCTTCCTTTCATCTGGCAACAGGCACGCCTAAGGCGATTCATATTGGCCGAGGTAAAAGGATATGTTAGAGCAGAAGAGCGATATATGAAATGTGTTGTGAGGTATGTGCCCTTGATGCTATTAAGCAGTGTCCTTGAGCAGCAAGAAGTCAACGAGTCTGCCTAGCTTGAAAAATCTCGACAAGCCTGCAGTGCTACGTTGTGATCCAAAACTGTTGTGTAACTTTGGTGGCAAATTATTGTTGGAGTCTTTTTGGGCTTTGTCTCAGATAACTTGCTGCCCTTGTTGCAAAAGAAATGTCTTCATTTTTTGGTAAAGCCCCCCTTGTGGGGGCGTGAGCCCCTAGTGTTGACTACTTCCCACAAAACTTCACACAAGCCTCCCCACCCAGGGCACCTCCTGACCTGAGGCTTTGGCTGTCTCCTTAAAATAAGTTCTCTGGAAGGCATTCGTGATTAATAGGATGGGGGGTGGCAGGTTGGGCTGCAGGAAACATGCGTCCACGACATTCTGAGAGCAAGTTCTGGCCAGAATTATCCAGGGCACCTCCCGGGCTGAGTCTCGACATAGGCTCTTAACCAAAACCTTTACTGGGGAGAAAATGTTGTGGGCCCTGAGCTGCAGTATGTAAAGTTTAAGAACAAAATTGCAGTATGTATGGAAGCTCTAGGAAGCTGCCCAGAATTCCTCAACCAAGCCCCCGGACCACTTCAGCACACTTTCCTGGCTGCGTTTGCTCTGTCAAGGGCCCGGGACTGTCCATGCAAGCATGACTTTCTGAGTTTGGGTTCAATTAATGCTAATTTTGATGGGCGATATAGTTTTAGTAGTTTAGCCAGATGCTCATGACGCGTGAAAGTCTGCCATGCGACCCTTGAAGAATGCAGTGGGTCTGAGAAATTGTGGCCAGCCCCGGCACAAACACCATTCCTGTCCTCTTAGCAGCAGCACATCCTCACGCTTACTTCAACAAAGTTCGCTCCCTTGCCATGCACACCACTGCAGAGTCTGTGCAGGCAGCAAGGCACACACACACACGAGTGCACACACACGGGCGTGCTCACACGGACGCGCACACACATGCACACATGCACACACACACACACACACGTATACAAGGTTAACAAGGAAAAGGCTTTCAGATGGCTGACTGCTTGCCTGTTCATAAAGTAAAATATGTTTATGAAGACTGGACGGAGTTTGTTGTTTTCCTGATAAAAAAAAGCAGACACGTCCTGGGATCCTGCCTGTAAAAATAAGCGCGTATATCCTGCGGAGAGAAATCATGTGAGGGTGCGTGCAGTGGAAGAGAACACACACATATACATATGTACAATCAAATACAATACACACGCTCACGCACACACATACATACACAAACATGCGTGAATACACACAGGCACGCACACACATACACACATGCACACATGCACACATGCACATGCATGCACACGTTGCATTGATAAGTAATGATGGGCTTGGCAACTTTTCGGCATCGCTAGCAACGGTCCCCCACTTGTCTCAGCGTGGACCAATTACAGAGCATCCCAATAGACAAGGCCAGCTATTCTAAGTTTCGCAAGCAAATCTTGCAGCTGAGCCTGCACATTGCAGAATCCCAGCAATGACAGTCAGCCTCCAAACCTGAGAATGTATCATGATGTCCAACGTCCCCCCTTGCCCCGACATTTTCCACGCATCAGGTCTGCCTGTTGGCTATCCTCTTATCCTGGACATTAATCTGGGAAACAGAAGATCAAGAGAGACCCTTAAATACATGGAAGAGGGATACTATTTTGATAGGCAGGCCACAACCACTTTCCAGGTATGCCCAAGCTTAGTGTGTGTCGTGCAATAGGCAGTGCTGCCCGTGATTTCCCTCTGCAGACACATACAATGCATCAATACAAAGCCTCTGTACATGTTCCTGTGCCATTTTCAGCCTGTATGCAATGTCTAGTCCCTGATGTTTTGGTTCTAGGTCACCATACATCTGAAGTATCGGCGATGTGTCTATACTCATGGGTGTGTTCTTTTTTGAAGCCTATTTTGCACAGCTAAAGTTGCCATCATCTGCGTGCGCCCTTGCAGTTTAAACTAGCAACGTACAACGTGGACAGGCAGCTGTACGGTCTGTGCATCATGGATGCTGAATGGGATGATGCAGGAAGAGTGCATGTCCGGTTTAACCTTCAGGTGACCATCTGGGGGAGAGGATGTTTATGATGCCTTGGGTTGCTCTAAAAGAATATGGACGCTCCTTCACATAGACACAGCTCTAAAATAGAATATATTTATTGTAGTAATTGTAGTTCTGATTATGTAGCAGTGGCATAATTGATATTTCCCAGCAACACTATTAACTGTGAACTGTAAGCAACAGACTGTACCTCCTCTAGTAAAAGTAAGTTTATACGCTGCAGGGGACGGGGGCATTTTTTGCTAACTGTTCACCCTAACCATTGTTCTATTTTACAACAGGCGCTGGAATACAGGGACTATACAGTGGAGGGCTTGAGATCAGAAGGCATGCCCAGTCGCCTTGCAGCAGACATAGTGCTCCTTGCCCTTGTGGTTGCATACTGCTTCTTCTCCATGAAGGACATATTGCATTCAATGAGGGTGAGTCCGCCTTTCATTTCATATCAGGAGAAACGCTTTGATAAACAGTCAAATAAGCTAGTCTCGACGCCTAACGCCAATGAACGTCAATGAACGTCAATGGAGAAAAATATTGAAATGGGAAGCCGTTTGGTGGCAGGCAGTGCCTGAAGCTTGCCCCTAACAAGGTTTTTTTGAAGCCTTAGCAAAGAACGCTGATGGAGAAGAATATTGAAATGGGAAGCCATTTGGTGGCAGGCAGTGCCTGAAGCTTGCCCCTAACGAGGTTTTTTGGAAGCCCTAGCGAAGAACGCTGATGGAGAAAATTGTTCAAATGGGAAGCCGTTTGGTGGCAGGCAGTGCCTGAAGCTTGCCCCTAACAAGGTTTTTTTGAAGCCTTAGCAAAGAAGAAAGCGTCTGGCTTTAATAAGTGTGCAGCACAGTTGACACAGGACATGCAGGGGAATTGTATTTTGCTCTCTGTGAGCAAGGGGCTCTGGTGTGTGAATGTTTTACTCTGTGAGCAAGGGGCTCTGGTGTGTGAATGTTTTACTCTGTGAGCAAGGGGCTCTGGTTTGTGAGTGTTTTGCTCTGTGAGCAAGGGGCTCAGGTGTGTGAATGTTTTGCTCTGTGAGCAAGGGGCTCTGGTGTGTGAATGTTTTACTCTGTGAGCAAGGGGCTCTGGTGTGTGAATGAAGTACGTGTTGCTGCATACACTGAAGAGGCGGTGTGGATGAGTCATAAAGCTTTTGTAAGAATTGGTACCAAGTATGAAAATACGTGTGCTGATTCTTCATTACATTTGGCTGGTTCTCAAGCCAGATGTTCGAACAAGAGCATGCGGTTGTCCCACAGGTTCTCATATAGTTTGGAAGGTATTGTCTGTTGCATTTATTTCAAGTGCTGTCATCTGTGTGGTCCTTCTTGCTGCAGCGTGCTGGAATTTCTGTGGTCCTGCTCGTTGCAGAGAGTGCCTGAGCTGTCTTTTGTGCTGTGCCTTTGAGCATGTGCACCAACTTGAAAAAGCCAAGACAGTTGATGTTTTTGGGCAACTGCCTTTTACTCAGGCTCAAAATCGGCGCCAGAGACTCTGGGAGCAGCTGCACAAGACGCACAAGAACAAGAGAGATACAAGCTCTTCACATGGAAGCATGGCTTTGTCAAGGGGCAGCATGTTGCAATACAGGTAAGGGAAGACTTGCACACTAGGAACGCACCAACAGCTTTAATAAAAGACATTTGGGACATTCATGCCTTACCATTGCACCCCTATCCGAACTTTTGCCTGCTAATACTCAAGAAGCCACTCCGTATTCTTTGTTGTTTTTTTCTTGCAGCTCCCACCCACCTCCTCTCCCACCAGTTGCCTTTCACAGTCCTGCCTCACAACCCAATCTCCTCCCTGATGCATCCACGGACATCCCCACCAACAGCAGCAGCCTGATGCCACCTTCTCGTGCCAACTGGAACAAGAGGACACAAGATGTGGCTTCTCCCTCCCTCCCTAACCTAGCCACCTCAGCTGCTCTGTCCAACACACCCATCCAACCATCTAACAGTTTCAGCAACCTGGACACACTGCTGCGTGAGGCAAGCTTTTTGAACAGCCCTGGAGCCCCATCACGCCCGTCCCTCTCTCCGTCCAAGCCCCTTGTGTCTCCTTCCAGTGCCCCCCTCTCACAGCTGCCTCCAATGCTACGCACACAGCGTGCTAGGACCCTCAAAGGAGCCCCTACTCCTCCCCTGCCTCCTATGATCAGGGTCTCCAAGCAAACAGCTGTACTTCCACACCTCCCTCAGCCCTCAGCCCTGCATTTGCACACCACTGCAACTGGACCTGTGGCTGAGGGGGTGCATGGCTCCCACGACGAGGCTGGCATCATGTTCTCACCTGCCCATGGTGGGCCGCTGTCTGAAGGGGCTAGCAGCAGTGGTCTGTTCCCTTGGTCCCCCACCTGGCAAGGCACCACTTGCAGCCCCATGTCAGAAGGCTACAGCCCTTTCCGACACTCTGTCAGTGGGCTGAGCACTTCTGAACGTCCTCCTTCTGGCCCTCACACACGGTACCGCCGCTCTGCCAGTGGTACCATTTTCACCCTCCATGGCATTGCTGATGGTAACCCCGTTCTTCAGGTGTCACAGAGCCAGCAACTTGGACCACCAGACGTTGTGTGGCGTCCGCTCGAAATTCAGGTACACACCAACACAGGGTAAGACTGCAGAAGGGCATAGGTACATTCAAAATGTTGCTGGAAAGGCATTCTGGCAGCTTTCCTATTAATGCGATTCATGTAAAAACATGCCTGAAGTTGTTTCTTCATCCACACAACTGGATTTAGTGTTGAAGGGCAGATTGGTTGAAACCCACACTTATAGGCTTCTTCCTTCAAAGAAAGACACTTGTGATGTAGCAGATGTTATTCGCGACATGTATGCAACTTTGCTCATACATTTAGGCTCAGCCTCCACCGGTTTACTTGACCATCAGTCCCAGCACAGCCCAGATGAATTTTGCTGGACCAGTAGCTGAGGGCAGTAAGGCTTTGGCCCAACATGAAGAGTCTAGCTCAGAGGATGATGCCTGGTTCAGTGATGAATCTGGTGGGTAATTATCATTTCTCCTCTTGCCCAGAAAGGCAATGGTTATAGCTTAAGTTCACACTTAAGTCTTGTTGCAAACCGGCATGATTTAGAGAAGGCTCTATGTGCTGCAAAATCACCGCTGTTGCTTCTCCTCTTTCACCTATTGAGCGCTAACAATGATTCCCTTTTTTTGCACCAATGTGCAGATTTGTATAACGATGCACGCGTGGACGATCACCCTATTCCTCGCAACCGGCAGCGGAACATTACGTATACAAAGCAAACAGCACAGGTATATAAGGCAGAAAGAGCGTGGTGCAAATTGCTCTCGTGAGAAGGCCGTGGTTTGCTGAGCTTACAGTTGTACCTTGAACGAATGTCATGTATTTCCTGCAACTCCCTCCTCTGCATTTTGTTGCCGCAGATCAGTGCAGCTGACAAGAAAGTGGCAGCGGCTGCAGCAGCAATGCTCATGAAGCACCCAGATGGCGGGGACAGTAGTCTTGCAAGGGACGATGCAGAGGAGATAGGCAATGAGGGTGTGGACAAGGATCTCGAGGGGCAGGAAGGTTTGTGCTACTTTAACAAAAGCATGGGCGTTGGTTGTCTTTCTATTGCACTTGTTGCTGAACGAGGAGTCGTGGAGCCGCAAGGGAAGCCAATGAGGATGTATAGTCCATGTAACATGTAAAATATGTAAAATATCCATGTAACATGTAACATGTAAAATATGTAAAATATCCATGTAACATGTAGACTTGTAAAATATGTAAAACATGTAACATGATGTATAGTCCATGTAACAGTTGATTACCTCGAAACACGTGCTTTGTGGCTAAACAGGTTGCAGTTTCTGCTCATCATACCAGTGCTCATCACACCAGTGTACACTCCCATGCCTCTGTTTTCCAAATAACACACCTGCTCAGTGGAAGTTGTCGGCTCTTTTCACCAGGCCCTTGGCAACGTGTTGCTCTTTTGACTAGGTCCTCTGTTTCCCTTTTTTCACCAGGTCCTCGGCAGCATGGTGCACGGCGCCACACATTGGAAGCACCACCACGTGTTTTCCGTGGCAGGGCAACACGACAGTGAGTGGCACAGGCCGGTATAGGCGAGGATCAGGCAGGAGGATAGTCGTTTTGATAGTTAGGCAAGGATCAGGAAGGAGGAATGGTCATTGATATATAGAGGCAAAAATCAGGCAGGAGGAATGGTTGATATATTGGCAAGGATCAGGAAGAAGGAATGGTTGATATATAGGCAAGGATCAGGAAGAAGGAATGGTCATTGATATATAGAGGCAAGGATCAGGCAGAAGGAATGGTCATAGAAGATGGTGTCAAAGCAGCAAGCATTTTGCAGGAGAAGAGGAGGAAAACTGCGTTGGCACTGACATTTACTCCCCACACTAAATTTAAATTTGGAAGCCACTTTGGTATTGGATACTACCGTTCTAGTGCAAGCAACCCCCTAGTTTAAAACAAAACCTACTGCTTGATTCTGCCCTAGTACTGTGTCCTGCTCCCCTTCAAAGGCCCACTTTTGTACTTAGTTACAAAGCAGACTCTGTGGGTTTCAAGCTTTACTTGTCCCTTCATAATAAGGTGCCTTAAGCAGCAGCTAGCTAGCAAAATGTCGGTGTGAAAGCTGAGCAGATTATTGCATGACACCGTTGAGCCGATATGTTAATATGTGGAAGCTCAGGAAATGAATGAGTGACATGGATAGGCCATGCGACGGCAAAACCTTGTGACACAGATCCGCAGATGCTCCTTACCGTATAATGCTTGTATCAAACAGCAAGGACCAACACACATCGAACCCACGATTGATTGCAGATGGCTGCTGTATGAGCTGTTCCTGTGCTGTATGATGCTCTCTGCCATAGCACTGATGTTCTACTACGCTCTGCACCTCCAGCCTTCAAGAGCCCCTGTCGAGCGCAGGTGGGTGTGGCGTATGTTCCCCAGTGTCTGGGAGAGGCGCACCTGAGGCAGGATGTGGACTCCTATATAGAAGTGGATCGAGCTCTGAGGGTGACTATGAAGCCAGCCATTGCATTCGTTACTAAGCCATCAAAACACTTGTCCGTTGCTTGTGCGGGCTGCACACCATGTGTTTGTTTAAGGATCTATGACAAGTGGGTCAGGGCCTTACGTCACCCCATACATGAGTTGTAGATGGCCTGCGAGCATCCGACTTAAGCCAGCCAGATTTAGCTTCAGGCCTGCAATCTGCCTTTGTAGCGAACATGGGTAGTGTGTAAAACACAATTTTCTTCTTTGTTTGAGTGCAGGTATGGGGTCTACGATTCTCTGTTCGCGCCGGCAAATCCGTTCATGCTTCAGCACATGGATAATGCTACAGACACTGGCAATGGGCAAAGCAGCAAGTTTCGAATGCCTGGGCAAACTGGGAGGTGGAAGTCTGGATCAGAGTCAGAGGTGGGTGTTAAGACAGAAATTTATCAAAGCAGAGTTCCTTTTCAAATGGTAAATGCACGTTAAAGGTGATTGGTCTCTGAACTACGTATTCATGCAAGCGGTCTCTGAACTACGTATCCACGTATCGGTCTCTGAACTACGTATCGGTCTCTGAACTACGTATTCATGCAAGTGATCGGTCTCTGAACTACGTATTCATCCCTTTTTTGTGAACTCATGTAGCATTCTGACATCTCTTTGTCTCCCAGGCTGGCTTGAGGGATGTGTCTGAAATGTTTTGCACTTTGGACATCATGGAGAAAATAACGGTGGCCTACTCCCTAATCCAGGGTGGAGTGCTTGTGCTGCTAATGATCCGATTCATCATGCTTGCCAGCTTTCAGCCTAAGCTCAGGTAACACCAAATTTGGGCCGCACACGCCTTCGACCACTTTGCATATACATGAAGAATCTCAATTATTGCTGTGATTGTGGCTTGAGTAAATTTTGGCTTGAAACATGCTGGAATCAAAATGTAATTGACGATAACGCCCTCTAAATGTCCTTTGTTTTGACCATATACAGTGTAATTGCTGGCACCTTGGCAGAAGCAAGTGCAAGCATAGCCTACTTCATCACTGTGCTGATCGTGGTAAGTGCATGGCTTGTAAGTGGTCCTCTGCTAACTACCTATGTGAAGGAGTTGCATAAGGCTCCATTTTTTGTGTCCAATGTGCTATACTTTGTAGCCTCTTTTTCTGTGATAGTGTGTGGAAAGGAAGCATGCATGATGCTAAGTAAGACCTGTGGTTGCTGATTTGCCTTTGCCCTCCTACTTTCCTACGCACAAAGCAATCTGATCTTAATGCCAAGGAGTGTCAACCTTGACCCTGTCATCATGATATGCCCAGCAGTAAACAAGGCTTATTTCACGGTTTATTGCCCCTTACTCCAGGCTGGCGCCATGCTGAGCCTCATGCTAGTCATCGTTTTCGGCCCGTCGTTCTTCCCTATTTCCACCATATCTGGTGCCATGCTTTCCGTGTATCGTGGCGTGTTGACAAGTAAGCCTGGCCTCCTATTAGTTGTTAATATAAAATACATAGCTGTACGAGGTTGATCATGCTTCCTTTTGCTATGCTGTCTCGTTCATTTTGTACTTTCTATTGTTATTTGCTCAGAGGTGGTCATGTGAAATGTGTTAGCTGAAGAAATTAGGAGTCCTGAGGCAGGGTCAAGCCCTTCTTGACTTGTATTGTCCTGAAGCAGCTGCACAGCTCAATGTTGCAGCTGCGCTTTTTGAAATCAAAAAGCAATTGTAAGAGCAATCTTGTCGATATATGACTGTCAAATATCTGACTGTGCATTTAATTTGCGAAAACGGTCACAAACTTCTAAAATAAGTATTGCTGGCCTAATTTTTCTGAAGACTGCCATTTTCTGAAGGCTGCCAGGATTAGGAAAATTCTAACATGTGGTTATAATATAATTGCCTTAAGGTCTTTTTGTGCTTACACGTTTTCTTCATGCATTGCTGTTGCAGGTGGAGACAATTCATATGGTGCTGCACAGGATTTTACAAACTTCATGAGAAAAGAGGCAGACGGTGGTTTGCAGCCTAACCCTGCCATTCAGGCAATCGCGTGGACGATGATCATCATCCGACCTCTCATTTACACATTCCTGTTTGTGATGGTGATGAGCATGCTTGCCTGGCCGTACAGCTACCTCAGAAACGGTGCCAAGTGAGTGTGGTGTGGGCTCGCAGCAAAGCTAAGGCGTGTGTAAGCAGCTGCACTTTATGTCATGAGCAACACAAACCGTTTAGGCTTCAGACTGACCGTACCTTTGGCGAAAACCACATGCTACATTTCAAATTTGTAGGGTTGGCCAGGACCATATATGTACGGTGTATATACGGTGTTTTTGGCAGGGAGATCACCAAATATACGGTCGTATACGGTGCATATATACGGTTCTGGCCAACCCTACAAATTTGAGACAGTGCAAAATAAGTGTGATGTGGGGTTGGACGTATAACGGCACTGGGCTTCAAAGGACGGACTAGTTGCTTCAGCACGACATCTGCCTGCTCTGCTTCTCCGATGAACAAGTTGCAGAAGCAACCATTTCTACGTGCACAACCTTCCGATGCCAATCTTCCACACTACGGTCACATTATGTCGTCGACGTTGATAACAATGCAGGACCGCACCAGGCATCCCACAAGATATGTCAGCGCTTTTGCAGTGGGCCATGGCCATTTGCTCAAAAAAGCAGCCCAACAATCAGCGGCTGGAAAGGCTCGTAGGGCGTCTGTTGGCGAGTGAAGAGAAGTTCACACTGATAGCGTCTGTTGGCGAGTGCAGACAAGTTCACACTGATAGGGTGTTGCATGGTAGGGCGTCTGTTGGCGATTGAAGAGAAGTTTACACTGATAGCGTCTGTTGGCGAGTGAAGAGAAGTTTACACTGAATGGGTGCATGATTGTACGGTTCTTTGCACATTCCTTTGGAGCATAAGGTGGAATGTAGTGCAGAGCAAAGAAAGGGTCGTTATTAGCTGTCTCTCCGTAGCTGCGACCCTTAATGTAACTGCCAAGATTTATCCTGCCACTTCCCCTCATACGCTTAAGGTTGTCATAATAGTGCAGCTGCACAATATTTTTGGTGGTGAAGTAGCGTGACTAACTACCGGCTACCATCACAGGATGCAAAACTCCTGGATCAGGAGGCGGCGACCTACAGTTGTTCCCATTGCTGGACAGCCTGCTAGAAAGCTTGGCTACCCTGATAAGACCAAGGGGCAGGTTGGGCCACCTGCTGCTTTCAGCATTAGGGTAAGTGACTGAACGTTGGACTTTGGTAGACACAGACACCCTCTAAGATGGAATAGATTCAAGGAAGAAGTGTACTTGCCGTTAAGACCTGCTTCTGCAGGCAGCTACTTTTTGTCTTAATTGCAATGAAACAGTGGTATCCTGTCTGTGTAGGCTGCTGGCCAGGTCTATGGCAGCGACAGCTTGGAGGCTGTGTTGCACGCGGTTTCAATGGAAACATCCGCACAGCCAAAGCAGGCAAGTCGTAAGCAGATTGCAGTTACCTGCACCTTGTAGCTTTTGCATTACATGTCCACCGTACGTAGCGCTTGTAAATGCATCATGCCCTCAAAAATAAATGTGATGCATGACATTTTTGTGGGTATGCTTCATCACTCCTTCCTCTGCAGCCAGCTACAGCCCCAAGCCTTGTGAAGCAAGATCTAGGCCTGGAAGGTGCTCTGAAGGGGGTCCTGAGGTCCTCTGCTGTTGTACCTTCAAAACCCGCCGCCAAAGCCACTCACTTTAAGATGGGGGCCAGAGGAGAAATGGTAGCCCTGTCAAAAGGTGTGATTCAAATAATTGGGTGAAATGCAACTGGCACCGTGTCATTGGTGTTGGATCCATTGACTGCTGCACAAGCATGTGCTATTATGTCTTACTTCCTGGCCACAAAGGCAAAGCGCCAATCAAAGGGCTCACCATATCATGAGCATTTGCATGGTTTAAGAACTAGAAATCCTGTGACGCCTTTTTGTTTTAACTTTATTGACAACTGCGACAATCATGCACGTGATATGGATGCATGCAGAACGGAGTAACGAGGCCGGTGACCAGTCTTTAAGAATTGAAGAGGGCGTGTCTTCCACAGAAACAGAAGTTGTGCAGGCGGCCAATGCACGCCTCCTGGCTGTTCTTTCACTGTCTTTGGATCAGGCCAAGATCAGTCGACGCCAGCAGAAAGAGCAAGGCCAATGGTGAGTGGTGTGGTGCCTTAGTTGCGTGCTCAAGCTACTAGATAGATATGTACAGGCAAGGATATAAAGTGGACGACTAAAAATTGGCGAGAGGTTTGTACACGTGAAGCATTCGTTATGTTTGACCAAGGTATAAAGAAGGGAAGACATGTACCAGTCTGATTGTTACTAGGTTTAACAGCACAGACCTGACACAATCTATGCACACTTGACCAGGGCACGTCGCCTGTTTGGCACAACCTCAGCAGATGGCACTGCAGCATCGTACAAGCCAGGCCTTGCTTCCCGTCCCTCCCCGAAGACAGTGTGGCCCTGCAAGGTGTTCCAAGAGGGCGTCATCGGTGGCCGCACGTCAGCAACTTCATTAACCTCCAGCAGTGATCTGACAGCTTCCACACGCTCTAACAACGATACAAAGGAGCAGCAGCAGCAGCAGCAGCAGCAGCAGCCCTTATCTAAACTGAGCACCATCATGGAGGGCGACGCAAACTGCAAGCCTCCCCAGCCATCCCGTCCCTTGGTCCCCAACCAAAAGCAGACCACGTCTGTGAACCCAGCAGCAGGGAAAGAGGCCAACTGGCCGCTATCCCTCTTCAAGCCCCGAGGCGCCGCCGGAGGGAAGTCGGCAGCAAGAACCAGCCAGCTACCCCCTAATATTCCCTCTCCAGGTCGTAGCTCTGCACCATCCATCTCTTGTTCTACGGTCATCGTCCCGCAGCGACTTGTTACCATCGAGCTCCTGGCCACTGCCTGTACGAGGACGGAAGAAATGATAGCCCTTATTCAGCAGCTGCAGGTACATGTTGTGGAGTTGAGCAATCAATGCACAACAGACGTAGTCTTGCTGATAGCCTGCACAGCCCATACTCGTATCATCTGTTTACCCATACATGTGTGCGCTAACATACAAGCTCAATGCGCAACTGTACATACATTCCCACACACTTCAGGCTGCAACCAAGGACACAGCAGACATGGCAGCAGCTGTGGTGCAAATACTCCAGGCAAGAGACAGACGCACCCCTGCGGCCCTAAGGCCGCCCCTCGCCCCCCTCCGGGCTGTGCTCCCGCCTCTCAAAAGCAAGCAGGCCATCTTACCTGCACCCTTACCCCCTCTGTCAGACCCTGTGCTCGTGCTCCCTGACACAATTGAGGAGGAGGCTTTCGAGCGACAACAAGGCACGTGGGCCAGCCCGCTCTCCATCCCCACAGTTCCTCCTCTGTCAGAAGAGCCTCCAAGTTCTGTACCTAAACCGTCACGTGACAACAGCTTCTCCCTACCAGCTCTTCCAGATGCGTCAGCAGAGGCACACCAAGTTGCTGAAAAGGTCCAGAACAAGGCAGGGATGTGGGCTCGTCTGTCTGGGCGGCCTGTGACTCCAGAAGTTCAGCAGGAGAAGGCAGGCGAAGAAGGCATGGAGGTTGAACAGGCTGCTGCCAGTTTCATTCAGGTAATTTGTGCTGCATCATGCGTGTGCACATACATTCTCACCACACTTACAATGCATTTAGATGTTCTGCAGCGGCATTTCAAAGTAGGATTCATCACGAGCCCATCCTGTCAAGTAGTGGGCAAAGTTGGGAGTAAAGGTACACCATCTACGTGCCTACGAGCGCCAACAGCCTCCCAATTTCATCTGAAAATATCCAACAAATGCTCCATTGTGCAGGTGCCCTGTCTTCCAGATGCTGACGTGGGCAGTGGCCGGGATGGAGAAGAGCAGCCTGCTGTTTTTTTGAGCAACCTTTTCTCCAAGAGGGAGGAACGACTGGCAGACTCCTCAAACGATGCTGAGGCTGAGCTAGCTAACCTGTCCGACCTGCGCGCCACGAGCAGCTTCC
>Ga0307960_1000968_pt1:10000-16293 | contig 16293 bp, 13 predicted proteins | sample OrgLakmetagen542_FD_201832 | JGI IMG/M metagenome (GOLD analysis project Ga0307960, IMG submission 201832) | Saline water microbial communities from Organic Lake, Antarctica - #542 | ecosystem: Environmental > Aquatic > Non-marine Saline and Alkaline > Saline | place: Antarctica... | reverse complement strand
GTGCTATGCCAAAGACATTCAGACAGTCTGGTGTACACTGCAGGCAGTTATTTTCGATTCTAGACCACCACTTCTTTGTAATGAAGTCTCTTTTTTCTTGATCCATTTGCCACAAATCTTTTCCCATCAGGGTATGATGGTGGCAATTCGCTTCAATCGTGTCATTTCTCTTTCCTCCTTGCCACGTACAAGCCACAGGCAGCATCATCCTGTTAAGGTTTACTAGGTTTGCAAAGAAAGGCCCTCAGTCAAGGAGTGCGACTGCCTTCTCACCATCCTATCGAGCGCCAGAATTTGAAATTACAGAAGAATGTGGTACCAATCAAACACACAATCAAGTCCGGGCATAAATCTGCGCTTGCAGCTGTTCCCTGCTCAGAGGCACTACTGGCGATCCACCTGACGAATCACTGTCCTCCCCACTTTTATCATCAGCGGCCACAGGGGAGGGTTTATTGCCGACCCCTTTGATTGTTCCCGGTTTTGAAGACCCAGGTCTGGGGCCAGTGGTCGTGGGTGGAGTGCACATAATGCGCGAGCCAATTGAGGCACTGGAATCGCCCGATCTGGGGCGAGCGTGTGCTTCCCATGTGGTATGCTCATTGTCTTCTTCCCCTTCTCTTCCTTGTGCGGTTTTGTCCATGATCTTTGAGTACACCGCAAGGACTGCTCGGGCCTTGGTTTCGAGGACACCCAAATTCTGTGTGAGGGTGTGTATGAGTGTGTGAGTGTGTGAGTGTATCTTCGTGTGATGAATGTGTGTTTGTGTGTATGTGGGTGTATTGGTCAACGTGTGTGTGTGGCAGGACAGTGCATTGTGTGTGGCTTGCATGTTCAACGTAAAATAAATTAACGTGATTTTAAAAAGTACATAGAGATGCCCCTGATGATAAGATATAGACATCTTGCACACTTGAATGAGCACACATGCTCAGAAAAAACATTGATCGGTGCAGCATGTGGACAGGGCAGCCATGTGCGCAAGGAATGAGCACTGCCTCCCCCAAACAATTGCGTTTTTACAGAGACATTGCTTAAAGAAAGGGAATCTTATGAGACACTTCCTCCTTGTGACTACCCTTCGTCCCCTTGTCCGTCAGTTTAGCGAACACAATGCGCTTTGGGTGTGCGGGCACTATGCAAGGAACGTGAGCTGCTATCCTCCCTCACCTGCCGCAGAGCAGCATACACAGATGCAGGGTCCTCCGGATGTGTGGGTGGGATGAGGGAAGACCCAAGTGTGCGCAGGGCTTGGCTGATGCCGGCTCGTACTAAGGCCAGCCGCCGTTCAAGGAGGACTTGCTTTTCTTGCAAACCTTCTGCACGCCTGTTTTGTGGAGAAGGGAGGGTGTGTTGTGTGCGCTAATATGGTGTGGTCCTACATGCATCTGTGTGAAAGGGAGGGCGAGGCTCCAGGGAAGGAAGGATATGATTCAGACAGAGGAAGTATGACCAGGCATTCATGTGTGGAAGAGATGTTGGGGTGTGTTATGTAATTCATACGGCTTGACGGATAAGTAATAGGATATATTAGCCCATCAAGCTAGCCCTGTGATATATTACAACGTTATCAGAGGAGCCGAGGCCCACGCTTTAAGCTGAGTCAAGCTAGAACCATTTGTGCAAGACTAACTTCCGTAAATTTCATCGATTTGCAGGAAGTATATATCAACTATTTAGAGCCTGTCCTAGTTGAATTGCAAGATTGGTCACAAAAAAGTTTGCGTCATGGATTTAAGATCTCACGTACTTGAGAGCTTGGTCCCCTTTTGCAAGGGTGCTTGAGGCCACCTCTCTGTGGCGGCCCATGCTTCCTGATGCCTCTAGCTGCTCTAAATCAGTCTGGGATGTGTTTGTTCATGTGCAATGTGTAGATGTAGATGTGTATGCAAGTTAATTGTGTGTGTTGGTCACGTGACAGGCCAAGCCCACCACAATCGCCACTTTCCAATTATAGTTGATCACGCACATCAGAAGATGCAGCTGTCAGCCTTGCTTTTCAAACACATTCCAGGCGGACCTAGCAAACCAATGCACGACAGCAATCTATGTAGGGTATGTACAGTGGTAAGCACGCACATTCATCAGTGCTTACGCTGCCTGCAAACTCTTCTGCAAGGCCTTGCAGATAGGACATCACTATGCACTGCTCACGTATACAATTTTTTTTGAAAGCACCCAACATGCTTGGGGCACAATCTGTCAATCACATGTCCAGCAAAAACTGAAGCTACACCTGCGCATTTTGCAGCTTTTTTTGAAGGCCCTGGACGCGTAGGTTGACCGCGTTGCATGCATCGAACATGTGGAAGTTCAGTGACTCCAGCTGACAGAAGTGGGTCACGAGGTCACTCAAATCAGACAAGCCACAGGCCTGCAGATTGAAAGAGGCAACACTTGACAGGTTGAGATTCCTCATATCAGACAAGCCACAGGCAGGCCTGCAGCTTCAGAGTGGCGACGCTTGGCATGTTGAGATTGCTGAGATTAGACAAGCCACAGACCTGCAGGTTCAAAGCGGCAACATCTGGAGTATTTAAGTCACGCAAATCAGACAAGCCACGTACTATTTCAGAGTGGCGACATTTTGGTAAGTAGGCACATTTTTGTGCATTTGGATCAATATTCACCAGCGTATTCTGCTCGTGATTTTGAGGAAAAGGAGATTTGCGGAAATGTGTGAATGTTAGCTATTAACAAACACCACCCTTTGCACTTTACAGTAATCGACCCTGACAATTGCTTCAGGCGACAAACTTGTTGTCTGTTCACTGCACAAAATAATTCATAAACCCTACCAAACTACCATTACAGTACATTTGAAAGCAAATCAACACTGCCGTTCTCCCTGCACGCACTATCACACAACTTCCACACAACACTTAACAAGTCACGCCTAGCATTGCAAGCTTGTGGCACATGCACGTCGTATTACATTGTAAACTTGAAAATAAATGCAAGTGCCACAAGGGTATCTGTACCTGCTTCATCCAGGCTATCACTGCATCAGAGTTTAGGTGCTCTGTGGCTTGAGCGCCTTTAGGGGTTGTTTGGGGTGGCGACATGCTGTTTGGGGAGGAGGGAAGTTGGGCTGCGTGTGCAGCAGCATCCAGCACGCCTTCAATGCGCTTCGTTTGTGCCTGGCGTGTATGTGTGTGTGTATGTGTGTGTGTGTGTGTGTGTGTGTGTGTGTGTGAACGCTTGTGAGTGAATGCGTGTGTGTATTGCAAACATTGTACATGCTTAATTTTGTAAGCACGACAACGATGGACAATTCAGCAGCTAAGTGGTCCCGTGGTCCCGTCCAAGCGTTATCTTCTGGAGCACTTGCATGCTGCGATATACTGTAACTCTCTACTACGTTGATGTTTCCTATTCTAGGGTTGTATAAAGTGTTCCTTATGCTTTGCAAAGGCAAGTACGCTCACACCTAGTACGTTCCCTTCAAGCTATTTTAAAAAGCTCCCAATTCCACGGCTCCTTCCCTTACTTGTCTGCAAATACATGCAGCTGTTTCAGAGAGAAAGCAAGCACAAAGAGGCTGCTTCTACCCCAAATGGGCACACATACATACACACACCTGCAGCAGACCCTTGTCGGCACCCACGCACGCCTGCAGCTCCCTCATCTCAATTTCGTATGCCTGCAGCCCATACATTTTGTTTGGTACCCAAAGACAAGTGCATGTGAACGTTGTTTGTGTGTTTTCCCCACGTGCATGCGTGTTCAAGTATTGGAACGCAGCTTTGATGCCTGTGAACAAATTTGCACAACCTTTGCACAAATCTGTACCACACAAACCTTGCGGACTCAATCATCCTGTATGCTCTATGCTTGAGCAATCACACAACTCCTTGAATATTGGCCTTTCAGCTGGCGCACCCAAACTTTCATGCGACACAAGCACACACATACAGATCTGCATGTGCGCGCACACAGGCATCCGTACACCTGCGCCTCCCTGTCCTCCTGGCTGCTTGCTGCACGTACATAACATACATTTACCACAATGCACTCAAACATACACACATACACACACCGCCATACAGCACACAAGCAAAAATTGCACACACACAACACCACAACACAGTACACATACCTGCGCCTCCTTGTCCTCTTGGGTGCGTGCTGTGGCCAGCTGTCGGACAGCAGCTGCACGGGCCTCCTCTGCCACTCGCACTGAATGTGAACACATGAGTGTATGTGTGTGTACGCGGGTGGGTTCGTGCGTGAGTATGTGCTACATGTCTGTGTGTGTTTTGCGTGTGCATGTGTACGTGTGTGCCTCCGTGCTCTTGCGTGTCATACCCTTGTTGTTTATGTGTGCTTATGCACCTAACTTAAATTGTGCTTACATATGTGTACGTGTGCACGTGTGGATCAAGCACCTACCTGAAGTGTGTAGGAGGTCTAGGTGCTCCTGTTTGGCTGCAAGCTCCTGCTCCAGCTTTGAGCACACCTGTATTACAAACATATTCCACCGGAGCAGGGTAGAATAGAGAAATGTGGGGTTTACCCAAGCAGTGTTTAGACGGCAAGTATGTACAGCAACTATGGCAGGGAACTGCTGAACATGCCCATGTACAGGGACACACACATACACACATGCACGATGTGCATGTGGTGTCCAACCAGCCTGAGGGGTGTGGACGTACGTGTTCATGGTGATTGTGCAAGCAATTCCTGAAGAAAACCAAAGGAAAGGAACGCATGCGTTTTATGTTTGCAGCTGCTTTTATGTGCGTTTGTGTACCTAAAGGTTACATGGCGTGCGAATGCCAATGCGTGCATACGCATGGTTGTAATTATTTACGCATCACTTCTCTCATGTATTGCCTTACACAGCCACCTGCCTTGCTTGAGCTGGCTGGAGACGTAGATTGTTCAAGTCCTACTCACACTCTCACACAAATATACACACACGCACACACGCACGCACGCACACACGCACCCACGCGCATACACACACACGCACGCACGCACGCACACACACACACCTTCTCAAACTTGATCCGTGCCTTGTTATGCTCGTCAATCTCCCGATGCAACACGTTGTTGCCTGTAATGGCCTCCCCAAACCTCTTCTCAGCCTGCCATGCGGTATAACACAGAGAAGGAGCAGTGTGGATTGCTTGAATTAACTATGCTTACTTATGAGGCACACATATAGGACGTGTAAGAGCAGTGTTAAGAGTTTGTCCAGCAAAAACTAGCTTGTATTACAACCAAAACAAAAGCATTGACTCATGTGATGGATGAATGAGGGCGGCGTCCATACGCTGTACAGCCTGGCTGCTTCATCAATTTTCATGTGAGGCACAAAGAATTGATGTGAGTTACGCTCAAACAAACAGGCACAAAAACTCTTCCTGTTGATTGGTCTTTTACTGATGGACCCTTCAAAATCTAGGTTTTCCTAGCTTGACTTAGACACCTGCTCTTTCCATTCCTTTAGAATTTATTTATGTCCAGATTGAAATAGGCTTTCTCCCTGGCAGGTTCTGTTTGTATCTAGATTGAGTCAGACTTTCTTCCTGGCACAAAATTTGGGAGGCGCAATTACAGTGCAGGATGAGCTGTGAATGCACTACCCTGTCAATCATTTGTTTTAGGGGGTAGCTGCTCTCTCTGGGCAAATTGAGATCAGTCGGCCATTTGTCCAACCAAAGACGAGGGTGAGCATAGCAGGCTGAACTGCAGTGCAGGCACACCTGCTCCAGCCGGTTCCCCAAGACCTTGATGGTCTTGTGGGCATGCCTTGTTTCGTCGGCTGCAGCGTGGTGCCCACCTGTGGCACGACGCAACTCGTGTGCCTGCACAGCACAGCACAGCATGAGCCAGCGCAGCAAGTTCACAAGGCTGCGGCCATGCTGTAAAACATCATTGTGTGTGAGCTGTGAGGCAACTGGTGTTATCTATATGAAGCCATCATGCTTGGCCAGCAGCAGATACCAGCCACCAGTTGACGAGCCAAATGAAAAATGGTATAGTCAGAAGATGGAAGAGGACTTAGTCAGGAGAAGTAAATGAAACCCAGCCAAGCACATGACTGCTACCATTATTTCCACGGCAGACACACGCCAGGCACAGGTTACAACTCTGTGTCTGCCTGCTTTTGGGGCTGTACACAAAATAGGACTCTGTTCATGCATTGCCCCTTTGCACCTACAATGTTAGGGCCAAGCACAGTGGTCGTGCAATTTATATATTGTCCTAGATCGATGCAACTTCAACTCATCGTGCCTAGCAGCAGCGGCCCAATAAACGTGGCACCATAATCCCTCAATCGTTTT
>Ga0307960_1000968_pt1:0-5000 | contig 16293 bp, 13 predicted proteins | sample OrgLakmetagen542_FD_201832 | JGI IMG/M metagenome (GOLD analysis project Ga0307960, IMG submission 201832) | Saline water microbial communities from Organic Lake, Antarctica - #542 | ecosystem: Environmental > Aquatic > Non-marine Saline and Alkaline > Saline | place: Antarctica: Organic... | reverse complement strand
ATCTATCGCAGGTGTGTTTGGCAACATGCATGACCCAAAAGCTGCACTCCTCCGAGCAAGCCTGCAAGTCAAACCAAGTGGGCACGTTGTGATCAGCCACCCCATGGGTCGCGCGTGGTAGGTGCCAGCTTAATCCTGCCCCCTTAGTATATAGTGTAGAAGTGCAGTATCAGTGTTTTTGCTTGTACTACTTCTTCTGCTTGGCAGCTGTTTTGTTTCCTTGCTCAGTGTGTGGGTTGAGTGTATGTTACGTGCACCTTGTGCTGTCACTCCTGACTCCTGTAATTACAGTGTACAAGTTGTACACCTTCTCGCTTTCTCTGTGTCTTATATATCTCAGGTCACATCCAAGGTATGAACACCAATTGGCACCCCTGAACCAAATTTTTGCAACCTGCCAATTCAAGGGCACCTCCTCCCCCCTCTGTCCGTCCCTCCCAAGACTCAGACCTCTCCACCTGTTGAATTTCTCCTTCTCTTTGTAGGCACTCCAAGCTAGCGGCTTCTCAGCCAGACATAACACCGCACACGCTGCCGACAAGGCACGAGCTAGACGATATGATCAGGGGCCTGCCCTTTAGTATTGTAGACTTCTCAGACGCAGAAGACCTGTACTTGGCTGTGCTCCAGGTATGTGTGTCTTGATGCATGGGTTGTATGTGCATTTTTTACGTTTCACGGTTTGGATCAAGCGAAATTACAGAGAGTATGCAATTATGTCTCTAACAGTGTGCATGTGAGACGCTCGCTTCATACTTGTGTATTATATGATTTATATTCATCACAATAAAACCACGATATGAGTGCTGGCATCACACTGCAAGCACTTTTCAATGTTTGAACATGTCACTAGGATACATTAGAACCAGAACGCACACACACACACACACATGTATTGGGTTCAGTAAAAATAAAGAGCCCCTCCCTCTCCTCCGCAGGTGCCCCCCGCATATGCCTTCCCGGGCTCCCCAGTTGTCATGAGGGGGCCGGTAGTGGAGGGCTTTGGCCGGGGCAGCAAACAGGTAAAGAAAAGAAAAATCATGCAGGCAGTGAAATGCATTCCCCATAGTTATGGGTACATATTCCCTTGTAAAGTTCTCCTGTGCGGCGTTTATGTGTGGTGCCTTGCCCCCTTCTTCCCTTCCTATTGTAAGAGGCTGCATAGGTATTGCCTGGCTCAAACGTTTGCAAAAAATTCCTCAAAAAGGCAGCAAATGGGCGACTAATACTATGACTAGTTTTTACTGGAATTATTATTGGAGTTAGAATTGGATGATAAGGCCATGTTCTACATCGTGTTCCTGCTTTAGCAGAGAGGTCAGCAATCAGGTGTAATTCCTTGCACTGAGCATTTCCGTTTTTGATCCTGTGTTGGCCTTGCTAATACAAAGGGCTTAAAAAATATGCCTTTCCCTTTCCTCCGCTTTTCATAATTGAAGCGTGCGTATGTGCGTCTGCGTCTGCGACCGTTTGTGTGTGTGTGTGTGTGTGTGTGTGTGTGTGTGTGTGTGTGTGTGTGTGTGTGTGTGAATGCGTTTGTGTGAATGTGTGTGTGTGTGTGCGCGCGCACATATGTTCCTGTGTTTGGATTTTTTTCATCACGTGACGGAACTAATAGCAATCACGAAACCTGCAAGCAGGCACATATCCCCGTTTGCCTTAACTTGTAATCCGCCCAACTTTGCACAGACTCTTTAACTGGTGCACTTTTGGCCATTCCTGTGACTGCGTAGTGCTGTCTATGACTGTGTCGCCTTTATAAATGTAGCTGCTACTTTTCTTTGAATGTTCAGATGGGAGTGCCCACTGCAAACATTGACCCCAAACCCCTGGAGAGCACGCTCAAGGCCATGCACAACGGAGTATACTTTGGGTGAGCGTTTCACGCTTTGCGTTCTTGTGGGAGAAGGTGTTTGGGTCTAAAATGCCAATTTAGACATTCAGGAAGTGTGTGTTGTTTTGCGGGAAAGAGCACAGGAGATGAATATAAACTTATTCTTATCAATTCTTATCAATTCTGCCCTCACATCTGCACGTCTGTCCTTACTCTTATATGTGTTGTGCTCATAACAATCTTCCTGCCTTGCAGCATCATCAGGATGCACATCATATTGTTGAGAAGATTCCAGGCGACAGTATATATCAACTATGCAAGTTCCGTTGCCGTACAAGGGCTTCTTAGTATTTCTTGTTTACATCTTCCTAGCCTTGCAGACAACAAGAGACAAATAGTAACTTTCCTTGGCTAATCAACCTCTGGCTTTTTTAAATCCAGTATGCAAGCCTACAACCTGCATCTTTTTAAGAAAAGGGGTTGAGGATTATATGTCACATATCTGGAATTGCTTTTTCTTGTCAGACTTCACCCAAGTGCCTTCTAGAAAAGCAGGTGTTCTCTCGTAGACAGCAGCCATCCCAGGCGCAAATCCTTAGCAATTTAAACCAGACCAGTGGAATCCCTCTCCTCTTCTGCCCTCCTTTATCACACACACACACACACACACACACACACATAGGTGGGCACAAGTGGACGCCCCAGCAGCCGCAGGCTTTGCCCCTGAGGACGGTGCCGTCCACAAGATGGTCATGAACATTGGCAACCGACCCACTGTGAACCAGGTGTGAAGCTGCAGTCAAAAAAGACAGTCAAACAAATACAAAGGGCTTTCCTACCGAAGGCGTGGTCATTTGCATGGTTGAGTAATGCAAGCCCTTGGCTGTTCGCAAATGCATTGATTGAATCGAGCACATCGGCAATCGACCGATTGGCCGTGAACCAGGTGTGTATGGGCGTGTGGCTAGCAGTTGCACTTTTTGACTGGAGACCTTTTTTTGTAAACCATGTATGGGCTTGTGCAAGCGTAGGCAGACATTGGTGATCAGTGCTTCCTTGTCGAGGCAAGCGTATTTGCTAACGCAATTTCCTCTGCCATCCTCTTTTGCTTCTGGTGGATAAGTCTTTTAACTTGTGGCTAACGCAGCATACTTTGTTCTTCCTGGATCTTTCCTGGGTTTCTAGGTTGTACATGTTATAGATGGCAAGCTCTTGAGGTGCTATTGTGTTGTATTAAGTTGTTGGCTCAGAAGGTGTTGCTTGATGATTTGCTGACTTGTTTACTGTTGGCGGTCACGTTCATCTTGTGGATGTGGAATTCTGGAAGCTGATGCTACTCTTCAGCAAGCAATCTGATGTTAGCAGCAGGAAAAAGTCACACAAAAATTTGTGTATTCTTAGGTTGTACTTGCCTCCCTGTGCTTCTTGCTCCTCGCTACAATCTTCTCGTGTGAGTTCACGCACCACGCACCATTTAAAACCCTTTTTTCCTCTGCATGCACGATTTCCTGACCTCCAGGGAGATGAGGAGCCTAGCGTTGAGGTCCATACCCTTCATAAGTTTGCTCGGGACTTTTACGGCCAGGTACACTTCTCAAGCTCTTGCACGTTTATCTTTCCCTGGTGTGACTGAACTGACTAAGTTGAACTAGTGCTTTGTTGCAACAGACGTTCAGAGCCACAGAAATGCCCGTGCTCGACAAAACGGAAAGGTTTTGGCCAGATCTTTTTATTTAAGTATATGGCGTTTGTACACACCATTTGGCAGGAAAAGCTTCAACATGTGGTCATACATTGGCCAGAACCATATTTATTGTATACACCGTATATGATCCTGAGTACCAGGTATGGTAATTCCCCTGCTAAGAATATTGTCTATACGCTAAACACCATCAATACTATGTTTGTACATACCGGTATATAGTATTTAGACTGCTGTGTTAGACAGGATGCAAAATGTGAGAAGTGTGTAGGCCTCCACGTGTAACCCTCCTTGGAAGGCACCTTGTGCGCTTAGAAAAAAGAGGAAAATCGTGCAATTGTTCCTTTTGGGATCCGGCGAAACGCAGGACTCCTGTTTTGCGGAGCTGGAACATGTTGGAAATTCCCAGACGCTTGAAATGTTTCAGAATATCCTTTAAAATGTTGCTTTGCTTGGATATCATAATAATGCAGCGGGGCCGTTTTGCAGAGCATCACCAGGTGTGGGAAGGCGCTTTAAAATGCCCTGGGGTTTGAGTCGGGATGTTGCATATCACAGTGCAGCATTCCCATTTTGCAGCCTCGTTTTATACTTATATACAATATACTTGTCTGCCCATTTTAGTCATACCTATACCATATACCATGTCATTACATGTACGGCTCTGGCCAGTTTTTTATACGAGCTAAGTTAACCTGCCTTTCTTACTTACGGCCAGGTAGGTACTCAAGTTCCACATTGTCTGAACATCATGCTGAGTAAGGTTAGCCAGAGTGAGGTATTGGGGGGGAGGTGTGTGCTTACAATCAGGCGTGTGTCAAGCGCTCAGTTTGCACGCACATATTTGCGTTAAACAAAAATAATGCTACTGAAAATGAAAGTCAAGCGCTCAGTTTGCACGCACATATGTGTGTTGAAAATGAATGAATGCTACGGAAAAGGTATGCTACTTTGTGTAGGTTGTTGCCGTTGTAGGTGCTTTGATTGGACGCAAAGGGCTCTGTGTGTGCTTTCACCCTACTCAGGACATCCATGTGGTGGTGGTGGGCTACATTCGACCAGAAATGCGCTTCTCTGGAGGGTTTCCGGAGCTTCTGAATCGAATCAAGCTGGACATTGCGACTGCCCGGACCCAGCTAGATGCATGTGGCCCAGAGCCATCTCAGCTTTTGCAACAGTAGCAGGGCAGTAAGGTTAGAAGGAAAGTTGCTTTGCCTGCCTTGGTCACCCTGTAGCTTGTGTGTGCACATGTTATGCTTTTGCAATGACTCGCCTGCGCGTGTTTGTGCATGTGACTGTGTCTACAAGTGCATGGCACGCACACAAAATTACAAGCGCATGTGTATGAATACATGTGTGTGTCGATGTGTTAGTATGTGCGTGTGTGTGTGCGCGTGTGTGTATGTGTGTGTGCGTGTGTGTGGTGTGTGTGTGTGTGTGTGTGTGTGTGTGTGTGTGTGTGTG
>Ga0307960_1000959_pt1 | contig 16355 bp, 18 predicted proteins | sample OrgLakmetagen542_FD_201832 | JGI IMG/M metagenome (GOLD analysis project Ga0307960, IMG submission 201832) | Saline water microbial communities from Organic Lake, Antarctica - #542 | ecosystem: Environmental > Aquatic > Non-marine Saline and Alkaline > Saline | place: Antarctica: Organic Lake... | reverse complement strand
CCGGCTGCATGGGCCCCACACCGTACCTGTGCGCACACAGAGTTCCACACACATACAAGTTTCAATAATGAGCCAGGCACAACCATATGCCAAGCGTCAAAAGGTGCAGCAGGGAGTGGCAGAAGATGCCGACCTCTGCGGGCTTCTCTCCCGGCTGCATGGGCCCCACACCGTACCTGTGCGCACACAGAGTTCCACACACATACAAGTCTGAATCATGAGCAAGGCACAACCATTTGTCAAGCGTCAGAAGGTGCAACAGGGGAGGGGGCGGAAGATGCCAACCTCTGCGGGCTTTTTTCTGCATGTGGAAAACTTGCGGTGGTATGTGAAACAAACAGGCACTCACGCACACGCACACACTCGCACGCATAAACGCGTACACACACATGTATGCATTTGGCATGTTACAGACGCGGGAAGATGCTAGCCTCTGCAACGTACCACACACACACACACACACACACACGCACGCAACACACGCACGCACGCACGCACACACGCACGCACGCACATACACACACACACACACACACACACACACACACACACACACACCACACACAATGACTGAACACCCATGTGATTGACACAACTTCACGGCAGCTCAGAGGAGCGCAATTTACTTGTTCATGTGCACGTGTATACAGACACACCACTCTCCCACAGCAACCCCCACATACACACGCACACAAACACACACACACACACGCACACACACACACGATACACACACACAACACACACCCCTCTCACCTGTGCTGCACCGGCGGCCGCACTGGGTGCCTCTCTTTCAGCAGCACGTGCTGCTTGCTGCCACCCCCGCCGTTGCTACTGCTGCTGCCGTTTGCAGCTGCCCCGTTGCTGCTGCTGCTGCTGCTGCTGCTGGAGGTTGAGGTCGCGAGTGACTCTGGCAGGGGAGCAAAGTAGGGGGCGGAGTGGCCTGGGCCGGCCTGCACATACTCCTTTGCTTGCGACTCTGCCACATCCGCAGGCACCTGCGTGTATGTGTGTGTGTGTGTGCGTGTGCCTGTGTGTGTGCGTGTGCCTGTGCGTTTGTGTCTCCATGTGTTGTCTGCATGTCTATCAGTGTCTATCTGTGCGTCTGTGAGTTGTCCATGAGTATGTGTGGGTCTGTGTGTCTGTGTACATTGGAAAGCAGGGGACGAGGCAGCACTTCATTTGTAGGCTTGTGAAGACATAAGCTCAGGCTTCCACATGCTGTGCATCTTCTTGACCAGCTGCTCCACAATACGCTGCTGAAGCTCCACAAAACGCTGATAAAGCAACCTATCATTCGTAGGATGCATCACAATTACTCCGTGTGACGACAAAACGCACCAGCCCAGGCTTCCGCTTGCCGTACGTGTCCTTGATCAGCTGCTCCAGCTCCGCCGTACTGCGGTCCAGGTCACCGACTACGAACAGGGTTGCGTTTGCAGGGAAGTACCACTTCTTCCAGAACGCGAGCAGCTGCTCTCGTGACCACTGGTCCACCTGCTCCACCTTGCCGATGGGGAACCTGCAGAACATTAGGTCAGTTTTCATTTTGCACTAGCTGCTGAATTCCAAAATAGAGGAGCATGGTGCAATCAGCTCCTCTCGTGACCAGTGGTCTACCTGTTCCACCAGACCCGTTTTGCCAGTGAAGAACTTGTAACGATGCAATAATATCAAGTCAAGCCAAGCGAAGCCAAGCCCCTCGTGTAGTAGCTGGGTGTTTCAAAAAAGGAAAGCATGCAATTATTTTGCGACGCCCCTCCAGAAACCTCAGAGCTCCTGGTTGCTTGAGAGAAGCTGGACGCAAGTACAGGTACATGGCCTTTTTGGGACTATTCAAGATTCTAATTGCCGTGCTCATAAAGTTGTGATTGTTAGCCCTCCATCCATTGTCCATTGACACACACACACACACACACACACACACGACACATACACACACGACACATACACACACACGACACGTACACGCACACACACGACACACTACAGGGCGCTACGCGCACCTGGAGCCCAAGTGGTTCTCGTAGTGCAGGTGCTGCAGCAGCTGACAATCCACACGGTACTCAATTGTGTTCATCATCTACGAGCACAACAATAGTCCGTATACAGGTTTGTATTGGCTTAGTATTGAATGCCTAGAAGTCGGTCATTGAGCAGCTTTTGAAGGTTGCTTCTATTAAGCAACCTCAGTTCTGAAGGTCACTTATTGGCGATTCCAAGGATACAGATGCTTCGTCTCGTACAAAACAAATGAACCCTCCAGATTGGCAGTAAGCGACCTGGTTTATTACGTGTTGCTTACAACTAGGGTTGGCCAGAACCAATACATATGTATGTACACGGTATTGTTAGCACAAAACCTAACATTCATACAGAGCACGTAGTCAGTCCTGGCTGACCCTACTTGTACGCATCCTGAATTTTGCCTGATTCCCCAAGGCCTGCCGAAGGCTTCCGGCAAAAGTCAAGTAGCAAATTAAGCAACTTTCAAGAAGCCAGGTTAAATGTATTGATGCAGGTACAGAAAATTCCTTTGGTTGAATTCAGCGTACGGGCTCCTCTCCCTGTAAGTATTGAGTTCCAACATTGTAACGACCAGGCACGTTTTTGAACCGCCTTAACGGCAACTAAGCATTCGCCTTATTTGTGTACACGCTTCACAGAATAGGGATCAGGAGGGATTTAATCAGGGATGTGTCATACGGCGTATTTGTATAATACGCCGTATCGTATTCAACGCGTACTTTTACCGCATTGAACAAAATGGGCCGTATTATACGATTGAATAATTCGCCTTTTTGTCGTTTTTTGCCTTTTTAGGCAATTTCCGCCCCAACAACGGCCTATAGTGAGCTTCCAATGCTATAATATATTGATAATATATTAATAATCAGGCCCACCATGCCTGTTCGCTACGACGAACCTGCAATGCTTTTCACTTGTAAGTATTCAGTACCTTAAGTTACGTATATCTAAGCACCCCTGCAAACTCAGTTTGTGGCGGGAGGTGCCCAGGTGGGCAGGGTGGACCTGGGTGGAAATCCCTACCAGAAAGTACGATTAACAATCAGGCATCAACCACTGAACCGTTTGGGGTCGCGATTGTTTTGCTGGGCTCATTTAAGTATATAAACAATGTTCAACTTGTTTAATTAGTGTCTACCTCCCTGGTTTGAAAGAAATGACGAAAATCGACAGCTGACAGCCGGACTATGTTTTTTTGGAGCCTTCCCTCGTAATTCTGATAATTATTATTTCTATGTCCATGCACTTCCAGCGAAACAGGTTGCGCCCAGGGCCTTCCGGCGAAGCCTGAAGTGTTTTGTTTACTTCCCACCTGTCACTGTTCACCACAGCCCACCCCCAGCATCCCAAACCATAAAACTTGGCAGAACACCTCTGGAAATTATAATGAACGATTCCTGATACTCAGATGGAGTCCAAACACCGTGCTTCCATGGTTTTCAAAAAATGCACATTTTTGCCTAGCAAACAAGCCCACGCACTAAGTCCTTTTGAGCAAATATTTTGCCCTCCTTTTTGTTGGCCCCACAGCTAAGGTTAAACCTAAAAACTACCTGGGAACAAAAAAATGGGGAAATTTGTGCTTGCACATGCACCTCTGCACTCATGTCACTATAGTTAGCTAATTTGGCAGGGAAACGGCACAAATCCAGCCCCCGACGCACACAGCAGACCCCATACCCTTTTTTTTTGCGCAGAAGTGTTTCATACATTGTTTCTTACTACCCTGCACCATTTAAAGTCAAAAAACAATGAGGTTCGTTTTAGGGCCCATATTTGGCTGGGAATGGTGGGCCTGACTCTTAGCTTCGCTTTCAGATAGGGTGGCCAAAAATGATACATATATCCAGGGATCGGCGTATAGCGCTATATGAGGCATTTCTATAGCGCTATATAGCGCTATAGCGCTATTTTGTGCTATGTTTCAGCCGCTATACCTGCCAGAACTCCCCTGTGCCGAAGGAGTTTTGGCATCGGATTTGGAAGGCATGCAGGGTACTGTGCACTGTGCACAATGATCCCTGGCAAAAAAAAAAGTCGGAAAATTGGGTGTCGAGCTCTGGCGGGATTTCGGTCCCAAACATAGCGCTATACCTGTGGTTCTGTGCCACACACATGTGCCTTATGTGGACAAGCCTGTGGAACAGCATGTTCCACTGGCCAAAGTGTTGGACCAAGACTGAGCTGTGCGTGCATGCATGCTTATGTGCGTGTGTGTGTGCGTGCCTGTGTGCACGTGCGTGCGTGCAAGTGCGTGCATGTGTGCATGTGTGCATGCGCCCATGAGTGCGTGCGTGCGTGCATGCGTGCGCTTGTATGCGTGTGTGTGTAAGTGTGTGTGTGTGTGCGTGCGTGCGTGCGTGCGTGCAAGCACTGCAGTGTGTGTGCGTGCACTTGTGTGCAAGTACAGGCATGTCTGTACATTTGTGTCCGCCTTGTGGTGCTCATGGTGTGTGGTTTTGGCTCATTGTATGTGCTCCTCACAGCACTCCAAGGCGCCACAAGGGTACGTGTTTGCGTTGTGTTGATGCTTGAATGCCTATGGACAAATTTAAGCCGAGTTTGAAGCTTGGGAATGAGCCGAATCGAAGCGAAGCGACAATTTCAGTTTTGGCACGCGCCGTATCTGAAAAAAATTGAAGTGCTATATAGCGCTATAAGCGAACGCCGATCCCTACATACATATACGTACATACGGTGTATATACGAAGGGTTGGCCATAACCATATATATACGGTACATATACGGTACTTTGGCAGGGAAATCACCAAATATACGGTCATATACGGTATATATATACGGTTCTGGCCAACCCTATATATATACGGTATTTTTAGCAGGGAAACTACCATTCACTCAGTAATGTACAGTGTACATTTACGGTTCTAGCCAACCCTACTTTAGCGGCTACTACACCGGGACGCCCGGCAGGGCAAAGCAGAGTACCCTGTGTAGCCAAAGCCGTAACACCAAAGATCTGTAGCAGTTGAGTCGCAAAAATCATTCATTTTGGCACCCAAGAACCAGGGTCTGAGGTGGTGGGAGTTTTGAGTCCAGAAATATTCTACACTTTTGTTTGTCATATCCAAAAGAGCAAAGTCCCAAGCCAGCACATTTTACAACAAAAGCCAAATATTGCCAATTCGTTGGGAAGGATTGCAGTGCTGAACACCTGTTTGGCATGAGCACGGCACACAGCTGTATCAGCATGAAGAACAACACCTCAGACAAACTGACCCCAAATAATACAACAGGGTACTTGGTACAAGTGCTACTACTGGCAGTCTGACCCAACAAGCACAAACGATCAAATGATTGAATGCGAACTAAGCTTTCACTCAGCAACAATTAGCCGATAGAGCCAACTCACCGGCCAACGTGTGCACACACAAAATTAGGCGCTCAGCAATCGTAAAACAAAACACCACCCACAGGCTCCAGCATGTGCTGAAGTGGAAGCTCATAGAAACTCACCGGCGTCAACGTGCAGCTCAGCATTGGCACGTTTAGTCGGCGATGGCCCCCCCACATTCGATGGCCCCTTCCTGCTGCTATTACTACTACTGTGTGGCAACTTCCACTTCAGCACCTACGCAAAATGGGGGGCACGTGCATTGGGAATGTGGGTATTGATATTGACACTGAGGGTGTGAACAGTAGTGAGGGGGTGGGGTGTATGGACGATGCATGTGAGCATGTGGTGTTGGCAAGGACCATGCAAACATATATGCATGTCTCCGTAGGAACAGTGTGCCTAAACGTTTTAGGTTATCCCTAGCAGGGGAACCTCCAGGCAAAACGTATTATGCAGCGTGTATGCTTGTGGCCAATCCTAGGCGTGTAGGCATTGTGTGTGTGTGTGCACCGGGGGTACGGGCGATGCATGAGGGCATGTGGTGTGTACATTCAGTGTGTATGTGTGAGTGTGTGTGTTCGTGTGTGTGCACTGGGGATGAGGGCCATGCATTAGGGCAATGCATGAGGGCATGTGGAGTAGGCGTTGGGTGTGTGTGCACTGCTGCGTGTACAGGCAATGCATAAGGGCATGCAGTGTAGGAGTGGGGCAAATGAGTTGGGACTGTGGGCATTGCATGGGGGTGTAGGCGTTGCACGTGCGCGTTGCACATGCTGAGATGTGGTGTAGGCGTTGCACATGCTGAAATGTGGTGTAGCAGTGGTGTGTGTGAGATGTGCGACGATGTTTGCGCTGAGTCCAGGGCTCAATAAGGCACCCTTATTCTGCGGGGATACAGAAGGCTCGTGCAAGACAGCAATATGTCTCTGGCATGGCTAAGCACCTCACACTACGATTCTGGCATCATGAGCTTAGAAACAAGAACATTATACTCTCGAGAGTGTGCAGAGCAATCAACAGACTTAACTGTCACCTTACCGACAAGCGCCTCACTTTTGATCCTAGTGGGAAGCACCTCCTATCTATCCCCTTCCTTGGCCACATTGGCTGTGTTGCACCTTGGTGCCCAGGATTTCCTGTTGGTCATTTCCTCACCTGATCCTGTATGTACGCCAGGCCCACGTTTAGAAACAACGGGATGAAGACCATCACCTGCAAACAGCAAATCACAAACATATAAATTTCACACGCAAGCGATGACAGCATATAAAGCTTTGCTTTGGGGTGAACGCACCCCCCACACAAATGAAGAAAAGTGAGCCATTTTGGTGCAGCTTACCCCTCCAACGCACAAAGAGGAAGGAGATGAATGGGGCTGAGGGTAATCGGCCAGACCTGAAGTTGACGCTAATCTCTTCAAACCTTGCCTAGCTTGCTTGCTGAGTTTCTGGGTTAGGGTTAGGGTTTAGGGTTAGGGTTTAGGGTTAGGGTTTAGGGTTAGCAATAGCACATGCCATGGGATAGTCTTAGGTCTCATGCGCACTGGGACACAAAACGCTTCAACTATAACCTCCTCATCATATTATCTATGGGATTTTATAACTTTATTCAAGAGTGTTTCTTCTTTCCCCATAGTACGCAAACCACTCCAGTGTAGGCCTGCACAACGACTGCTGCGTCAATCACAAGCGCGGCTTTCAGGCTACCAAATAACACAAATAAGGGACGATCAAAAGAATACGACGTTTTCTGCACTCCATCATTCTGCACTCCATCATTCAGGAGGAAAAAAACACTTCTGCTTATGCATTTCTGCGCACCGTGAGGAGGTACACATCAGGTCGGCCCTGAAATCGACTGTCCATGAATGCAGACACGATGCGCAGCAGGGGAATGAGGATGACCACACAGCAGCCCACAATAGTGCGTGCTAGCACTACACACGACATCCACTCCATGACCTGTGTGTGATGCAAGTGGTTGACGCGTCAAAACCCACTGAGAGCTGTGTACGTGAACACACAGCAGCCTTTACTTTTTTCTAGGCACAGCAGCCTTAAGCTTTCTCTCTTTTTTCTACGCACAGCAGCCTTTACTTTTTTTGCCGCAATACCGCACAACGTTCACAAGGATGATGGCATGATGTGTCGCAGACACTCAGCAAGCAGTGCACTCTGTGCCCATCTCCAGTATCCAAAAACATCCTAAAAGAATGACAGACCTCTGGCGCGGAACACCCGCACAACGTTCACAAAAATGATGGCATGATGTGTCGCAGACAATCAGCAAGCAGTGCACTCTGTGCTCATTCCCGGTGTCCAAAAGGTATGACAGACCTCTGGCGCGGAACAACTTGGGCACGGAGCAAACTAATGGATGCGTTGATCACCCGTCAAGCCGTTGGCTCCCTTTCACTGGGCGGTTGCCTGGGCTTGGTGTCAGGCTGCACAAAGCCTTTTTCTTCACCACCACAACTTCATGGTGTGCCACTGTCACATGACATGCAAGTCTAATCTGCAGCGGCACATAGCCTGCGACCAGGATTAACCGACCTGAGCCACCTATCTCTGAGTTGGAAAAGAAAGCAGCTGCATGGGCAGCGGAGATTACTCCCCTTGGGAACCAACCAAGGGAGGAGCCACATGTACATACTAGACTGCAATCTTCCGACATTTCACCTGTACCCACCAAAGTCAAAGTACTGTGCCCAGGCAGATCACCTGTATCCACCACACACGGTAGTTTGGTGCGGATAGGTCAGCCCCGTAGTGCCCCACCTCCACCAGGGACTGCCACCAACGCCCATCACGCAGCTCATCCTTGTTAGCCTGCGTGCAAAACACCCAGTGGGCGTACACGCATAGATAAACTTAGTACGGCAATTGGATGTGCAAAACACCCAGTGGGCGTACACGCATAGATAAACTTAGTACGGCAATTGATTGTGCAAAACACCCAGTGGGCGTACACGCATAGATAAACTTAGTACGGCAATTGGATGTGCAAAACACCCAGTGGGCGTACACGCATAGATAAACTTAGTACGGCAATTGGATGTGCAAAACACCCAGTGGGATACACGCATAGATAAACTTGGTACGGCAATTGGATACCATAGATATTGCACATGCGCCGATGGCAGAGTTGTCCATTGAGAACACTGCCATTACGCATGGCAAGCATTCATTCAAGGAACTCTGAAAAACTGAAGGTTTACACTTAACACGGCGCATAAGAAAATGGTGCCTGCGCACGTAATAGCCCACGACATACAACAAACTGTTGCCCAAGACATTTAACCTGAGACTGCACATTCTGAATGATGCCCTCTGCCTGATTAGCCAAGGAAGGAACTGTGTAAAGGGAAACCATATGGCGTGCTAACCTCTAGGTTTGCCCATAGTAGTTTAAATCACTGTGTGAACAGCAAGTAGGACTTTCTCTTTCCTGCAGTATCCATCCTCCAGGCGTGTGTGCGTGCATGTGTGCATGAGCGTGCATGTGCGCACTTGCGTGCACACATGCTTGCATGCGTGTGCATGCTTGTGCTTGCGCGTGCGTGTGCGTGCTTGTCTACATGCGTGCATAAGTACGAGTGTGCATGCGTGTGCATGCGTGTGTGTGTTGCTTATGTGTGCTCGTCTGTGCACGAAGATGGCAGGTTTTGCTGCATGCCTGAGGGAACGGCTACTGCTGCTGCATTGACAGGGGTGGATGGGGCAGCTGCTGCTTAAGGGTTGGCTGGGCCCGAAGAGCAGCTTCCTTCCCCGCTCGCCATCCTCCTAATGTTCAAAAATTACAGTCTTAAACTGCTACACAGGGTACTCCCCAAATTTTCCGACATCGTGCACGCGCGACACAGGGTACCCCGCGACGCCCTGGTGTGTCGCTGTTAAGCACTAAAAAGCGACACAAAGTGCTTAAAAAGCAACACGTAAAAAGAAACACTGACTCAAACCTCTCTGCTGTCCTTTGCTCGTCCTGGTTGCAGCGCGAGCAGGTCTGTCTCTCCCTGATAACCTTCAAAGGTTTGTCATAGGCTGGGTTCTGCCGTCAAAAAGCTCAGCTATCACACTCTATACCAGCCGGCCGTTTCAGAGCGTGTGAATTATTTTCCATTGGCTGATCACTGCCAACCAACAGCTCAGCGTGCGCTTTCATTTTCGGGCAATCCTGCCAGAAGAAGGCCTTTTCCACTCAAACATGACAACATGACCGATCGCTGCCAGCTTACCAGCAGGAATCAACGCACGCATTGTTTGCTGGTCCTACCAGCCAGCAGCAGGTCAGCAGAATTTGGCTGAAGTAACCTCCTGCTGTTTCTATTGTAATGTGTTACCCCTTACTATCTTGTAGGGTTGGCCAGAACCGTACATTTACACCGTATTTGACCGTATATTTGGTGATTCCCCTGCCAAAATTACCGTATATACACCGTATATATATATATATTATATGGGCTTGGCCAACCCTACTATCTTGTCATGTTTGTATCGCCATGCCCACGGTGCGCGTTATTACCTGCAGGTTCCAGCGAGCAGCAAACCCCGTGGCCACGTGGTGAAACAAAATGGCCAAGCTCATCCCCAGTGTGGCATCCATGAGGTACACGACAAAGTACCTGTGGGTACACGACAAAGTACACGACAAAGTACATTTATAACACACGCACAGGCACACACTAACACCAACATCATCATTGGATACAGCACAAGGTTCTTGTGGATGGGGGCAAACAGAAGATGGTCAAGCTCGCTTGCAGTGGTGGTGCCTGCCAGGTATGCTGCAAGTGCCTAAGTGCAGAAAGGTAAATGTTGCAGAGGGCATAAACAGGGGGTTTAGGTGGGATGGGAGAGGAGAGATATCCTCGGCACCTTATCTGTAGAGGATAGTCCCCACGAAAGTTGACTCTGTGACACATGGAACCCCTTACATGCATGTGGGCAGTACAGGGAGACAGGGACAGCAGGGACATGCTTTTAGGTGACACACACGCAAACAGGTTCCTAAAGCTCTCCCTCCTTATTGTTCTCACCAACCACACTGTGAAGTCGTTCCCCCCGACGATGAAGACGCTATTATTGCTACACACATCCCCACTGCATGGCCTGCCCCTGCAAGGATCGCAAGTGCACAGGAACATGGTAGTGTTAGGCAGCTAAATTTATTGGGGTATTTGCAAAACAGCACAAAGAGAACAATGTGGGGAGGATAGAATTGCATGTGTGCGTGCGTGCGTGTGTGTGTGTGTGTGTGTGCGTGTGTGTGTGTGTGTGTGTGTGTGTGTGTGTGTGTGTGTGTACGCACCTGATGAAAAACCTTGTTTGCTAATATCTAAGAGCCAGATGGTCCAAGGCCTCCTTGGTCGCTCCTGATGCCTAGGCGTAATTGGGTGTGCAAGCACGTTTCAGCAGGTTTGCTTTCAGGCAAAACACGCAAAACAAACTCAGGAAGAGGAGGACAGCACGGGCTTTGCAATGCTTGCAATTGTAAAAAAGCAGCACCTTTGACTTACCGTTTGACTGCAAGGGCAAACAGGACCATGCCAAGCAACAAGAGTTGCGCGAACAATGCCACTGGGCCCTGCACACAGGGACAGGCAGATTCTTGATATATGCCGATCTCATTTTGTTAGGATCCCAACCATGGCAGCAGTCCCACCTGCACCAAGCGACATTTCTTGGACCCCTCAGGCTCCATCGCTACGAGGGAAGGGTGGCAAGCATCCCCAAACGACTATTGATACCAATATTCAAATTTAAATTATTATAAAAATGGGGAAAGATCCTAACAGAATGGGCCATGCTGTGGGGCAAGAAACGCCAAGCCGACGCGTAGCATATGACTTGACGTTGATTTAGGCGTTTTACTTCCAATTTCGAAGTAGACCAGGTGGAGCAGTTTTTTGAAGATTTCAAGTTTCCAAATGCAGCTGTCAATCATTTTATTTTCGTTTGTTTTTTGTTGTCAGGACCCACTGGTTGAACAGCCTTGCTGGCTGGAGACATTTGTAACATAAACCAAATTTGCAATTTTTTTACTACGGAAACGGAGCCGCTTTGGCTGGGTATTCTAAAACTCCAGACGGCGTCAACTGAGGAAATATCCAAATATGTGCCTTTTCTGCAGAAGCCGGTCATCCACTGCCCTTTAATCCGACCATTCATGCTCAAATCCAAGCTGGCATTATGAGTTACACGAGGATGTGCTTGGATTCATGTGGGTCACGCTGTGTGCAAATTGGCAGGGCTGAAAGCCCACATACAGTGACCACCAAAACCCTAGTAGCCTGTGTTGGCCTACATCCCCAAGTACTTGATCGTTTCACTCCATTTTTTTGCAATAAAATTTGTTTGTTACAAGGATTCCATAACACCGAAATTCATGTGATTTGGTGCAGGGGGTGGTCAGATCTGGCACACGGGTGACTGAAAAGTAGGGTTCACGCCGCAGCCGATTCAGCATGGGCCCCCTCATTGGCAATAGTCAAACTCAACTGCTATGGAGCCTACCATTCAGAACTGAGTTTGACAGTTGCCAATCAGGGAACCATTTCTGGGAACATTTGAAAAGCACCCCCATTTGGGGGGTCAGTCGCCCCCCTCTGGTAAAACTACTCCACCAAAGGAAAAGGAAAATATGGGGATCAGGAGGGTTGCAGGCTTGACCTGAAACCGTCTCCTTATGAGAGTTGATAATAGTACTGGAAAGGGCACGTCTGGTATGAACAAGTTGGCAGCGTAATTGACAGAATGCACATGCATGCATGACACTTCATATGAAGCTTGGAAGCAAGTTCCTTAGCTCTTTGAGAATCAAGGCCCAGCTCCTTATAAGGCTCCAGTGTGTGATTGTTGTACATGGTGCCACCCACTCCCAAAAGGATGGTGTGGAAAGTAACGAAAGCTCCTTGAAGAATGGTTCAGAGGCCTTTGTGCTGTTCCTGTGCGGTGCTCAGCTGGTTTTGAGGTCTAGTGTCCTCACAGTCCTTGATCTCGATATTCGAGATGGATGTCACGTTGAAGAATGCTGAGATCTTTGGGTCGGTGCTGTCTAGGAAAGGTAGATCTGCTAATGGCTGGCGGTGCTGCTGAAGTACTCCCATTCTCCCTCAGTTTCTCCCTGCCACTCCTAAGAACCCACCCTCCTTCACTGCTAGTCTGTTGCTTTTTTGTTCTCGCGGAGATGGGAACAACCAGTACAGCATCCGGACGGCTAGAGGTAAACCTATTCTGTCTTAGAAGCGGGGTGGAAAGAGCCACTTTGGTATAATCCTAGTTTCAGATCAGGGATCTGAGAATTTTGCATAGCCAGCCGTTTGCTGCTACCTGTATCCATGCAGACAAAGCAGGACCCTAAGGAGCCTGTTTTGCTGATGGCTTTGAAGATCATGCTGCATGCTAAGTTGTGTCTCTCAGTGATCATATTTCTTATTTGCGTGTGTTGGCATCCAGAAAGGATATGCAGGGCACTGTCTAGTTGAGGGCAGAGGGGGCTAATTAGGCTTATTGAGTGTTTGAACCAAACCGCATTTCCTAGTTTGTGGAGGGGGTGCATGTGTGCTTGCAAGGCGTCATGGTGATTGGATAGGTACCAGAGCCATGAGGTAGGTGACAGGGCTGTGTTTGTGTGATTTTATATGATACGGTGTTCTTCATATTTTTTTGCAAGCCAGTAGATGTTGTAGGAGGGATTTCCCTCGGAGCCAGCTGTTTTGATGGAGGTATCCGCAACTTCAGAGTAGGTTGTGATTGATTTTCTAGCAAGAGCGTCAGCATATTCATTGCCTAAATACCTGCGTGGGATTTGACTTTGTAGAAGTGAATGGGCAATGGTGACTGGTGGATTGCCTTGGAAATGAATTGTTGGAGGACATTTCCCTGGATCTGGTGGCGGTGGAGGTTTGGGTGTGAGGTGTGAGAGCTGTTTTTTGATTTGGTACATTGAGGTTAGGCTATCTGTGGCTATATGGGAGTAGCCATGAATGATTGCGGCTGCTATAGCTGCTAGCTCTGCATGTGAGATGGTATTGGTTATACCTACGCTCTTGGGTTCATGTAATGGGATACGTTTAAGCAAGGTTGGAATGCACCTGACCCTGTGTCTTGCCCTTCTTCGTGTTTTTTAAGACTGCCATCAGTGTAGGTCCAGTCCCGCCAACCTTGTACTTTACGGATCAGGTTTGGGTTGGAGCTGTATTGGGTTGCTTCGTCAGAGCTCTGAGGTGGGTCCAGGGTACTATTTTTATCTGGAGGGCCTTGTGGGCTTTGATGAAGGTGGTCGCTGGGTTGTTTCTTTACTTTACTAAGGCCAGGAGTATTGTCAGTGCCAAGTGCAGAAGAGTAGGGGTCGTTATGAATGTAATCGATTTCCCACTTTGCCTCAAAATTTTCTTTGGCTAGCTCTTATATCCAATTCTTATTGCAAGCATTGAGGCAGTTTCTGCCATTAGTATTCCATGGCAATGATGTGCATCTCTTAAGTGTGTTTGGGAAGGGGCGTCTGTATATTGTTCCAGAGGGGTATTTCTGCTTATTGAAGTTGGTCTGATGGTGTGGAGCCCAAGAATTTGCATATGTGCTTAACCTTCTCATACACGTTTTGCCCTTCTTCTCTGTCCCCCCTATTTTCTGTTATCGCTTCCAGCCTGCCTCTCTTGCTTCCCTTATATTTATCAACTTACAATTTCGTTTCAACCTCATAGTAGGGCGTTTGCAATCTCCCCTGGACCTATGTAATACGCCATCAATCAAATTATGTGCGGGAATCTGCGGTAGAGCAATGTGTAGGGATTGGTGGTCGTCCTTTTCTCCCAGGAGGGAAGAAACACGAAGGTAGCTGTTGCCTCTGTGCTAAGGGCAGCAGAGTAAATGGAATATCTTGCTGCTAAATACATGGTATTTTCATAACAAATGGGATGGCAAAGAGAGAAACCAGTGAACTTGGAGGTGAAGGCGCTGCAGTTTGCCCCGAAAGCCTTATCTCTTGGGTACTCACTCCAGTATTGGGGGAGCGTGGGGTCATAGTCAAGGGAGGATACCATTATTCTTTGGTGACTACCATTTGTGTAGGGCGGTGATGATGTGGGGGGGAAGCATACGTGAGAATGATTTTTTTATCTTTTGGCTTGTATGTTTGGAGGTAGCAATATCTTTGCGTGTGATGAGGCCTACAAGTTCTGAAGCAAGATTTATGGGAAGTGGGTGGATGTTGTCATGTAAGCCGCTGTATTTTGCCTTTTCAAAAGCCCTTTGAAGAATTTTTAAGCACTCGAGCGGGGTAAGCACGCCTTTGCATCTTTCCGTCTGCGTTGTATATGCAGGTTATTATGGCAATGTACAATTCTGGGAGTATAGGGTCGTCTAAAGGGAGATTCGGTGTCGTTTCTTTGTTGCTTCATCAGATCAACATCAGTGATCCAATACTCGCAGCGCCCAGTGGCTACAATGTCTTCTTGAGGGTTTGTGGGCTGGATGTCAAAATTGATTTTGTTCCAAAGTTGATATCATAGGGCTGGTAGGAGTTTCTTTCTTGGTTGGCTGAGAACCCCTGCTTTTGAAGATCACTTAGGTGTTTGCCTGGTGCAGGTTGCAATAGGTTTGGTGCTGTGATATGCTCTTCGTACAATTGGAGGCTACGTCTAGAATTTTTTCCAAGTGCAGTTCTTCTCGCTTCCTTGTTATTGGGTTCCACGATACTCTCACCAACTCTCTTTTGAAATATTTAAAGGTCCATCCGTTTTTTATTTTCATTTTCATTTAGGTTAACACTGGCTGGGCAGGCCAGTGTGTCATTGGTGTCAATAGCCTCTTGCTCATTGGCATTGTAGCAGTTAATTTTTAGCGGAGGGGGTTATCTGAGGCCAGAATTGGTACGGTTTTGGCATGCTCCTAGGGTATGGCTCCCCTAATTTGCAGGTTTCAAGCTCAGCGTTGAAATGCAATGCAGCTGGGATTGAAACCTGCAAATAAGGGGAGCCATACTTAACCGGCCGCGGCGTGAACCCTACATTTTGAGCAGCCATATGCCGTATCTGACCAGCCAGCACACCAAAGCCGGTGATTTTTGGTGTTTTGAAGTCCTTATAATAAATAAAGATCAATGCAAGAGAAAAGGGGCAAAAAGTTTTCAGTGCTTGACGAGATATGCAAATTATTGTGCTGTTTCCCCTGGAAAGCACCCATCTAAGGTACAGGTGCACGACGTGTGCTTTTAGTCGTCCTGTCATTCTGTACGCAGTGCAACTTGTCTAAATCTGAGCACATGCTCGGGTAGCTTATAAAGTCAGCATCAGTTTGACGCTAAGTTGGGTACAAATTGATGAAGTGACGTGTGAGTAGTTGCACTTTTCATGCAAAAAGGTGCATGTTTTGGCTTTTGCCCAGATAACCCCCTCTGGGTTTTTAGTAGGCACTGCCAATGGTAGATACGATTGCAGATGTTGCATATGTACGTTTCTTTAAATGGTAGATACGATTACAGATGTTGCATATGTACATTTCTGGAAAACAGATCCAGTGATTCAAGTCCTAGATGGTAGGAGCACTCTTCACAGGATGCACATGCAACATCAGTGCAAGCAGCAGCTTGGAATTTTTGGCCACTAATCCAACTATGCTTTAAATGGTCACAATTTTAGACAATGACACCACGTGAGACTCATCATTTCAGGAGAAATGTGAGGACTTACCAAATACCATTTGGTGTAATTTTGAGGATTGTTCCTGGCTGGTGGGTGGCAGAATAAGAAATCATAAGCCTGTGTTGCCTCTCTAACTTCTTCGCTTGGATATTGCCAACAATCCCAGCCGTGCACTTTCTTGCCTTCGTCTTTCTTGCCATGACTTCCTGGTCCAAACAATGCGTCATAAGAGGAATAGAAGGCCTTATGAACTCAGGATCTGTGACAAATGTGACTGGCACTCTGTTCAGGATGAGGAACACAATTTGCTGGACTGTCCGCATGAACACC
>Ga0307960_1000946_pt1 | contig 16441 bp, 12 predicted proteins | sample OrgLakmetagen542_FD_201832 | JGI IMG/M metagenome (GOLD analysis project Ga0307960, IMG submission 201832) | Saline water microbial communities from Organic Lake, Antarctica - #542 | ecosystem: Environmental > Aquatic > Non-marine Saline and Alkaline > Saline | place: Antarctica: Organic Lake... | reverse complement strand
GCCTTTTAGGAGTGAGATTGGGGTTGTGTGCAGTGACACCTATATCATATTTCTTTAGATGTTGAAGGCCTGAGGGACTGGACCTAGTATTTTAATGATCCTGCACATTTCCCTTAATGTTTTGTGTTCCATTTTAGATATGCATTAAAGGCCTGAGGACTGAACCTAATAATTTTGTGATCTAAAACCTCATCTGCCTTTTTGTTCAATTAATGCTTTTAATGCTTAACCTTTGTGATCTGGAACCAAGTGTCAAATAACTTAATTTTAGCATTAAATTCAAATCATCACATTCTCGCTGCCCTACAAGGTGTGAAAAAGAAATAAGAAAAGAAAAAGGTAAAATTACGTAGGGAGCGAAAACCACCCCCCCACATTAATAACGTAAAATGAGCTACCCTGGTACCAAGTACCGTTAAGCTCCTCCACCACAGAAATATAGAATCAGTGGGGGTCAAGGGCTTGAAAAGTGAAAAAGGAAAGGATCATATTGGTAGTAATTAGTAATTATATTCATGCTAATTGTGACAGAACACATTTCAATGTTTAACTGCTAGGACCTCGGTATAATTGTAGTTGTAATGAGTGTGTTTTAATCAGTTTCAAGCAAATTCAACATTGTGGAGACATAGCATCAGCATGTGAGTAAAAAAAATGATCTGGTTGGTCTACTTTTTGGAGGCTCCGGAGCGGAGCGGAGCCGGAGCGGAGCCGGAGCGGAGCAGAGCCGGAGCGTGCAACCCTGCCAAAAGTCAGAGGCATGCACACGGACTCGGGTGCAGGCCGCGGGGTGAATCAAGCCAATGAAGCAGCAAAACCCCAAACTTACATGATTGTGCCAGCATGAGATAGTCATTGGAATTCTGAAGAAATAGAAGCAACGTTGGACTGTGCACGCCAATTATGGGTGCCTGGTAGCTAGGTCACGTGTGCATGGGCGTCCGTATCTCAGTTTTTGCCCCATGACTCTGCAACACTTCAGTTTTGGGTCTTGATGAGTATTCAGATGGATGCCTGCTTTAAAAAGGAGCGGGTTGGTACCCTTTTTATTTGGGTGGGGGCACTGGAAGGGGGGTTTGGGGGGGGGGGGTCCCTCAGGGGTGTCCACCCCAAAAAGTAGACGTGTCGTCCAAAAATAAACAGCCTCCTGATTGTGCGGACATTTTTTTTAGTACTACCCAACAAGCAGAAAGGCAAAACAAAAGTTGCAAATTCCTTGCTTACTAGGGTGAATGCCCTGCTTTCTAGGGTGCTTCCGGTCTAAAACTGACCTGTACAGTAAAAGATTAGCGAAACTGGACCTATGCTGATGGCAACCTTCAAAAACACGAAGAAGGGCAAGACACCAAATCAGGTGTTTGCCACCCTCACCTACTAAACGTGTCCCACTACATGAACCCAAGATAGGCATGGGTACTACCAGTTCAATCTCACGTGCGGAGTTAGCAACTATAGCACCTGCAATTATAACTTATGGTACTCCCAAATAGCCACAGACAGCCTAACCTCAATGCACACAATTAGAAAGCAGCTCTCACACCCAAACCTCCACTGCCACCACATTGGAGGAGATGTTCTCCAATTCATGATTGCCAAAGCAATCTGCCAATCACAATCCATTTAGGGTTCCACTACCCTCCAAACCATTCTATTGGGAGCGGGCGGCAAAATCTACAACACTCATAGTACAACTCTCAAGGACTTGGGTCTTGAATCTCAGAGAGTTAACAAACTTGTTTCCAAGCTCCATATGCACGCGTTCTGTTAGTTGTGCTGCTAAACTTGTCCAATCCAGACGTGCCCCTTCCAGTACCATTACCAACTCTCAACAGGATCGGAGCCAGTTTCAGGTCAAGCCTGCAACCCTCAAGATCCCCATTGACCTCTTTCTTTTCCTTGGTGGGGGAGGAGCTCTACGGTACCCGGTACCAAGGTGGCCCCTTTTCCTTGATTAATGTGGGGTGCTTTTTGCTGCCCGCGTAATTGTTCTTTTTCTTTTCTTACTACGTGCCGCCTCAGAGTAAAACCCAGCCCCAAGCCACAGCATACAAACTCAGCCTTTCCGTTATCAGATCCGCAACAAGATTCAAACAAACTAAACGCAAGTAGCATTAAGCAACATCAATTGTAGCCCCCAAAAATATCTGACCAATACTCTTGGTGGTGTGTGAGCTTCTGACTCCCACATAATCCCCATTAATAAGCCATTCCTCTTTTTATTTTTCAGGTGGACTGCTGTGTGGCTGTGCATCCATTGGGTGGTGCAGGACACAAAACAACATTCTTCCTGAATTTGAGCGTTTACACTACCTACGTTATCTTTCTTACTCTTTGGTACCGAGTACCGTAAAGCTCCTCCCTCCACCACAGATAAAGAGTAAATTGATGGTAAATTAATGGGGATCAGGTAAAGGGTTGCAGGCTCGGCCTGAAACCGGCTCCTGGTGAGCACTGGTAACAATAAACTAGGAAAGGCACGTCCGGTACGGACAAGTTTAGTGGTGTAGATAACAGCGGTGTAGATACCGTATGGACAAGTTTAGCAGTGTGGATAACAGAGTGCACGTGAAGCTTGCAGGCAAGCTTCTTATCTATTTGAGAATCAAGACCCAGTTACCTGAAAAGCTCCAGGTTGTGAGTGTTGTAAATGGTGCCACTACACCCAAAAAGATGATGTGGAGAGTAACGGAGGCTCCTTGGAGAATGTTTCTAAGGTCTTTGTGCTGTTCCTTTGCGGCGTTCAGCTGGTTCTGAGGTCTGGTGTCCTCACAGTACTTAATCTTGACAAGGTGGACGTCACGCCGAGTTTTGCTGAGGTCTTTAGGTCGGTGCTGTCTGGGATTGGTGGCTCTACTGGTGGCTGGCGGTGCTGCTGGGGTGCTCCCAGTCTCCCTCAGCTTCCCCCTGCCACTCCGAAGAACCCACCCCTCTGGTGTGAAGGATATTTTCTTGCATGGTTCCTGTATGCATTTATGACCGCAAATAGTAGGTGACACCTTCTCCCTACAGAAACCAATGATGATCAATTAAACTCTGTTACTGCTTTTGCTCTAACCGACAAGTTGCTACTTAGGAATTCACACTAAAGCGTAATGCTCTCAGGAAACTTCAACACACAAAATTGTATTGTACAGTTGACCACGTGAAAATCAGGGTAGCTAAGGAAATGCACTCAAAGTGGAAATCCCAAAGGCTGGAATACAAGGCGTGCCAATGGGTGTGGCAATCTTCTGAAAAAGGTTGAAGGAACATATAAGATCAACATATGTTTTCGGCGTGACCTGTTGCATTAACAACCTGAATGGCTCAGGCACCGTCCTTTGCATGCTCAATACTTCTATTTGCCAAACTGTGAAAGGCGTTCGAATTTTAAGAGCATATCAGGCGCCTTGGCGTTTCTTTCTCTCTCCCTCTCTCTCTCTCTCTCTCTCTCTCTCTCTCTCTCTCTCTCTCTCTCTCTCTCTCTCTCTCTCTCTCTCTCTCTCTCTCTCTATATATATATATCTATATCTGTGTGATATCTGTCACGTTTGTGACGTATGTAAATGCTACTATTATTAGTTCTTGGTGTGCATGTTGTTATTGTAGTGTATGTGCTTTAAAACTGTGTGCTTTGATTGTACGTATCATTGTAGTGTCTCTGAGTTTAAAGGAGCAAAATATTATGTGTCACGTACATGGCAGATGTATCCAGTCGTCAGACAAAAGGCCACAAGGAAATTTGGGGTTGAAATGGTATAATTGCAATTGAAATGACTCAAATCGCATTGCAACTGCAACGGTTAAAAACGATATATATATCACGCGTGCGCTTTCTCGCTCGTGCCTGCTGGGCCTCCCATCCTGGTCAAAATATTTTGAGGAAATCAGTTGGAAAGGCCAGATTCTCATCACCACCGACATAGGTTTCATAGCTCAAACATGTTCTTTCTTCACCTGCCAATTCTGATATTTGGTCAGTATCATGTGGTCGTTTTTAACCGTTGCAGTTGCAATGCGATTTGAGTCATTTCAATTGCAATTATACCATTTCAACCCCAAATTTCCTTGTGGCCTTTTGTCTGACGACTGGATACATCTGCCATGTACGTGACATATAATATTTTGCTCCTTTAAACTCAGAGACACTACAATGATACGTACAATCAAAGCACACAGTTTTAAAGCACATACACTACAAGAACAACATGCACACCAAGAACTAATAATAGTAGCATTTACATACGTCACAAACGTGACATGTAAGTATGCATGGCCTTGGATGTTCTCCAAGCGCCGTGAGACAGAAAACAGGCACTTTCTTAGTCGCAACAAAAGTGGCGCCTCCAGAACGTAAAGAATGAAGGCCATAAACCATAAGTGTCAGTAAAGACACTAAGTGGGATGTTCGCTGCGTCAGCTAAGTCACTAGTACATACTTGCGAGTCTGTAAATTTAAAAGAGAGGAAGAGAGGGATCGTAGCAAAAAGGATATAGCAGTCATGCACAGGCCGAGAGATAAAAGGGACAGCACGAAATCGGACAGACATTGTACATGGTGTCCTCATCTTAATTACGGGTAATAAGGAACTCAGTGCTGACGTCAGCACTGAAACAACTTTCCAAAATAGTTGTGAATTTTAATCATGCAGGCTTTCTATTAGCACAGTCTTTACCAGCTCAATAAGATTCTATAAGTTTTGCGGCACAAAAGTGTCACGCCCACCTATGAACAACGCAACAACGCTCTAACATTCCAGCTGACAGTCAATGTATGACTCAAGGCTTATTAAACAAATGAAATCATTGTAAATATGATTTGTCAAGATAGCTTGCAAGCCACGTTTTAAAACTTAACTCAAATCTTTTTGCCAAAAAAATGACAACCGTGCCCTCCCCAAAGAAAGTTGCATTTTGCATCAAGTCGCACAGTGCTTCATGCATTTTTTCAATGCAAGAGCTACGGGACGGGGCATCATCTCACACGGTCTGGGTCCACGCATCATGATGCTGAGTCACTGTCGGCTGGAACACTGTGCACTGCGTCCGCTTGCTTTTCAGTGACTGTGCAGTCCAGTTTTTACACCATCAAGAAGCGACGCTGCAGTCTTAACATAAGCTACAAAAAATGTCGCCTTAGCCACGGGCACAATATGGGAACAATGAGATGAAGGTATTCCGGGCTGTTAATGAAAAACAGGTTAAACCCCTCTCACCAGCTCATCATGCCCTCATTCATATTGAATCATTTAGTGAAGCGGCTCAAAGGACACAGGCATGCGCGACACTTTCAATTGGGTCATTTTATTGCTCCAGCTGATTCAGGTTTAACTTACCAATTTGCAGAGGCATCACTCTGTCATTTACCAACGTTTTTTTTGTGACTAAGGAGGGTCCAAAAAAAAAAATATCATGACATACACGTGTAAATTTTGGGCCTCCGGCCCAAAATACCCCCCCCCCCAAACCCCCCTTCCTGACCTCCCACACTAATAAAAAGGGTGTCAATCTGCTCAGAATTCAAGCAGCTATCTGCCTGCACGTTTCTCATGCCAAATATTGCAATACCTGACGAGCTACAGGGCAAAAACCGGTTTGCCCACGCTCTTGCACTGACCACCTGTTTAGTGCACAAATTCAGCCAAAATCTTTGCCAAAGCACTTTTTTCCTATAATCATGCAACTTATGCTTAATGCAATGCGCAAACTGCAAATTTGGAATCAATTGCTGTTAATTTGCCTGAACACACCCCCGCGGCCTACTTGGGGACATTCCGTACATTTCATGACCAGGCACCCAGACCCCCTCCTTTAACCATATCACCCAACAAGGGTACCAATCGACTGGGCTTGAGCTCAGGATACCAAATATATATATAATATTTCGTAAAAGTGGCTTAGTAAAATTCTGGAGACCCCCCCCAAACTGGACCCCCCCCCACCCCCCCACCCGGACCCCCTCAGAATCGGCTCTTTTATATATCAATCGATAGCTCTCAACGTCAGGATTCCAAATATGTAATTTATAATTCGATTGACACGTGACCTCAAAAAGTTATGATCCTAGAACCCTCCTGGGTCTACCTAGAAGTGTACCTCGATGTGTTTTTTGGTGTTTTTAGCTCGTTTCCCAGGGAAAAGGTCTGTTGCATCCGCCAAATCATTGTGATACACTGATCAGATTATTTAATCAGGCCCCGGATAAACCTGGGCCATAGGAGGTGTCAGATCATATAGTTATTTGGAAAGATAAGAGAACCTGGTGAAGCTGCATACCGTAATAAGGTAGGAGCTCCTGATAATATGTGAGGGCTGTGAGTATGAGATATTAAGGAATGGAAGTCCTCATCAAGGATCTCCTCAGTCTCCCATCATCATCGAGGAGGTCCCTAAGCAGGTAAGGAGATTGTTGGTATTTTGTAGGGAAAGAAGTACCTGAGAAGGGTGAGTTCTTTACTGAGGCACAACTGGTCAAAACTGGTAGTTCTCGAAAGATTCAAGCAATCAGCAGTGCCTCGCAGCACAATCTATGTTACCCGGGTACTACGAAGGATTTTATAGCAACGTGTCCGAAGGGCCAAGAGATCCCTCAACTGGGCATTCGACTCTCTATACATCAGGATAACTGCTGTACATGTATATCGTTGTAAATTTCTGAATTTGCAGGCGGACTCCAGCAGACAGTCAGTGAGAACATCTACTTTCTCAGGTTGAGAACATCTGCTTTCTTCTTTTTCATTTTTTTCAAGATGGCCGCGATGATGAACAAGGGCGTCGCTTCTCCATTGCTGGTCAGCCCCGTGAACAAGCACCTTTTCACCAGGAATGGACCCACGCCAAACCAACCCTCGCACTGACCTTCCGCACTTTTCCTGTCCCATCCACACAGGCCCAGCAGCGGTCCAGCTTCGCTACGCCACGAGCGGTGAGTTTCCCTGACGGGGTCGGCGCTAGCAAAATGGCGTGGCTCTCTGGAGTGGTCCTTTTGCACCTGCCCATGCATAGGTCCTTTTGCACCTGCCTATGCATACGCCGCACTCGATCAACGCATCGCGGCAGGCTTGCAGGCTTGCTTACACACAGAGAAAAACACCATGCATATCACATGCACACACACACACACATACACAAACACACACACACACACTCGCACACTCACATAGATACACACACACTCTCTCTCTCTCTCACACACACACGCACACACACACACACACACACACTTTCACACTCACACACTTGCACACTCACATACATACACACACACTCACACACACACACACACACACTTGCACACTCACATACATACACAAACACTCACACGCACGCAGCACACACATACACACATTTGCTCATGCACACACATGTACACGCGCATACTCACACGTGCACACACATGCCGACATATGCACGTGAACTCACACATATACGCACATAAACACTCAGACATGCGCACGTGAACTCACACAAATACGCACATAAACACTCAAACATGTACACACAAACACCTGCACACGCATGCACATGTTCACATTTGTACAGATATACTCAGATGCATACACACATTCATATTCACAAATACACATGCACGTACGCACAAGTACACATGCGCATAACACACATGCACATAACACACATGCTCTCGCACGGGTATCCGCAATACACACAATCATCTGCAGGGTGGACGTGCCACGTCTGTGCGCACAAACGCAACCCCCAAGCTGCTCCAGAAGGCTGGTAGGTAGATAATTCCTTGGCTTCGTACAAAGATCTCATCACCAAACTGTATTCTAGCGTACAGGTACAGTTGCTGCAGAATGGACCCAGCCAAATGGTGTTTTTAGGCGTTATGTCAAAACTTGACAAGGGTTTTGTATGAACATGATCCAGCATTGCACGCACTTTAATTTCCATCTGCTAATTGTGCACTTTGCTTGCAAAATCATTTTTGCCTTTGTGTGTGTGTAGAGTACATCTGGAGCGATGGACAGGAGGGCTTCCCTGGAAAGGTGAGAGGAAGCTTTGGCCTAGTTACAAAAAGCCAGGAGACAAGGACAGGGAGACCGAGAGCTCTTTGACATGGACTCTTTGGTTGTTGCTGTGGAAATTCAGTGATTTGTACAGTCATTCTAAAAACTGATGGCCGTGAGATTGTTTAGGCGCTGCCCCCCCCATTCCCTCACTCTAACAGACACCCAAAACACACACACGCCAGGGCCTTCTTTTTAACGAGCTACGCTCTAAGACCAAGACGTTTGAGAAGGACCAAGGGATGGATGCCTCGGCCTACCCTGACTGGAGCTACGACGGCAGCTCTACCGCACAGGCAGAGGGCAACAACTCGGACTGCATTATCAGGCGTGTATGTTTTGTAGCCTCTTTGCCTGCTTCTAAATTTTGGGGAATACCCTGTGTGTGTGTTGCTGGCCAACCTGCTTCTTGCCATCTGGGGAATGGGGTGGAACAAGCCTTGAATCCAGCCCTTGCTTGCATAGCCCTGAAGTTTAGGGCCAAACGCTGCCTTGTACTGCAGGTCTGCGCTGTACGGTGTATGGTACGGTATGCTTTTTGCTATGCATACCGCTAATTTGTAAATTACGATTTAATCACAAATCTAGTGGACCGTGATTTGCTATAGTTACGGCAATTTACCAATGGCAACTTACTGTACGGTGTACGGTACGGTGCCAAGCTGGCACTACCAGTGCAAAAGTGGCCTCAGAAAAACTTCTCCACCCCAAAACCTCCCATTTTAGCCCTTCACCATGCTCCCCTCAGTGCTGACGCCACAAAATGCTTCCCTGAACGACCTTGAAGCTGGGTTGGGGCTAAAACAGCTCGGAGAAGGGCCCAGCAGGGAATTGCATGGAAAATCAAAGTCGGACGGTACTCAATTCCTTGTGTACAATAAACAATTGTTGCAAAAGAAAAAAATGTTTTGGGCCGAAATTGGAGCGATACGGTCAAACAACGGTCTAAATGTACTGTACAGTGGCACTGCTTTGTACAGTCTGACACCGTAGTTTCCGCCGATTGCAACTTGGACCGTACTGTTCGGGGAATTACGGGGTAATTACGGTCGGTACCGTAACTGCGGTCCCAAACCAAAGCTTTACAGTTTAAGTGCACAGGTCTGCTTGTATGCCTTAGGTGAACGTGCTCTTGCACACATTTTTAAAAATGAGACTCTTTGCACACACACACACACATACACACACACATACTCACGTGCACACACACACACACACTAACACTGCACACACACGCACGCAAACACACATGCAAAAATAAACCGTATAAACATGTTGTCACAAATATACACACAATCCCTTGTCCACCCACACCCCACTTGCAGGCCTGTGCGCGTGGTGCCAGACCCGATCCGTGGTGCACCCCACGTCCTTGTCATGTGCGAGGTCTTCTCACCTGATGGTGAGCACAAACTGCTTTGCTCTTTCCTCTCGCAGAGCCTCTCTGTGGACACATTGTCTGTGAGAGATGGCAAGGGAATGTGCATCAGGTGTTGTTCAGGTTTGTCTTACTCTGCCTCTCGCCGGCGGGTGTTGTGAGACTTTCCAAAGCTCCCAAACTTTTGGGCTGCCGTACAACTCTTATATCACCACCTTTAACTACAAATATTTTGGGGCGGTGTTCAAATGACCCCAAATGGCCGTCTATAATATAAAATTTCTCAGAGGGGCGGTTTGAGTAAACAGCAGCAACACATTCAAGTTGAATTTTATTTCAGGGCTGCAGCGGCAAAGTCAGGCCTGCAACAGCATTTACTTGGCTGGGTGCATGAAACGTTTCACTAGCTTTTGCAAACTGTGAAATTAAGTTATGGAGAATGGGGGTGTGTGCCAAATTATACATGTCAGAGATGTATATTTTTCCGTGGGTAGTGGCTCACATGACCTAGCTAAAGGTCGCTGGGCACGTGCGTTTTAGGTAGACTTTGCTGAGTGACATGAACATGTTTCAACTTGCCATATCAGGCCGTTAAATCAGGCATTACGCACACCTTACTCCGGCTGTCCCCTCTTTCCCCTGCTAGAAGACAGACCTACACACATTGGGGTTCACGCTCACACTCACGCACTCACACACAGAAACACACACAAGCACACACATGCAAAGCACTTACGTACACACATGCGCTCTGGCCACACATACACGCAGGCACCCCCCACCCCAGCAACACGCGTGCCAAGCTTCGTGAGCAGCTCACCCCTGAGGCCATTGCACAGGATTGCTGGTGAGGTGTATTTCCCATGTGCAATGGCCTCACATTACGCTAAAACCTACCCGGTTTTCTGGAACCTGCAAGTGCTTAAATGTCGTTTACCTGCTCAGCTGTCTCTGCTCGTGGCTCACCATAGGGTCCAAAAATGCTTGTGGCTTTCTTCAGACAATTGACTTCTTTTAGTTCTATCCCTCTCAAAGCCTTCTTGGCTGCCGTTCACCAGCCACACGCATGGTGTACCTGCAGGTTTGGCTTTGAGCAGGAGTACACCATGCTGAATGCTGCAGGCAAGCCCTACGGCTGGCCTGGCAACGGCTACCCTGCTCCTCAGGTGTGTGGGTGTACGAGTAGATGTGTATAAATGTGTGTGTGTTCATGTGTGTGTTTGTGTGTGTGTGTGTGTGCAGCTAGCCCATTACTAACACTGTCAGTTGAATCGCACTACGAACCAAGCGCTTGAAAGGAACTGTCATGCTCTTGAGGTGGGAAGAAAGTCAACTACACGTGCCTTTGCTTGCTTGTGTGAGTGCATGTTTGTGTGTATGCACTTATTTGTGTGTATGTGTGGGTATGCTCTTTGAGGTGGCATACTGGTTTAGAGCAGAGTGCGTTGTGGAAACTGAGAGTGTTACGAGGAACTGTGCTTTGTATTGCGACAATCTCTTTTCTTTGTACTTACCAAAGTCAGTGCCGGTTTTCTGTCTTCTGACTTAAAGAGTGACCTCCTTATCTGGATTGCTCATACCTCACCTTTTCCTTCCTCCTTCCCATCTTGCTTTCTGGCCACACAAGCAGCTCACGACCTGAGTAAGGAGCACCCCCTTTGCACCAAGCCTTCCCAAAGTGCAGCCTGCGATGTTATTGTTATGTTTGTGCCATGCCGTGCCCTCTGACTTTTTTGCAGATTGCCTAGAAACTTGATCCTGTGTTTAGAAACACGAACGGGGCCCTTACTACTCCAGTGGACGACAGATGTGTCAAACGATGCCTGGATCTTGAACACATGCAGGGCCCTTACTACTGTGCCGTGGGCTCAGAGTCAGTGTACGGCCGCCCCCTCGTGGAGGCCCACCTCGAGGCCTGCATGGCCTGTGGCATTAACATTTCTGGCGTGAACGCTGAGGTCATGCCTGGCCAGTGGGAGTTCCAGGTCGGCCCCTCTGGGCCCCTGGACGTTGCAGATGAGGTGCGTGGAAAGCTTTACTTTTTAGGCAGCAAAGACAGCTATGATTGCAAAGGCAAGTAACCGAGGACGCCTACTGATCCTGTGGCATTTGTTTTAGTGGACTTGGGTTGTCTCGTGTTCTTATGCCAAGACAAAACAGGTTGAGTGAGGAATGATGTTATGCGCTGCAGCAACTGGAGAATTGCTGACTTTTAACATCACAGAAAGCAAGATGACAGGTGTGTGTTTGGGAAGGCGGGAGCTGCTGACTCTCTTGATGCACAAAGCTTAAGGATGGGGTACGTTGGTAGCAGTCAAGCAGTAGATGTCTGATTTGTTTACAGTTAAGACTCGCTGAAGTCTGCAGCAGCAGCAGCAGCAGCAGCAGCAGCAGCAACAGCAGCAGAAACCAACAGATGAGGAGAGGGTGACCAAAAACAATATTGCTACGCCAATAAACACATTTGGTGATGTTAGTGATGTTATTTTGAGTCGCGCAGGCTACAAATTTGCTGTAGTCTATGGAGAAAGGGTCTTTGGGTGGGGGCAGTGACCTTAAAATCAGCTGCAATGGCTGTTTGTTCAGGGCAATGAAGATAGTACACATGTATTTGGAAATAACGCCGTTGAATCCTTGAGAAGCAGTCAACGGTCCTCCCTGCTGCCTGATCCTGCCGATTACCGTGCTTTGTTGCAGGAGCCATCAGGCCTTCCCTGAGCTTACACAAAGTGATGAGTTCGTTCTCTTTATTGGAAGTGGATCACACATTGTCTTATGTGAGCTGTCCTCCTGCTTGAGGGTCCTGCTTGAGGTCTGAGTATGCACCGATATGCTTGTGCTGTACGGTGTGACGTGTCATTATTCGCGTGTGGACTGTTTGCAACCCACGCATAGCTGTGGGTGACCTTCAGTGGAAACTCACCAGGACAACCCCAATGCAGGGGGCGCCAAACAAACTTCTCTTTATATGCCATGTGCCTGTGTTCCATGGACTGGCTCAGTAAGTGCCTTAGCAGATGAATGACACGGTTGCCTGAAATGCAGGTGCACCTTGCTCGCTGGCTGTTGCACCGCTTGGGCGAGGACTACGGGATCGTTGTTACGTTTGAGTGAGTGTGTGTATATGTATGCATTTGTATGTATGTGTATATGTGTGTATGTGTTAGGCAATACTATCAATTTGGGGTAGACAAATGGAGTCCACTACCCTTGTTGCTGAGAAAGAAACACACGAGGGATCTCTAACAGAGACGATGCAAGCACGCCTGTCTCTTCACACCACACTCTCTAGCTGTGCATCAAATTTCATTCTGACCACTGAGTCGTGAAAACAGCACGCTGAGTCGTGAAAACAGCACGCTTCCAACCAGCATTCGTTTCTGTCGTTTTTGCTCGTCCTAATTTGCATCCGGATCGCTTTATCAGGCCCAAGCCGATTGCCGGTGACTGGAATGGTGCTGGTGCTCACACTAACTTCTCTACCAAGGTGAGGGCGCTCAAACATTTGTGATGCCTGTTTTGTTCTTGCTGCAGCCTGCATGCATGTGCACATACACACACAGAAATAGATGCACATTAAAAAACACATTCAAATTTAAACATCCACACACGCTCATCCATACAGGACATGCGCGTGCCCGGTGGTATGGCTGCCATTAACACAGCTGTGGAAAAACTGAGCAAGACCCATGCTGAGCACATCAGCCAGTGAGTGTTGCCCAAATTACGCATAAAAGTGAAGCTCAAGATGCATCTATGTCAATGTTGAGACACCCACGCAAAAACACACATTCATATGCACCCCCCAAAGGCAGGTACACGCGTACTCCCCAAAACACAGCACGTATCCAGCTTATTTCAAACTGGCAGGCCTGGTCAGTGTTTATAAAAAGTTAGGAACCACAAAGCTCCAGTCTTACCTTGGTCTGTTTGTTCTCTTATCAATCACATATCAGCCTTAGTTTTGGCTCCAACCCAGGCCCCATTCCTGACACCAAAACGTGACCCCTTCATTGTTCTCTTACCAGCCACTCATTAACCCTCATTTTGGCTCCTACTCATGCCCCCCTCTGCAGGTACGGCCTTAACAATGACATGCGTCTAACCGGCAAGCATGAGACCTGCGACATTAATACCGTGAGTGTCGCAAATGAAGGATGATGGAAGGGCTGTTCGGGTCCGTATGTCCCATAAGAGCTTGTGGTATTTTTTAGTGATGAAAGGACTGTACTAGTCTGTAGCCCATTAGGGCTTGTAATGTTCTCCGAGTAGGGGTTGGCCAGAACCAACATTTACGGTGTATATAAGGTATTTTGGGCAGAAAAATCACCAAATATACGGTCATACATGGTGTGTATACACAAATCTGGCCAACCCTATCTTTGAGTGATGGAAGGGCTGTACTGGTCTGTGTTTTCTAACAAGGGCTTGTGGTGTTCTTTGCCAATTAATACCCTCCCTCTCTTACCTTGCACGCCTGTTTTGTTTTGCCTTGCCAAAATCATTCGTTGAAAGTGCACTAAATTCTATGACAAATGGCCTGGCTGAAAAACAAAACGAGCAGTTGTGGTACCGCAGCCTCCTGTTCGCTTCAACGTTCCCTGGTGTTAAGAGCTCACATACACCATGCCCTTGCACACGTTCTTATGCACAGTTCAAGCATGGTGTGGCTGATCGTGGCAGCTCCATCCGTATCCCTCTGCCTGTCCAGCTTAAGGTGCGTGCTTGTGCTCAGTTGAAGCAGCCTAAAAGCCCTCTCACCTTTCTTGACAGCTCTAGCTGACTCTTTTCTGCATTCATGGCAACTGATGCTTGAAACCGTTTAACCAGGGGAGGTGAATAGGAATCGGCACTGCCTGCACCCCAAGAGGTCCCTTTCTTGTCTGTTTTGACACCGTCTTTGCATGCTTGTTTAGAGGTGTGTGTTGCCTTGAGTGAGCAACATGAGCATCGCTCACAATGTAGTTGTGCACTTCAACAAAGCGACGTCTGAGGGAAGCGCAAGCATATGCACATGACATGCATCCACATATACACACAGGGGTACGGTTACCTCGAAGATCGAAGGCCTGCCGCCAACGTTGACCCGTACAACGTGGCTCGTCTGCTAATTAAGTCTTGCATCAACATGTAGACTCTCGATCGCAAGACCGGTCGTCGGAAAGTTTGGGGGGGCCAATTCGACCAGGTGGTCTACTACAGGAACTCAAGTTTAGCCAATTCGACTGTGATATCCATTGTGATATGGCCGTTGCATTGCATAGTAAGCTTTGGTTTTAGCAGGTTGCAGTGATCGTTGCACAATTCACAATTCAGTACTTCAATTTCAAACAACACTGAAGAAACAACTGACGTGATCAACCCATGCTCAACCTTTTTGGGCACCACATTTTTATTCCAACTTTCCACTTGCCATTCTTGACCTCAAGTACTGGGGCTCTAGGCGTGGCACGACTGCTTTTGTAATCAACCTTCGAACAATCATTTGCCCTCATAAGTTGTCAAGACTTCCGTGACCCCTGTGTGAGTTGTTGCGTCTTGATTGACTGATTGTGCTGCCTTAAAGGAACAGGGTAAGTGCTGCACCTGCTGCTGCTGATGATGACGATCTGGTATGCCTTGCAGGACTTCTGCTTTCCTTTTTCTTCCCTGTGATCCCTCATCATCACCTCCGCCACCACACCCTGCGATGACCACCGTGCTGGGGTCCTCCCTGTTGCACGCCTGCTCCTTATCTATATAGGTAACCCAACAGCCCGCACCAAACATTGCAGCTCCACCAATTCGGCCGGGAAGCTTGAGAGGGATTCCTCCTGCTGGTACAGCAAGGTAGCAGGCCCTGGTCTGTTTATTTGTGAATTGACGTATGCCAAGCCTGATGGTGCAGTGCAATACACCAAGTTCAAGAAGCTGCTCAATGTAAGTCACCTGAACTCACGCCTGCTGACACTCGACCAAAGGAATCAATAGCGATGGAGCCTACGGTGTCCAGCGTTTCAGATTGCTGATGGAGAGATGACTGTTGCTGCTGCTGCTGCTGCGGCTGTTCCTGCCCGCCCCCTGATCCTCTTTGCATGTCAGCCCTGTGCACCATCCCCCTGTACCTTTCCCAGGCAGCTCGTTGCTCCTCTGTAACTAAGAAACCCTCCTCCTCCCCTGCAGTTTGAGCACGCGCGCGCTACATATATATACACAAACAGTGCAATTTACAAGAATACTATCGTGTGCAAGATGTTGTAGTGGATGTGTGCATGTATGTGTGTGTGCATGTGTATATATGTGTGTGTGTGCGTGTTTATGTATACAAGTGTGCACTTGTGTGTATAAGGGTTAGTGGCACCAAGATACGTCTCGTCCCGATCGTGGGAGGCAGTGTCGCCTTGGGGCGTGGATCTCTCCTCGTGTGCCTTGCCATCTGCGCACAATAATGAGTGTAGGCATTTTTGGAGCAAGTGCAGAGATGGGGCGGGGCCAATGGGAAAATTTGAAACAGCAAGTGCACGGCTTTGCACACGTTGCTGAGCTTCTCTGCCTCCGCCTCAGTCAGGAAGAGCTTGGAAGTCTGGAAACGATGTGGTTCAACAGGACAGTGAAGTCCCGGGCAACCTTCTTCCCACCGGGCAACGACAGGTACACGAGTCGCCCGTGCGGCAATTAACATCAAACAAATGTACACATTCGGACACCATTAAATGCTAGCAGAGCCTAGGAAGCTATTCTGGGGGACAGTTGAGTTTGGGGGCAAAACCCTCTCGGCTTGCACTTACAATGTCTTCCAGGCTCCAGCCCGCCAGGTCATTGGCGCTGGTGTTGCTGAGCCGGCATGCCTCAAAGGGATTACACAGCTATATCCGCCAGCGAGGGCAGTTGAGCTATAGCAAAAAAAAAAAGGCAGCTTCAAGAAGAGAAGGAGGCCAGACTGAACAAGACACCAGAAAGGGTAAGGGTAAGGGTTACACAGCTATATCCGCCAGCGAGGGCAGTTGAGCTATAGCATAAAAAAGCCAGCTTCAAGAAGAGAAAGAGGCCAGACTGAACAAGACACCAGAAAAAG
>Ga0307960_1000942_pt1 | contig 16496 bp, 10 predicted proteins | sample OrgLakmetagen542_FD_201832 | JGI IMG/M metagenome (GOLD analysis project Ga0307960, IMG submission 201832) | Saline water microbial communities from Organic Lake, Antarctica - #542 | ecosystem: Environmental > Aquatic > Non-marine Saline and Alkaline > Saline | place: Antarctica: Organic Lake... | reverse complement strand
CCGCTGAAGGCTCGTCCCGGTAGATGCAAGCGTGGCCGCAACTTGAGAAACGAGCACACAGAAGACTTGCGCAAAGTGCTGTGAAGATCAGCCCTCATCTCACACACACACACACACACACACACAAAGTGACGCGATACTGGGCAATGCGTGACTGCATCCACACACAAACACACAAACACACACACACACACACACAGACACACACACACACACACACACACACACACATACACACACACACAAACGCACACACACACATACACACACACACACAAATACACACACACACACGCTCGCTCGCTAATGCACGCACTCACTTTTCTTTGCCGCCTTCTTAGCCTTTTGCTCCTGCTTCTTCGAGGCACGCCTGATGCTTTCTTTGGCCTGACACATGGAAACACCAAAAAGGAGGGCACACTGAATGAACAATTAGATGCAGGCTTGGGTGTGGGGTACGCAACATGCATCAACAACATTGCACCTGGGTGCATGCGTTTGCGAGCGGAACACCAAGACAAACAAGACAAGCACGCTGAAATATCTCTGAAGCACGCACACGAGCCACCCTGTCCGTAGGGTTCTAACAAGGCCAGATCTGTGTGTGCAGTATCAAAACTTCGTGCGTTTCAGCGTGAGGAAAACGATATGCCAAAAGTTAACCCTCCTCCCTTACCTCAACGCCCTTATTTTAGGGTTGGCCAGAACCGTATATATACACCGTATATGACCGTATATTTGGTGATTTCCCTGCCAAAAATACCGTATGTGCACCGTATATATATGGTTCTGGCCAACCCTACCTAATTTGCATTATATTAACATAATTGCCTCTCCTGGCTCCTTGCCTGCTCCCCTCTCCGAAGGTCAACACACGTACACAGCACAAGATAAGCTTGCTCTAGCACGTGTGTGCACGTTTCGTACGCTTCGGCATGCGTGCGCTGCAGTTTCAGTCATCAGGACTCATTCACACGCATGCCATCACGTGTCCAGCTTGCTGTAGCACGTGCGTGCATGTTTTGTACGCTTTGGGCATACATGCGCTGCATTCTCCAGTCAAACACGACCCATCCACACCAGTTTTTTTTAGGGTTTGGGTCATATCAACCCCCAATCTGGGGATTCACATCCACTTGTGTGGGACCGTTTCATTGCACACAAACACACGCATACACACACTCAAACACACACATACACACACACACGATAACCAACCCTTATTCCTTGTGTGCTCAGAACGCGCCTTTATGCACTGTGGCCATGCATAAGCATGACGGCGCCTAATGGGAGCTCACGCAGAGTCTGGTGTGTCTGAGATACATTGCAAGGCCACACACTATCAAGCTAATTCTGTGGGCACAGCAATTATGAAACAGAGCGTACGCTCCAGCATGCACGCACAGTGTGTTTCAGTGGCATAGCGCCTGTGACACAAATGCAGCGTACGCTCCAGCATGCACGCACAGTGTGTTTCAGTGGCATAGCGTCTGTGACACAAATGCAGCGTACGCTTCAGCATGCACGCACAGTGTGTTTCAGTGGCAGAGTGCCTATGACACAAATGCAGGCCGAAGATTGCCTGACCTCACATTACCACAATACCGTACAAACAGGGTTGGCCAGAATTATATACACACACCGTATATGACCGTATATGACCGTACTCCTATATGAAGATTTCCCTGTAAGGAATACCGTATACGCACCATATATATGATTTATATTCCATATTATATGATTCATGTATCTGGTTCTGGCCGACCCTACGTACCACCAGTGCCCCCAATGTTACTCATACCCATGGTACCCACAAACTGTCTATACATACCGCTAGGGTTGGCCAGAACCGTATATATGCACCGTATATGACCGTATATTTGGTGATTTCCCTGCCAAAAATACCGTATACACACCGTATGTATATGGTTCTGGCCAACCCTACATACCGCCAATGCCCCCGAGGTTATTCATATACCCATGGTACCCGCAAATAGTCTAGTGTTCACCTGGGGAAATCTTTCAGCTTCCTTGAGGAGGCTCTCTCCCATACACCACTTACACACAATCTCACAATTACACACTCTCACACGTACACACTTACAGATGCATGAACGCTACCCAAATTCTTGCCCCTCGCACCTGCCGCTGTTCATACATAAGCTGCAACTGAGATTTAGGAGGGGCCGCCGGTTCGCCTGGTGTATGTGCGTGTATGTAGCTCAAGTGTGTGTGCGTGTGTGTATGGGTGAGGGTGACTGTGCATGTGTGCTTATGTGAAGTGAGCATGGGCATGCAAAACCCTGTGCTTTGGAGGTCAAAATAGCCCCGCTTGCTCATGCACGTCCAGTGTGTGCTAGACGCAGGACTTTAGGCTTGCATGGTCGTCTCATTTGCTTGACTGACGCTACACACAGATATGCACAAAACAGGCAATCTGTGCGCGCCTGCTGATGCCCTGCACCTCTGTTCATAACGTATATCTGTAGTGCGTGCATTGCAGGGAGGTATCACAAGCTTGTTTGCCAGAACCATGTATGCGGTCGTGTACGATGTATGTATCAATGCAGGCCAAGCCTGTGCTGGCACAGGTGCTGGCAAACCCTTTTGGTGAGTTTCCTATTGAGGCCAGTGGCTTACCTTGCACCTGTGCTGCTGCTGCCTTCGCTGCTTCTGCTGCCATGGCTTCTTCTGCAGCTCCTGCTGCAGCCGCTGCTGCTTTGGCCTCTTTCCTTCTAGGTTTTTTCGGCTTCTCCTGCGCTGGAGCCAGCAAGGTTACCTCCCCTGACAGGTCCTCATCCAGGTCATCATACAGCTCATCATACGTCATCCCTGCTTTGCCCGGGGCTGCAGCCCCGGTGGACGCAGGGCTGCTTGCTCGGGGGGCAGCTGCTGCTGTTGTGCCTGTCTCCTGGCCTTCGATCATACTGACTTCTTTGTGTAACACATCCTCTGAGTTTGGCTGCTGCTGAGGGGCAGGAGGCTGTACGAGAGAGGCATCCAAGTTAGAACTTGTCACGTGAGACTGCCGTAAACGTGGCCGGTGCACACATATCCGTTGGTTTGCTAAGAGAGGTTTGTGAACTGGATACAATGCTAAGGACACGTGTAAGGCCTGATGCTGTAGCATGCTGACAAAGGATGCAAGAAATAATGAGCAACGGAAATAAATTAAATTGATCTGGCTAAGGTAGATTGACATGACTGCCCACCAAGATGAGCAAAGCAGCCCTCAGGTGGCGCATCAGCTTTTCCAGGACCTCGGCGCAGCAGCGAGATTTCCTTGCGATTCTTTTTCTTGGTTGGCACAGGGAGTCCGTAGCGCAGGACGTAACTGTATACCGCGTGGCAGATCTTAGGTTCACCCCCATAGTAACCATGTCCACTTGCTGAGGTCGCCTGCTGTCCGGGGGAAACTGATGCAAAGCTGGAACCCCAAGGGGTACCAGTGCGGCTGCAGGCGGGCCCTCGTGCAGAACAAAAGTGGATGTACCAACAGGAAACCCAGGTCGCTTCCAGTGCCTTCCTCGCTGCATTCATGAGTGTGGCTGCTCCCGTCTCATGAATGCAGCGAGGAAGGCACTGGAAGCGACCTGGGTTCCTGTTAGGACATCCCTGCACGAGGGCCCGCCTGCAGCCGCACTGGTTCCCCTTGGGGTTCCAGCTTTGCATCAGTTTCCCCCGGACAGCAGGCGACCTCAGCAAGTGGACGTGGTTACTATGGGGGGTGAACCTAAGATCTGCCACGCGGTATACAGTTACGTCCTGTGCCCTACGGTCTCCCTGTGCCAACCAAGAAGAAGAATCGCAAGGAAATCTAGAAATCTAGAGGCATTGTCACCGATCGGGAGCCCTCCATGGTGGTGTTGTGCACAGCCCGCAAAGCAGAGACAAAGGCGAGGGAGGAGGAGCACAAGCAGCAGGATCGGCAGCAGGTACAGCAGGATTGCCACACGCTCAGTGTTCAGAACGCAGAGATGCAGCGGCAGCAGTTGGCACAAGAGCCAACCCTTGAGCACCTGGCCAGTTTAAGTGAGCTCAGCGTGCTCCCAGCAGTGTCAAGCAGTGCAGCAAGCGGAGAGGAGGTCCCGGTGTTGCATGCCCTTACTCAAGGGGTGAGCAGGGTGTGCAGTTCACATATTGCATTGGAGCCATGGTGCACTCCCAATCACGTAATTGCTGTATTTTGCAAACTGTCGCACCGACTTTCAGGGGGTGTACACCTGCGTCCACATAACTAAGCAGACCACTGGCTTCATGGTTAAACGTCCATGTCCAGTCTATCAGACACATCAATTGACTCATCTCATGGGCTTCATCACCTCTTGCACACGCGCAGGGCCTACCAGAAGGAACCCTGCAGATGCCGGTGAACAGTATAAATTACAAGACTCTCTCCAAGATCCTCAAACTGTGCAACGAGCCTGGAACGCTAAAGATTAACGTAAGTACGCACACAACCACCTACATATGCTTGCTCTAATTGCATGCCTCTCAGCTCTGCAAGCACTCTCCTGCGCTACATTCCTGTTTCTGAACATTACTGAGGCACACAAAAAAATTACACACGCACACGCACACGCACACGCATGATCCAATTAAACACACACATGCTCTCCCAAAACACACACACACACACACACACACACACACATGATCCAAATAAACACACACATGAGGATCAAATAATTATAGAATTGTTTGTGCCATTTGTGCACAGTCGGTCACAGAAACACTTGCACAGCTCCGGACACGCCTGATGGAGCTCTTGCAGCAATGCAAGAGGAGGGCAGGAATGCCTAAAAATAGAAAGAAAGGTGAGGTGAGCTTCATGGACAGCTACCAATTGCGCGCAGATCTCCACTCCATATTTTAGAAATGCACTCATGTGTTGCTTACTGATCAGTAAGGGATTTCTGCAAATGCACTCCCTCTCATGCCATGCAATCCACAGGAACAATCGAGTCTCAGCCGATTCCGGAGGCACAACCAGGTAGGGTGTGTTCATTGCGTATCAGCAACAGCCGAGAGATGCAGCGGCAGAGTAAACTAAAAATCAATCAATGTACTCTCCTTACGAAAAACTTGCTGCACTTGCTTTTGCTCTATTACCACTGAAGTGCCTTGAACTTCTTACTTGTTTGCAGGTCCGCCAGCTTCTCCACCCACAGCAAAGAGGCGGCGCGTGCCCTCACAAAAGAAACGCAGCGGAGGGCAGCCCAGTCCGCCACCCAGTCCCTAAGAACCCAAGGTAATTCTAGCTCGCACATCTCATCTGCAACAATGTTGCCGTTGGCCGTTGAAGGTCATCTGCAGGACATGGCTTACATGTACGAGGACAGCACATATCTGCACCATGGCAGAGAAGCTTAAGAATGCCTGGCACAAATCCACCTAGTATGAGTATGTAATGAAGTTGTTCTAACCCCCTCATGTCATTGTTTTTCAGGTGGACAGCAGAGGTGGACAGCAGGCCGGTGGAGGGGCCAAAAAAAAACAAAAAAAAACAAAAAAATACGAGATACAGCCCTAGTTTTCCTGGATTAACTTAAAATCCAGGGCCAATCCAGCTTGCTGGTGGGAAAGTGCAAAACGGTGTTTTTAGACGCCCCCATTTTGTTGTTCTCCGATTTTAATTTCTCGACTGGGTACATGGGAAATCATCAGGTAGTGAATAAGAGCAGAGAACTAATCTTGGCACTTTGACTCCTTCGCTCGCAGTGCGTACCAGTCCGGATTGGAGTAGGTGTCCCATTGTCCATGGGAGTAGGCCTGGATACAATGCTAACCGTGTAAGGCCTGATGCTGTAGCATGCTGACAATGGAAATAATGAGCAACGGAAATAAATTCAAATTAATCTGGCTAATGGTAGATTGAAATGAAACCAATTTATAATTAACTTGCAGGTGACACACTTGCATGCACACACACATATGCACACGCACACGCACACGCACACGCACACGCTCACGCTCACGCACACACACACACACACACGCACACACACACACACACACATACACACAAACACACAAACACACACACAAACACAAACACACTCACGCACACACGCACACATACACACTCACGCACACACGCACAAACACGCAGGCATGCACACATGCATGCTTACACGCACTGACACGCAGGCATGCACACACGCACTAAAACGCACGCACGCATGCGCACGCGCAACCGCACATGCACACGCACGCGTTCACACTTGCACATAGAGGTGCGTACGATATATGCACATGCTCATTTGCGACGCGCACTAAAACATGCACACGCATGCATGCGCAACAGACAACGGTCACACAAAGTATACGCGATGTATGCGCGATGTATGTGTATGTGCATATTGCTTGTTACCCATCAGCTCTATTATTTCCGCCCTTCCCAACCCAGTGACAGAGCTTCCACCCCATGCTAGTCTGTTGAGCGGTGAGAGGCGCACTGGTCACAACTCTTCACTTCGCCTCATTATGCCTCCGGGGGAGGCATCAGAGTGCTCAATTGATGGCCTCAATATCACAATTACAGGTACAATGGCTTCATGAGAGAAAACATGCATACAGGTTGTTTGCTTGGCAGCATTTCAAGGCTGCCGTAACTTGAGGATGATAGCAAATACACTCACGTCCGACCATGTCTGGCGCAAACGCGCACACACATACCCACACGCACACCTGCACACACATATACACACACACACACATACACACACACACACACACAAACACACACACACACATACACACGCACGCACGCACACACACACTCAGGTGTGACAGAGAAGGAGCAGCTGGATGCACTAAAACTTCTAAACAGTGTCATACTACCTGTCAAGTACTCCGACCAAGTTTATAGAGACTGCATGCACTTCCCTGAGTTGACTACCTTAGGTACGTGTGTGTCAGACGTTTGTTTAGTGGACTTTGATGTGACGTGGATATATGTATCGCACAAAGTACAGAAATGGCATCTGTACGATTACCTTTTTGCAACATACGTTTCATTGGATGAAACCACGCGTATGGTTGCTTTTGTTAACGATGCTGATGCATGCATGTAGTTAGAGGCTTTAGATGCTGTGTTTGCATGAGCGGTGTGCAGGGCATATGAGCATAGTGATTTTGGGTCTGCGCTCAAGAGTTGGTCTTGCGTGGCCATAGATGAGATGTGCATGGTTGTATTAGTGTGTGCGGTATGTTGCGTGCGTGAGTGGCTTTGGATACTTCGTGCACGAGCGCGTACATTAGCTGAATTAGTTATATGCTCCATGCAAGTATGAGGTGGTCATGGGATGCGGTGTTCATGCGCGGTGTGCTTAAATTTGGATGCGGAATGGAATGCATGAGCGCATGCATGCATAAGCGGCGGCATGCATTTAAAATGCGTAGGGTTGGCCAGAACCGTATGAATGCACCGTATATGGTCGTATATTTGGTGATTTCCATGCCAAAAACACCGTATATACACCGTATATATATGGTTTTGGCCAACCCTAAAAATGCAGTGTACATGAGAGCAGTGGCCCTCTGGGTGCGGGCACGAGTCGTAGTGCACGAGTTGCTGTGCACGAGTTATTGTGCACCAGTTGACATTCCTTGCAGGTCATGTCCTGTCCATCTTTGGTATTCATGGAATGTGTACCTGGATGTCACTTGTTAGGATATACTAAAGAGCATATAAGGTGTACATTTTCTGGCCAACAGTGTACTTGTTCTGGCTAATAGTGTTCTGGCCAAGAGTGTACATATACAGGCCAACAGTGTACATGTTCTGGCCAATTCTTAGGATACTAAAGAGCATGTACGGTGTACATGTCTGGCCAAATGTCGTCAGATACCAAATGTTGTCAGATACCAAATGTTGCTATCGCAGGAGAATGAAGAAGAGAACCTACGCAGGCGATGGATAACTGCTTGCACATTCAATAAGGAAAAGGAGCCACTTTGGTACCGGGTACCATAACATTTTTCACACGTACCCATGTCAAAAAGTTGGAGCGCCGATCACTCGTGCGTTCAAGGGCAGCCCACAATGCTAAAGTTTCACACGCTTTTTCTCTTTTCCTTGTTAATCCACCTCAACAAACACACGCCTCTTCTTGTTAATCCACCTCAACTAAAAAGGAACACACGCTTCTTCTCTGCTGCGCGTTGCGATCCCAAAACAGCTCAAAAAGGCACACACACGCTTCTTCAGGAAAAAGCCTGCAGTACAGCTCATCACAGGTTTGCAGGTTTACAGGTTTACAGTAAAAAATTGCAACTGCTACACAGCTCATCACAGGTTTGCAGGTTTACAGGTTTACAGTAAAAAATTGCAACTGCTACACAGCTCATCACAGGTTTGCAGGTTTACAGGTTTACAGTAAAAAATTGCAACTGCTACACAGCTCATCACAGGTTTGCAGGTTTACAGGTTTACAGTCAAAAATTGCAACTGCTACACAGCTCATCACAGGTTTGCAGGTTTACAGGTTTACAGTAAAAAACTGCAACTGCTACACAGCTCATCACAGGTTTGCAGGTTTACAGGTTAAGCCATCAGTAAAAAAGTGTGACTGCTACACAGCTCAACACAGATTTACAGGTTAAGCCATCAATAACAAAGTGTGACTGCCACACAGCTCATCACAGGTTTACAGGTTGAGCCATCCGTCAAAATTGCAACTGCTACACAGCTCATCACAGGTTTACAGGTTTAGCCATCAGGGAAAAAATGCGACTGCTACACAGCTCATCGCAGCTGATCATTGCACCCAAGCCGTGATACTTGCTAAACCTTAACTCTGAAGCCGTGCACAGCTTTTATCCACACCTTGATGTCCCTTGTTTGTGTGTAGCAAATTAGACAGACCCTTGTTTGTGTGTAGCGGCAAAGCAAGCATCCTTGGATTTCCTTTTGGTTTTCTGCGTGTGCCGCGCAGCATACCGTCTCGGAACTCTGGTGGGGGGGGTCACATAAGTAATGAATATGTAAGACACACAATGACGTCATACGTAGGGTTGGCCAGAACCGTTTGTGCACACACCGTATATGACCGTATATTTGGTGATGTCCCTGCCAAAAATGCCTTATATACACCATATGTATATGGTTTTGGCCAACCGTAATCATACGAGACACTCCGATTCCAATCGTTTGCTGTGGCAGCGTACCACCGAGGAACCCCGGTGGGGAGCGTCACATAAATAATAAATTGTGTAAGACACGCAGTGACGTCATTCGAGACATTCCGAATTCAATCGTGTGCTGTGCTGTGCTGTGTTGTGCAGCGTACCACCAAGGAACCCCGGTGGGGGGCATCATGGGCAGAATGGAGCGGTGCGGCAAGGAACCAAACAATGAGTGGGGGCGTCTGTACATAGCTTCTCTCGGAGTGCTGGCACCCTACAGGAGCTACAAGGTGAGCAAAATAGATAAATGAATGAATAAATAAATAAATAAATAAATAAATAAATAGCTTCTCTCGGAGTGCTGGCACCCTACAGGAGCTACAAGGTGAGCAAAAGGGGGAGGGAGAGGGGCTGTAGATATGACACTGGTTTGAAAGAAATGCGTCGAAAGAAAATGCGTCGAAAGAAAATGTATTGAAGCATCCATACGTGGCCTCTCTCAAAGTGCTGGCATTGGTTACGATGGTCTGAATCACGTGCTGCATGTGTATCATGGTTGGAATTGCGCGTGGCCCTCTTGTCCATCCCTCCTCGTGCTGGCACAGGTCATACCGTTTACATTGGATGACCTAACCCTGAAATGGATGACCGCATTTACCAGGGTCGGGATGCTGTGTGGCCCTCTTGTCCACCTCTCCTCGTGCTGGCACAGGTCATACCGTTTACTATGGGTTACCTAACCCTGAAATGGATGACCTGCGCATTTACCAGGGTCGGGATGCTGTGTGGCCCTCTTGTCCACCTTTTCTTCTGCTGGCACAGGTTATATCGTTTACATTGGATGACCTAATCCTGAAATGGATGACCTGTGCGTTTACCAGGTCCTAAATGGATGACCTAACCCTAGAATGGATTACCTAACTCTAGAATAAATCACCTAACCCTAGAATGGATCACCTAACCCTAGAATGGATTACCTAACCCTGAAATGGATGACCTGCGTGTTGACCAGGGTCGGGATGCTGTGTGGCTCTCAGAGGGCCGCCCTCTTGTCCAAGCAGCCCCTTCTCCCCACTCTTGCCTGCATCAATAAGCACTGTCCTTCTGCCTGTTCATACTCGATGCACTTGGTCTGTATGATGCACTTGGTCTGTATGATGCACTTGATCTGATGCACTTGATCTGATGCACTTGATCTGATGCACTTGGTCTGGTGCACTTGGTCTGGTGCACTTGGTCTGTATGATGCACTTGGTCTGTATGATGCACTTGATCTGTATGATGCACTTTGTCTGTATGATGCACTTGATCTGATGCACTTGATCTGATGCACATGGTCTGATGCACTTGGTCTGGTGCACTTGGTCTGATGCGCTTGATCTGATGCACTTGATCTGATGCACTTGATCTGGTGCACTTGGTCTGGTGCACTTGGTCTGATGCACTTTGATCTGATGCACTTGATCTGATGCACTTGGTCTGATGCACTTGGTCTGATGCACTTGGTCTGTAGGAGTGGCAGTTGTTGCACGCATCTTCCCTTCCCTATTTTCACATTTCATGCACCTGGTTTGTTTGAGAGTGTGATTACAGTGCTACAATCAGTGTTGTGCACATACGGCGTCATTCAAAAGTGGCACCGTAAATAATAATCGTAAATAACGGCGTTACCGTCACTAAACTCTGACGATTGACGGCGTAATTTACTATTTTCACCGTCAATTTGACATAAATTACGCCGTCAGCGTCATATACCATTGACGCCGTCAAGCGTCAGGTGCACAACACTGGCTACAATGCAACGTTGCTGTGTTGGCAGGTTGTCCCTTTGAAAGTCTGTGCGTGCTTTACCAGGGATGGACACTTTTTCCCCCTTGTGAATAATTCAACGCCGTCCCTCAATGCAAATGAAGTACAATGTGTGTTAGCTATGCCAGTGGGACAGATTGAATGTGGCTGTATCTGCATCACCCCCTCCACGACTCATCCCTAGGGCTGGCCAGAACCCATATATAATGTATTTATATTTATATGCTGCATATACGGTATTTGGCAGGAAAATCACTAGATATACCTCATCATATATGGTGTATCTATACGGTTCCGGCCAACACTACTCCCCCCTCACTAGGTGCGATCTGGGTATTGTTTGTGCGTGCAGGTGGGCAGCCAATTGTTGGAGAGCAGCTTGGCCAGTGTCGCGCACGATCCTATGATCCGTGAGGTGACGCTGCACATGCAGGTAAGCTAGTTTGTGCTTTGCGGTGATAGTTAGTTTAGTTTGGATTACAAAGGCATCCAGCCTGGCATGGCTGCTCAACCTATAGGTCCCAACAAATAAATCAATCAAAAAGATCGTAGGTAAGCTAGTTCTTGCTTTGCGGTGAAAGGCCTGGGTGTCATGAGACCTGTGGGTGTTGTTGTGATAGACCTGGGTGCTTTGTGGTGAAAAGGCCTGAGTGTCATCAGACCTGGGTGTTGTTGTAGGACCCTCTGGTCAGCTGGTGTAGGCAACTTGCGGGCAAAACGGCAAGAGTGTGTGGGGGGGGGGGGGGGGTGTGGGTGTGTGTTGTGTGTGTTTGTGTTTGTGGTGACCAACCAAATCGTGGGAGACGAACAACACCGTGGTGCATGGTACATGGGTGGCGAACAACACCGTGATGCATGGTGCATGGTGTATGGTGCATGGTGCATGGTGCATGGGTGGCGAACGACATCGTGGTGCATGGTGCATAAGTCTGCTGCTGTGCACGATTAAACGTGGTCGAGGGTTGCCATTGTGACTGACCAAATCGTGGGTGGCGAACGACACCGTGGTCATGGTGCATGGTGTATGGTGCATGGGTGGCGAACGACACCGTGGTGCATGGTGCAGGTGCATGGTGCATCAGTCTGCTGCTGTGCACTACCAAATGTGGTCGAGGGTTGCCATTGTGACCGACCAAATTGTGGGTGGCGAACGACACCGTGTGCTGCATGGTGCATCAGTCTGCTGCTGTGCACTACCAAATGTGGTCGTAGGTTGCCATTGTTTTTGTAGCAAGTTGGTTGTTGTGCTTTTGCGCAACAGGCTGCAGTAAATGAGTGTGAGCCGCCTGTTTGCTTCACGGGCACTGGTGAAATAGGGCAAAAAGGTAGAATTGGCCAGAACCGTGTATGCATACACCTGATATGACCGTATATTTGGTGATTTCCCTGCCCAAATTATCGTAATTACACCGTATGTGTATGGTTCTGGCCAACCCCGCAAAAAGGTTGAATCTCGTGTCCATGAATTTTGGGGAGATGCCCTGAAAGGTAACATAAGTAAAAGGGGCATTGATTGGATGTCAAATCACTGTGTATTACTGGGTGCATATATCACATAAGTAAAAGGGGCATTGATTGGATGTCAAATCACTGTGAATTACTGGGCACATATATCACATAAGCACATAGGTAAAAGGGGCATTGATTTGATGTCAATTCACTGTGTGTTACTGTGTGTTACTGTGTATTACTGTATATTACTGTGTATTGCTGTGTATTACTGTGTGTTACTGTGTATTACTGTATATTACTGTGTATCACTGTGTATCACTGTATATTACTGTGTATCACTGTGTATCACTGTGTATTACTTTGTATCACTGTGTATCACTGTGTATTACTGTGTATTACTCTGTATCACTGTGTATTACTGTGTATTACTGTATATTACTGTGTATCACTGTGTATCACTGTGTATCACTGTGTATCACTGTGTATTACTGTGTATTACTGTATATTACTGTGTATCACTGTGTATCACTGTGTATCACTGTGTATCACTGTGTATCACTGTGTATCACTGTGTATCACTGTGTATTACTGTGTATCACTGTGTATGATTGTGTATCACTGTGTATCACTGTGTATCACTGTGTATCACTGTGTATAACATATACCAAGATGCTCAATGAATGGATATACCAAGATGCTCAATGAATGAAAATATGTGCATCATTACTTGCGTATCACAGTTTAAGATGCTCAATGAATGGAAAAGATGTATAGGCAGCTATGCAGCTACGTTCTTTGAAGCGGCCATGCTCAGCCAGACCAGGGTGCAGGGGCATTATACATCAGTACCTCGACCATTTGTAAGACAGAGCTAACACACGAACATGTGCAAGTACTAACACACGAACATGTGCAAGTACTAACACACGAACATGTGCAAGTAAATGTAGCCCACGTCTGCAGAACGGCTGAGCACACTTAGGCAATGGTTGTAGTCGCGACCACAACATCGGTGTGTGGCATGCGCATCATCTACCACAAAGTCTGAGGCAAGATAGAAATTGGTGTGTGGCGTGAGCAGGGAGAATATAGCACCAAACACGAACATAAACTAGTTTTCTCTTTTTAGAGAACAGTGGGCAGCTGCTGGGTTTTCAAAGATTCGGAGGGGCCAGTGAATATTGTTTGTGCGTTTGTGCCATTACTTTGGCAAGGTGGTGAGTACATTTATTTCCTCAACCTTCCAAGGTGCTATGTTGAGCCCCTGCCCTGTGCACGCAATTCCCTCTATTCCTGCAGGCAGGCAATGATGATGGCCAACGCTTTTACGAGAGACACGGATTCAAGGTATGTGTGCAATTGAGTAACTGATAAATGGAGAAGGCAGCGGACATCTTAATTGGCTTTATGCCTGAGTGATCTAAGATACCGTAGAGACAGTATATCACCACGTACCGCAAACATTTCTGACCCCCTCGCGGTGTATCGGTAGCATTTAAATAACTAAGTTACAAGGGCCTCACGAAGCTCGCATTGGGGTTGAAAATTAAATTTAGCATGAACGGGGACAGGCCGAGAAAATCTCCCAAGTCGCCCCTCAAGGCTCCCTAGGGGGACAAACAGCTTGGGAGGATGGCCCTCTTTTGGGGAGGAAGGACACCAAGAGGAAGGGCGTCTTCAATCCCTTCACATGCACATGCACGCACACGAACGCGCGTGCACACGCACACACACACATATGTACCCGCACGCACACACGTACCCGCACGCACACATGTACACACACACACATGCACACACACACACACAAGTACACAACACACGCACGTACCCGCACGCACACACGCACACACACACGAACACAACGCACGCACACTCGTACGCGCACGCGCACACACACACATACGTGCACACACACACACACACACACACACATACACACACACACGCACAAGTACACAACACATGCACGCATGTACGTACACAACCGTACACACACACGCACGCACGTACACAACGCACGCACACACACACACACGCACGTACATGCATGCACGCACACATGCGCACGCACGCACACGCGCATACATACGCATGTACGTGCAGCTCAGTGGGCCCAAGGCCCTCGCATAGGCCGCATTGGGGCTAATATTTAGAGTTTTCCCCTCGCATAGCTCGCATTGGGGTAATATTATTGTTAAATGTGTTTAAAAAGTAGCAGTGGTCGCAATCTCTACAGTACACGAAAATAGGATTCACGATTGGTGGCAGTTTGCCTGCAGTGTGCACAGTGTCTTTTAAACTCAGTACAGATCATAAGTTTTCATGCTTGCACTAGGCCATTAAAGTAACACCTGATATGCTAACCCACTCTTGCTCCTGACGTCAAAAGACACCAGTAGGCCATTAAAATAACACCAGTAGGCCATTAAAATAATATTAGTAGGCCATTAAAGTAACAGCAGTAGGCCATTTTAAGTAACATCAGTAAGCCATTTCAAGTAATATCAGTAGGCCAATTTTAAGTAACACCAGTAGGCCATTTTAAGTAACACCTGGGACGCTAACCCTCTCATGCTCCTGACGTCGACCTGAGCAGGACTTCTGTTCTACTGCCTATAACTTCCTATCACAGGTCGTTGACACCATCCCCAACTACTACAAAAGGCTGGACCCCCCTGATGCTTTAGTGCTCACACGGGCCTTGTAAGCAGCAGGCCAGCCAAGGTGGGGGGTATGCCCACAATGCACCCCAAGCAGAAGGCCAGCTGAGGTGTGAGTACTCATCGGCAAGACGGCTACTGCTGACCTTCTACCCTCTACCCATGCTGGCATGACTCTACCCTCTTCCCATGCTGGCATGAAGGCTACTGCTGATCTTATCGTCTTTGTGTATGTATGTGTGTGTGTGTGTGGTGAGGTCTGCTCATTAAGCAGTGAGGTGTGAGACATCATGCGCATGCTGGCATGACGATTGCAGCTGACCTCAACAGTGTTGGGAGTAACCTTTACCGAAACAGAATTTGCTTGCGTTGGGAGGTAAGCTTGAGGTTATACTAACAGCAAGCCAGCTTCTCCCTTGACTTTGTGGTGGAATTTCATGGCACCGGTACCAAAGGGAGTTTGATTCCTCGGATATTGTAGGGTCTACTATCTGCCTAGGCTTTTCATTTTTTCGCCTCAGAAGCTTAGAAGGCGTCGTCGCAATGATCATTATGCATTTTGCGTCAGTTTTTACTGGTTCACCTTAGTGGTTGGTGCTTTTGTGCAGCATTGCTTAGCGTGCACACAAATGCGTACGTTTGTTAAAATGCATGTGAGGTTATTGCTGCATTGTGCCTTTAGTGGTGAGACACTCACACAGCGCAGTGCGTGCACAAACTGGATGTTTTTTCTTTATTTATGGGTATGGGTACTTAATGCTGCAAGCCATTCCATCTTGTATCACGAAAATCTTCAACTCGTTTATCATTTATCTTGTGTTTACTTACTTTGACATGCTGTCCTTAATTATGTATTGTTCTCGTGTGACCTGGTATGACAACGAAAAATGAAGATGAATGCAATGATGGACTTGGTCCGATTGAGTGCGTGCCTAGTACTCCTGCTGCAATCGGAGGGTGGAATTACTCTCCAAAAGTGATGCACTTTCGTGATGCACTTTCGACACGTGCTTTGGTAGACAGACCCTCCACGTAATCTGGCGCGCTTCATTGTTAAATACAATGATGAGCTCGTGTTTTGTGTACCATTGGAAGTACGCCTCATCCATAAACCACTTGTTTGTGCTTCTAGTTGTAAATAATTACCTTTCTCGGCCTTTCAACCAAGACCAAGTGTAGTATCTGTTCTGATCAGTTTATAGCTAATGCAGGAAGCATTGCTCCCTATAAGGGTTACAAGGGTTGCAAGGGTTACAAAGATGGCCTACAATGGTTACAATGGTTACAATGGGGGGTGACCTTCAGCCAGGTATTTTTTTTTTTTTTTTTGGTGGGGGTTGTTACACGGTCCTCAGCAAGGGCCTGACAGAATGAAGGAAAAAAACCCTATAAGACTGGGAAAAGGAAAACTCCTGCCTAAACAGAAAAACCCTCCTTGAAAAA
>Ga0307960_1000931_pt1 | contig 16646 bp, 17 predicted proteins | sample OrgLakmetagen542_FD_201832 | JGI IMG/M metagenome (GOLD analysis project Ga0307960, IMG submission 201832) | Saline water microbial communities from Organic Lake, Antarctica - #542 | ecosystem: Environmental > Aquatic > Non-marine Saline and Alkaline > Saline | place: Antarctica: Organic Lake... | reverse complement strand
CACACATACGCACACGCACACGCACACGCACACGCACACGCACACGCACACGCACACACACACGCACACGCACACGCACACGCACACCCACACGCACACACACACACACACACACACACACACACACATGCATACACATTTACATACACAAACATACACTCAAATTGTGAGATCCCCCTTCTACATTTGATGGAATTGAGCCGGAACGTAACTCTTACTTTCCCCTTTTTCCCCTCGTCTGCAAAAATCTGCCAAACTACTTTTAAATAAACTAATTTTATAGAAGCTCTTGTCACAAGCAGAAGAATGTCTAATTTGCGTTTGTACCACATTCCCAATCACTATGCATTACAGTATTAGCCAGGCAATGTAGGTGTGACTTTTCTTTGCGGACTAGGCTCGTCCTTCCTTTAACTTTCCAGTTCAACATGCGTGGGAAGAAGGTAATTGAAGGGAAAGCACAGACAGTGGAAGCAAGTCCCACATTAATCCAGGAAGGAGCCACATCGGTTTTCACAACAAGAGATGTGTTAAGCTTGCGCTATTTTATTGCTGCCAAGCTCACAAAGTGTGAATGCTTAAAGATTACCAGATTGCATAGAGATTGAGTCAGGAACTTCTACATTTTTCATTATGTATCTTGGTGGACTCATCCTATTTTTTGGAATCATCATCATAACGGCGGCAATTGCTCTTCTTCTCAGATTAAAACCATTCTGGTCAGCCATCGTGATCATACAAACTCTTAAGTATGGGACGGATACAATACACACAGACAAGCACACCAAAAGGTGTAGCCATATGACAGATCCTGCCACCTGCCCTTTGTACGGAGGATCAGACAGTGTTCCACACATGCTTCTTAGGTGCAACAACCATACTCTGAAAAGAATGCATGTAAACCGACACCACCACGCAGTTGGCCTTTGTGGTGAAGAGATCAGCAAAGGCAAGCTGTGATCAGCAATCGTTACAATGGATGCTTGTATCAGTGAAGAGTTATCTGACCTCAATATTGAATCCCCCGATGACATTGAAAGAAACATTCCTGACTGGGTTTTCCCAACACAACTAGACATCAAAGCCGTCCAGATGGCGTGTCAGTCATGCCCATTGAGGGAAGAGGCAGGCATTTGGATCCCAAACAGATTCCCACTAGAGACAGAGACATACATCTTGAAGAAAATAAAGACTGCTCAGACATAAACCCAATAGACATTTGACAAAGCGCACAACCAACATCTACCTCTTGTCCAGCATCTAAGAACAAGGAGTATCCGAGGCACCTCGTAAATTAACAAAGTCACATTCTATGTTATACTCCTTGGAGTCGGGGGCACGATCTACAATCAGTACACTATAACTCCTCTACTAAACCTGGGCGTCCCTCTGCACAAAGTGCACCAACTAGCTACTGCATTACACTGCCATGCAATAAAAAGCTTAGAAAAGATGACAAAAACAAGACAGAATACAATTCAACAACAACAACAGTGAGAATGGGGGATCTGATGGGGACTGCATGGCTGATATCCCGCTGGATCTTCATTAGTCTCTGTTGTTTTTCTTCAGTGAGGAAGGAAGTGTGGAATGTTGTGTGCCAAGCTGCCCTGACTGCCATGTTAAGAGCTAGGGGTTTGATGTTTAGCACGCTAGCCAGGACAGGCTTAGAGCCCGCAGTAGTAGAAATAGGGCACTTGATCTTCTCCTTGCAGCCTTAAAAGACTTTGCAGCCTGTCAAGGTAGTGTCTCCAGTTTCTCTGACCTGGGCCAGGCTGAAAAGAAAAAGAAAAAGAAAAAACTATGCGGGCAGTGAAAGCCATTCCCCACATTAAGTAAGAAAAAGAAGCCACTTTGGTACCGAGTACCGTAAAGCTCCTTCATCGCGAAAAGGAAAGGAAAAATCAATGGGGATCAGGAGGGTTGCAGGCTTGGCCTGAAACCGGCTCCTGATGATGTTGATAACAGTACTGGAAAGGGCACGTCTAGTATAGACAAGTTTAGCAGCAACGTTCACAGAGTGCACATGGAGCTTGAAGGCAAGCTTCTTAACTCTTTGAGAATCGAGATCCATTTCCTTTGAAAGGCTTCAGAGTGTGGGTGTTGTAGATGGTGTCGCCCACACCCAAAGGGATGATGTGGAGAGAAACGGAGGCTCCTTGGAGAACGTTGCAAAGGTCTTTGTGCTGTTCCTTTGCGGCGTTCAGCTGGTTTTGAGGTCTGGTGTCCTCACAGTACTTGAACTCGACGAGGTGGATGTCACGCCGAGTTTTGTTGAGGTCTTTAGGTCGGTGCTGTCTGGGGTTGGTGGCTGTACTAGTGGAAGGCGGTGCTGCTGAGGTTCTCCCAGTCTCCCTCAATTGCCCCCTGCCACTCCGAAGAACCCACCCCCCTACATTAGTTTGTTGTTTTTGTGTTTTTGCAGCGAAGGGAGTAACCAGCACAAAATCTGGGCGGCTGGAGGTAAATCTTTCTTTATCTGGGAAGCGGGGTGGGAAGAGCCATTTGGGAACAATTCTACTTTCAGATGTTTTAGGAATTTGGAGATTTTGCATGGTCATCCGTTTGTTGCTGCCTATATCCATGGAGACAATGCATGATCCTAAGGAGCCTGTTTTTCTGATAGCCTTGAGGATCATGCGGCATGGTATGTTGTGTCTTTCGGTGATCATGTTCCTTATTTGCGTGTGTTGGCACCCAGAAAGGATGTGCAGGGCACTGTCTACTTGTGGGTAGAGGGGGCAGGTTTGACTTGTTGAGAGTTTGAACAATACCGCATGTTTTTGATTATATAGGGTGCCTGTTCTGTATTTCATAATGATACATTTGGTCTTAAAGGGGACATCGGATGATGTTAGGTAAGCATTGCTAGTGGCTCCATTGGCAGTGCCGTCCTTTATGAGGGTCTGGTAGTACACATGGTAGTTCGCTTCAGTTTTGGCATTTCCCAGTTTATGGAGAAGATGCATGTGTGCATGAAGGGCGTCACGGTGGTTTGGTAGGTACCAAAGCTTTGGGGGAGGAGGATGGGCCATGTTTGTTGTATGGGTATGATTATGGGTTTGTGTTTGGTTTTTTTTATGTCTTCTTTTGCAAGCCAGTGGATGTTGTAGAAGGGATTTCCCTCAGGGCCTGCTGTTTTGATGGAGGTGTCTGCAAGGTCGGAGTAGGTGGTGGCTGACTTTTTAGCAAGGGCGTAGGCATGCTCATTACCGATAATACCGGCATGGGACTTTACTTTGAAGAAGTAGATAGGCGATAGTGATTGGCAGATTGCTTTAGCAATGGATTGAAGGACATCTCCTTGGATGTGGTGGCGATGGAGATTCGGGTGTGAGAGCTCTTTCTTAATTTGGTGCAGTGATGTAAGGCTGTCAGTGGCTTTATGTGAGTATCCGTGTATGACTGCAGCTGCTATAGCTGCTAGCTCTGCACGTGAGATGGTGTTGGTTATACACATGCCTTTTGGGTTTACATAGTGGGAAACATTTAAGTGAGGGTGGTATACGCCTGATCCGGTGTCTTGCCCTACTTTATTCTTTTGGAGGCTGCCATCAGTGTAGGTCCAATCCCGCCAATCTTTTACCTTATGGGTTAGGTTTGGGCTGGAGCTGTTTCGGGGTGCTTCGTCGATATTACAATAATTATGAAGTTGGTCAGTGCTAATCAGCAGGGCACTTGTTTTATCTGGGCCTTCTGAGGCTTGAGGGTGGTCATTGGGTAGCTTATTAAATTGTTGAGTCCTGAGTGTTGTCCGGAACCTAAGGCTGTTTGGTAGGGATGGCTATGTATGTTTTGAATTTCCCACTTTGCCTCAGGGATTTCTTTGGCAAGTTCTTTTAGCCAGTCTTTGTTGTGAGCATTGAGGCAGGTCCTGCCCTTGGTGTTCCATCTGGCAATGATTTTCAATTACCAGGAGTGTTTGGAAAGTGGTATTTGTATGTTGTTCCAGAAAGGCACTTTTGCATACTGGAGTTGGTTTGATGGGATGGTGCCCAGGAATTTACACATGTGTGGGCATTTGCGGCTGAGTGATGCATAGGGATTTGTGGTCATATCTTTATTCCACGAAGGGAGGAGCATGAATGTGGCTGTTTCCTCTGTGCTGACAGCAGCAGAGTAGATGGCGTGTTTTGTTGCTAAGAGCATGGTGTTTTCATGGTAAATGGGATGGCAGATGGAGAACCCAGAAAATCGGGAGGAGAAGGCATTGGTGTTTGCCCCAAACACTTTGTCCCTTGGGTGCTCACTCCAGTAATGGGGAAATTTGGGGTCATGGTCAAGGGGGGATGCCATTTTTTCTTTTGTGACCAGGGCCCACTTTTGAAAGGCGGCGGTGATGTAGGAGGGGAGTATCCGTGCAAAAGAGTCTTTGATTTTCTTGTTCATATATTTAGAGGCAGAGGTGTCTTTACGTGCAATGAGGCCTACAAGTTCTGATGCAAAGCGAATGGGAGGAGGTTGGACCCTTTTGTGTATGCTAGGCCAAACGGCTCCTTGGCTGTTTCACTGCAGCTCCCTCCCTAGCGTGTCTACCGGCTTGATCTAGGTATAGGTTGGCCAACTTTTCCTCGCTCTCAGCTCTAAGTAGAACAACCTGACTCTTGTTGTCTAAACCTTTAGCTCACTGTATTTTTTCTTGTCTCCCTAGTATGGGCTCGTAATGCTGAGAGTGACGTGTTGGTGCAGCTGCGTTTTTCTGTAGGGGAACTCTCTCCTCTCTTTGGGTTGTGTTGGAGTTGGTTTTGGCCCACCAGTCATCCAATGATGGCTTAGCTGCTTTTATCCTGGCTAACTCTTAGCTTCCCTAGTTTTTTATGTTGAGTACCTCGCGGTGGTGTAGCTAGATTGGCCCGTTGCCTTTTCACTCTTTACTCGCCCTGTCCTCCTAAAATTCGTTCTTTCTACGTGGGCACCAATGTACGCAGGCTTTCCTTCCTTCTTTCGTTCCCGTGCTTGACCTTCTCGTACACGTTTTGCCCTCCTTCTCATCACCTTGGTTGTCCCCCCTATTTTCTGTTATCGCTTCCAGCCTGCTTCTCTTGCTTCCCTTTTATTTATCAACTTTCAGTTTCAGTTCAACCTCGTAGTAGGGAGTTTGCTATCTCCCCTGGACCTATGTAATATGCCATCATCATCATCTCTTTCTCGATCTTTGGTGGGCTCTGGCTAGTGTAAGCACTAGTTGAGAGCCTTTCCTTAATGCACGCTAATGTTTCCCATCGTAGATACTTTCACTTTTACATCGGGCAGCCATTGCGATCATAACGCCAAATTCAAGCCGGTGGCTAGAAGGGTCGCTCTTCGTTAAATGTTTGGCAAAGTTTCCTTTTATACATTACCGCGGCGATCACAAGCTGAAAAATCAAGGAAATAGTACGACTTTTTGTTTGAACACAAATAGATAGTACACATGATAGTACACAAATCGTAACACGGAACCAAGTGGGTATATCCTTCACGTAGCGAACGACTTTCAAACACAAAAAAAGCACACAATACTGAACACGCATGCAAGTAATTCTTTCACGTAGCACACTAAAATAATGGTTTATGCAAGTTGAAAAAGAGGGTTATCATTCCTTAAGTAATTAATAGACAAGAAATGGCAATCACGGAATTGTACATGAAGCCAAATAACTCCCGCAAAAGAAAAAAGAAGGGAATGACTAGGAATGGAAAACTCATCCAAGGTAATAAATAAATAATTTACAATGTATCATCACAAGTTGCATAAATAAACAAAGAGTGCTACATGGTTCACAGTAAGGTAAACAGGATATATAATAAGAATGCCTGTTACTTACTAAGAACAAAAATAAAGGCAGAAATCCGAAATGATCTGACCTGCATCCTGAGCAAAGCAGTTCCCAGATCTCGATACATACTGGAGAAAAGATGCGTTGCGTCTGCTTTTGCAAGATCAGGCAAACCTGAAGGGTTAGGGACAGTGAAACAAGTGCTGGTGAGTACGAGTACATGTGAGTTTAATCAATATCAAAGTGTGTTGTAAGAAAAGCACAATTGAAACACGGCAAGCTGAAATCTCACGTCGACCCTGCTTTTTATAATGGGGCTGTGACAATGTAGACGGAGTGGATCGGGATCACAAATTGGTGCAATGCTTCATTTGTTCATTTGCGACGTGCAGAATTGTCTATGCTTACAACTATACCCACCTTTCCAGCGCCTTCTTCTTTGCAGCTGCAGCCTGCTTTTCAGCATCCTGCCTGAGGCTTGCTGCTGCTGCGTGCTGGGGCGCAGCAACAGAGTTGGCTCCTATACCGGACCCGGACGAGGTCGAAAAAGCTGAACGGTCCCATGGACTGCAGATGTATGTAAAGCATGCAAAGGGGAGGTTAATGAAATGTGCACGCTGCATTGAACCGGAATCAAACAAGCTAGGAGCCAGCTCGTGCCTGTACCCCATCAAAAAGCCAATTACAGGACCAAAATGCAGCCCTTGAAATCTCCATGAGTTATACTATTGTGCTGGAGGAGGTTTTTATTGCCTTATACCTGAATGGCTACCCCTTTATAATTCAGGTCGAATTTTTTTATCTGCACATGTTGTTATGGTTTTTCTGCCCATACTCAAGCATTCATAATGTGCTACTTTTCTAAGCTGCTCCCAGAGCAGACGCTGAAATATTCACGAGTTCTGACTTTCTTGAAAATTTATAAGGTAGCAAAATACCGCTAAAGATAAACTAGGTATCCACTGAAGATTTGGACATCGCATCACACAAAATGAAATAATATACAAGGGTGAGGTCGTACATATCCAGACCACGCACCTGTTATCAGGAGGAACTGATGATGACTTTGCAGGGGCAGGAGCAGATCCATCGACAGGCTTGCGTGTGCGGCAGTCAACGATTCTCCACTGGATTCCTATCACACCAACCTGTGTCAAGCAAGATATGAAAGACGGGGAAAGCAACAGTAAGATAGTGCAGACCATGAGGTCAATATTGTTATATATTGAAAGATGTCGTGTGGGAATCTGTTTCGTGTAATAGGTGCTGAAATTCAACACAAGAAAATCCCCATTTAAGGATAAAAGAGTGCTGTTGCATGGATGGTTGGGATGCAGAAGTCTGGACACACACACTAAGTTTTTGCCCAGGTACTATGTACTCTGGCAATTAGATACAGACAATAACTCTGAAATGAGTCGGTGTACATAGAGAGAAGGAGCCAAACTATTGCTAGCTTACCTAAACAGCAGAAACAGGCAGGCAAGGGAAGACCAGGAGAATGGGTAGACTAATTATGCTCAGTGGAAGAGTCTTCCAGTATTCTGTTCCTAGGCGCCTTTCTTTCGATTGATTTAGAAGCAATTTTCACTGCCTGCATTTGTTTTGCCTCCATGCTTATTCCCGGCACGCTGGCACATCCATTCGAACCTTGAGGCGATGGTCACAAATGGTTCACCAATCCATTACGTGTTTCTGCCTGTTCCTGGGCTGCCCTCAAAAGTAAATCTCAGCTTTTCTCTGAGCAGGAGTGCTTGAGATCTACAACCACTATGATCTGGAGGAAAGTTATTACCTTTAAACTGGCTAGCTCATTAAAAGCCTCCCGGGTGATGTCAATGTGCGTCCTTGATGGATCATCGCCACAGCACCACCTTGAATTAGAAAATTGATTGTTTGAGCTGCAAGCACATGTAATGGGTAGGTATTGTATTGGTCAAGGGGAAAGCGGCAAATTCCCATACCATGAAATGAAAGGAGGGACGGATGTGGGGCAATTTAAAGAAAGCATAAAGGAAGATGAACAAGATGTCTTCATCATCAGGGGCACTTAATGCACAGCGCGTATATACATGTTTCCCTGACTTGAAAGACACCTTACCGCCCAAGGCAGAACAGGTTGGGCTATGTGTAGCTACCAACATCTCTTTGTGACGGTTCATGTTTGACATGAGCATGGGCCACTGCACTTTGTGTATACAAGGCACAGGACCCTACTCAAAAAGCAAGAGCTATGTCGTCTGTAATTGCTTTTACAACGGAAAGTGAACTTTAATTGAAAAGATTTGTCAATTGCGACTGCATTTGTCCGTTCTAAGATCCAGGATTGCATCAGCAGCAAACTCTTGGCACGTACACTACATTTCAGGCAGATCTAGATCAAGGCTTGTTATCCTGTCAATTCCATTAAGCCAAATGTAGCAAAGTGGCCGCAAGGAGTAATCTTGGGAAAGAGGGCCGCTTGTGGATGCCACGCCTACTCACTATTCGCAAGGACATGCGTCGGCAACAGTTGCAAAAATACTCCGGCTGTCTCTGCACGAGTTGCTCCTGTCCAGGCTCTCGCCATAGCCGTCCTTGAATCGGGCGTTCTGCAAGTGGTCAGGCAGAGGTGTGCGACAATGTGTTTGTCCCTCACAAGTGCCTGCTAGCATAAGGCACATCAAGGAGCACATGCAGAGTAATTAATTTGATTGTTTTTGAGCAAGTGCAGTGCTGTTGAAAACTCAAGGCTCATGCACAGGAAGCATTCTGACTGCTTAGTATTTTGCTCACCTGGCAACGTATCTCAAGGCACATGCCACAGGAGTCTGAAAAAAGGGGGGACGCGTCTGAGAGCGCCGCAGCATAGCGCCCAGTTGAGATTGAATCCCAGCTCATGTGACAGTTTGCACTGCAGTGGGGAGCAGGGATAGATAAGTGCTTTGCATGGTGAGCATACAGATCATGAAAAGAGGATGGTCATGGAGTTGCTGGAGATGCAGTGTCTTGTTATACAAAAACATACGACGACAGCTGCCGCCTTTTGATGGTGAGCAGTTTCAGACAACAGAGCCTGACACCTGCAAACTCACAGCCGCTTTAACAGTATGAGGCAATGAGATGCATCATACCTACAGCAGCTATGCATCTGTTGCAACTCAATTGGTGTGAAGCAGCTTGCATGACTGAAAAATAGACTCGGCTTGCATCTCAAATGCTTGCTCTCACGTACGTCTTGAGGTCGTCCTCGTGCACATCGAACCAAGTTGTCCTTCCGCTTTGCCAAGCTGACGACAATGAAGGTAGCTGAGCAAGGACTGCCGTGGCCAGCAGCAGGACGACGTGAGCGCTCTTCATCGCACGTGGTGGCACAAAAGCAACGAGCGTGGGGCGGGGGGGGGGTGGGGGACGTGCTCGGCGAGGGGGGAGGCGTACTAGGCGAGAGGTGGCGGGGTGGGGAGCGTGCTCGGCGATGGGGCGGGGGTGGAGGGAATGACTAAACCGCGACGTTTAGCCGGCTGGTAATTTAAAAATTAGGGTATAAATGTGGCTAAGAATGTTTAGGCTTGCAGATTTGAAATCGAGTCGACAGATATTAGGTACGACATGTTTCGCACCCTCCAATCAATTGTATACTAGAGTTACACACTTTGGTACAGGGCTTACAGGGCTGCCTATGAGCCATCACTCGCACGCGCGCTTGCATGTAATTTTGGGCGCAGACAATTTGCAAAAAATACTGCTGAACAGACTTCTGGAATTAGTTAATTTTCTCTTGCAGCTTCTTTCCTTTGTATCTGAGCTTATGGATTTGAAGTTGACTGGCAAGGACCAGAGGGGGGCTGATCAGCCGAACAATCTGGAGGCTGAAGGTCCCATGCAGATCAATCAATTAATCATACAATAGTTATATTACGTTTGCATTGTGGGATGGCGGTGGATTGATTGCAAGTAAATAAAAAGATCAAGTGTTGCACACTGAAAGAAAAAGAAAAGAAAAGAAAAAACTCCGCTGGTAGTGCGTGATGACACAGCCAGCATGATTGTGGGAGGGGGTTACTTAGGTGCCCGCACCAGGCACCCCCCCCCCCACCGCGCAAACAATTAAAATGAAATTAATGTGGGTCAGGGGGTTGTGTGCCGCAGCACCCGGACCCAATCCTTGACTGTTTTTGCTTGTGTTATATTGCTGTGCATACCTTGTTTTAATGACAATGAACTCAGCATTTTCTTTAACTCACGGCGGGATGTTACATGTTGACTGATAAAACACATGACTCAGCTATATCTTACATTTAACTTTTCCAGGACTCAGGGAGGTGAAAAAAAAAATAAGATCCTGGCTAACATGGTTATGAACGAGGACATAGTCTCAACCGACTCAATAGGTATTAGCTAGCCTCCACACCCTTGCTGGAAGCTTCTTCGCTTGGAACTCTTTTAAGGGCGTATATGTACGCAGCGAGAGGGATGAGGTCTTGCAACCTGCAAAGGTTTGGTTGAACGGCTACCGATAAGTTAGCTTTCAGGATTGACGTCAAGTGCCTCATTTGAATATGTTGAAAATAGCGAACCAATACTTTTTCATCCCGACCTGTACCTTTCCTATTCCACATTTGTGCGTTGCTGTCACCTCCAACTTTTTTCCTCCTTATCTATGGTGCTGCGCCTCAACACACTTCAAAATCCACCAAAATTACTGCTGGTGCTGCAAAAACGCACCTGATTATCAAGAGCTTAGCAAAGCTGAAGGCAGCTGTAAGCAGGATGGGCACCTCAATCACATCTTGCCACCAGCGAGAGGGCAAGGCTGTCAACGTGACATTGCGCAGTCCGTCTGCAAAGCGCACCTGCAATCACAAAACAAGCAGAGATAGGTGAATGGTGTGTGTATGAGTATTGTGTGCTTGAGTGCGTATGTGCGTGAGTGTGTGATCACGCATGCATGCAGGCACGCAAAGAATCAGAAAAAAGGGAGAGGTCTAGGGATTTCTCAAGTTTAGGATGCCAGATACAGCTTGTACACGTTTGGAACAAGAAAATGATGGGGAACCTTTTATGTATGAGAAGAAACAGCGGCTAGAGGTCACCCTATACCAACTCCGCAACACTCCTGATCCCCATTGACTTTCCCCTTGCCTTCTGCACTTGATGTTATGCAGCAAATCAAAAGCTGGGCCGCAGGTTGGCAGGATGGAATTATTTAAGGTCTGCGCGCGCACAAGCACATTGCCTAGGGTTGGCTGGAGCGGTGCATACGTGGCATTTTTTGCTCCTTACCGCAATGATGAGTGCGATAAAGGGCCATCCATAGCTAGCTTTGAAGCCTTCCATAAGTTTAGCCGACCTTGAGAGTGCATCACGGCCCGCTCGTCCTGTGTGTTCAGATTCAGGATGTAATTACGATACTCATGATGAGTTACAGGTACCAGCATGATCATGCCCAGCCCTCAGACATACAGACACGTTGCTATTCCTTTAAGAGATGTACAAATCAGGGTCTCAGTGTCTCTGCGACAGGCATTGTACTTCGTGCTCCACAGCTACGCAGGTCTTTGGGAGCTTAATTTTCGATTTCCACGCAAAGAATTATATTTGTTTACTAAGGGTGGCACTTTGCAGCTAACTTAGCACAATGACAGTTAATGTTAACCTCTGACATCTTGCATGAACACAAAGTGTGTGTCCCAGCAAATCCAATCCATGGTTATATCCGGAAGTACTTGCACAGCAATTGCATAACAGGTGGCATCATTAACACTATGAAAGCAGCTGGGAATTGTAGCTGAGGATTACAGATGCAACGCTAGTGCAGACAGGGCACAAATGTGCAAGCGCACAAAATGCTTACTCCCATACACTCAAACACACACACAGAAGTGTGTGGAAACACGCAAATACACCCACCAAGAGTCTCCTCTTCAGAAAACGGACACTGTCAAGGTTGCACACAGCTACACGTAAGACACGTGCGAGACTACAAACAACAATACACACCTTCCACAATGGCTGCAGGAACAGCTATCTGGATGGCCAGCAGACGAGGCACCGTCCAGAACACAGGTACAACGAGCAAGGACAAGCCTTGCAGCGGCAACGCGCGCAAATTGAACAGCATGTCTACCAACCTGCAGATCAGAGACGTGCAAGGAAGGGGCAAACATGTGTGTGTGTGTGCATGTTTGTGCGTGTGTCTGTGTGTTTGTATGTGTAGGCTGTGTATGGGTGCATAGCTGCCCCTTCTTTCTGGATACAATCTCTTCTACCTTGTTGGGCACGCATTGCGCAAAAGACATACTCCGCAAAGACTTGTAGAGCCTCATAATAGGGTTAGTGGTTTGAGGACATAGCTTTGTGCAACTATGGAGCTGCATCTACAAACTGAACAAGTAAATGTAAAGGGGTGCCACGATCAAGTTTTTTCTACCATGCTAGGAGTCAACTGACCTCTGGACCATTCTTCAAGGAGTCTCCACTACCATCCACACCATCCTTTTGGGAATGAGTTACACAATCAGCTTGATTCATAATCCATAACCTTTTAGGGATTTGGGTCTTGTTTTTAAAGATTGAAGGAGCATACCTCCTAGCTTTGAGTACAATCTGTCAACTAGGCTGCTAAACGTGTCCAACAAGACATACCCATTCATCAGCTCTCATCATGAGCCGGGTTCAGGCCAAGCCTGCAACCCTCTTATTCCCAATCAATTTTATTTTCCCTCTCTATGGTGGAGGGGGTTTCCAGTTCTCAATTCCTGAGTGGCTCATTTCCTTAATCTACGGGGGAGGTGGTTTTCACTGCTTTTATTTTACAAATAAGTATGCCCATTCTGCACATAGCATTGCACAAGCACCACGCACACCACAGATGCACACAAGCACATACAAAAAAACACGGTATTCATAAAAAAGATACATACGCACACGCACACACATATACAGACAAACATGCACACACATACGCACACGCACACGCACACGCACACCCACACACAAACACCAATACACACACGCATACACGCATACACACAAATACAAAATTACAAGCACTCACCACACACGTCGCACAATGGCAAGCGCCTGTGGCAGACTGTCCCTCACTTCCTGAAAGCCTGCTTGCACCGCATCCCGGATACCAGGCCCCTGCTGCTCGTCGCCTGCTGAGCCTGCTGTGCCTGCTGCATCAGTCCTCCTTTCTGCAATACTGCCACTGGATTCAATACTTTCCTGATCCTGAGCTGCACTGCCCTCACCCCCTGCACTACTCCTGCTAGCACCTCCTCCTTTTGCTCCATCACCTTCGCTGGCACCTTCTCCCTGTCGCGTGCTTGCTGAGCCGGTAGGTGCTTCGCTACTCAGTCTAAAGTCCGGACTCGGCTCCGCAATTCCAGGCTGGGCCTCTTTCTCCCCTCTATTCGCGCTACTTGAAGAGGTCGTGGCCCCATCTCCGAAACCATCACTGCCAGCACTCTGGATACCTGCACTATAACTACCACCACTGCTGCTGCTGCTGCTACTACTGCTAGCTGCGCTGCTACCTCCCAGTGCCCCCTCAGGCATACCCCCCCGCGAGCGAACGAGCTCAGGCACGCACACGAGAGCGGTGTTGCTGGTGGCCAAGGATGACAGCAGGATGTTGAGGGGCAGGGCTAGGAGGAAGAAAACCACAATGCACGCCTGGTAGCCTGCATGTGTGTGTTTGTGTGTTTGTGTTTGTGTGTGTGTGTATGTGCGTGTGTGTGTGTGTGAGAGAGAGAGAGAGAGAGAGAGAGAGAGAGAGAAAGAGAGAGAGATGGAGAGAGAGAGAGAGAGAGAGAGAGAGAGAGAGAGACAGAGAGAGAGATGGAGAGAGAGAGAGAGAGAGAGAGAGAGAGAGAGAGAGAGAGAGATGGAAAGAGAGAGAAAGAGAAAGAGAGAGAGAGAGTGTGTATGTGTACTTATCTGTATATTTGTATGTGCATATATTTATATATACATCGTATGTCCATGGATCCACCGCTTCCCCTGAAAAATTAATATATCATGGTCACAATGTGCAACCGCCCCCCATAAATAAATATTTCACAGTTTTGTACTGCAACCGCCCCCCCCCTCGCTGGAACTTCCCGATGGGTGCACCGGGTGCAGGCGGAGCTGGGGTTGGGGCTGGGGCTGAGGCTGGGGCTGGGGCTGGGGGTGCAGAGGCAGGGGCAGGCAGAGCTGGGACTGGGGGGTCAGGGAGTGCTTGGCAGGATTCCTAACCATTCACCTCTCATTGCTCGCACTGCTCGGCGGTAATCGGCAATATACTTTTCGTATGGTACATAAATGTGTGTGCGTGTGACAGAAGTGTACTTGTGCCTTACAAATATATAGAGTTGGCCAGAACCATATATATACGGTGTATAAACGGTATTTTTGGCAGGGAGCTCACCAAGTATACGGTCATATACGGTTCTGGCCAACCCTACAGATGTACAGTGCCAGTGCGTGTATTACAAATGGAAAGGCTGTCACAAAAACATACACGGTTGTGTCAAATGTTCAGTCCCTGGAAAAATTGAGATGTATTTAGAAACCCAACATTCACAACAGAGGCATATAATGTGAGGCGAAGGAGGAGCATTGGAGATGCGATCCTGCAGCTTTCAAACATACACCAATTCTCTTTCGTTATATTTACTGCATCATACGTGCCCCCACACCACACTGCCTTTCTAAACAGTGATACAGTGGTACAAATTGAATATGGCACCGAGCTATTGTGAGCAGCTGTGGGGCAATTTCCTGCAACATCAGAGCAAGCCCAAATATATTACGCATCCGCACTGCGCATTTATAGAAAGGAAAAGGAAAGGTCTACAGCCACCGAGACTTTTAAGCTACAAGGTTAGCACAAACCTATACCCCACACGATACCCTCAAGCTGCCCTCTAGAAGAAAAAAGACTCAAGGTATAGCCACCGATGATTTGCAGCTGCAGAAATAGATTGAGTTGCCTAATCTCTTACACACTCACCCATACTGTTTTCCAAGAAAGAAGACTCAAGGTACAGCCACCAAGGGTTTGCACCCGCAGGAATGCTAGCCCCAAACAAACTCTCTGCCGCTGCGAGGCAAACAGAGGGCAAACTGTCAATTTGAATGCAGCTGGAAATGGCTTGCAACACACTTCTAGGCGTGCAATTCTGTCTCCTTGTATCATCAGCACCTGCACGTATGTTGACTGCTCGTTCAGACATCGGAGGAGCTCAAGCACATCGGTAAGCACGAAATTCCAATGAAATATGCAAGGCCTCTGAATGCGTCTGAAACGAGTAAGCGCTTTCCTTATCCTATGGTGGTGGAGGGGGGATGCACGTCTATTAACTGCGCTACCTTTTCTTTATGTGATCCACGTTCTCACCCACCCGCATTGGTCAACCTCATGGACAAGCGGTGTAGCAGGAATGACAGGCCGTCCTTCACGGCGTAGATGATGACAATGGGCCAAAAGTGCTGCCTGAGTAGGGTGCCGGCGTTGACCAGCAGGTCCTTGGCAATGGATGTCGGAAGCACTGCCTGCACCCTGTCCTTTGTGGGGGTTTTGTTCTCCTGTTGCACGTCTGTTGGTTTCAAATTTTCTTGTGGGGACGCAGGGGGGAGCGCCACTGGTGGGCTGAGATGCCAGGTATTCATGAGGGAGAGTGTAAGTATGAGGCATGCATTCTCAAAGCAACTGGCAGAGCTGGTAACTTTATTGAACTATTTCCCAATTTGCTTAAACTCACACCTTCAGGAGTGCTACATGTACATGATAAGCCGTACAGCAACTGCTGTACTTGTGCCAGGAAATGTGTGTGTGTATGCATGTGTGTGTGTGTGTGTGTGTGTGTGTGTGTGTGTGTGCATGTGTGTGTGTTTGTGTGTGTGTGCTTGTGTGTGTATGTGTGTGTATGTGTGTGTGCATGTGTGTGCATGTCTGTGAGCGTGTGTGTGTGTATGTGTGTGTGTGTTTGTATGTCAATGCATGGATCTAGAAACTGGATGTGATCGGCTTCCAAATCTCTTCCAAAATTGGATCCTGACAAGGCACTCACTCGGACGCGACATCCTTTACTTGGTTCCCTGGTGGTTGCTCACTTCCTCCTTCATCTAAAGCCCGCAACCTGATGAGTCTTGATGGCACTACTAACGGCTGGAGCCCAAACGGTTGCCTGAGTAAGTGAGAAGTAGGAGGGAGTGGAACGTGGAAGACTCAAGCGCAGAGGCACAGCCAAAGGAGCTGTGTTCAGGAGAATCACCTTAGGCAAGACCTTGCTTGCAGCCCTCTGCCAGGGCCTGCCCCTCCACTCCCTGGTTTCAACAGCTTGCTTTTTGGAACGAGCATTTCCATAGGAACGAGCATTTCCATAAATGTAAACTTTAAATAATTTTCGTGTAATTACCTAAATTGTGCCAAGAGAAAGAGCAACTTTTAGCAGGACTGGACAGTCCCGCTTTGTTGACTGCAAAGGTTCATGGGCGCAGGAGTGTCAAGAGAGAAAGCACTGGGCAGCCCTAGCACACCTGTATTCCTGCCTGTGTGAGTAGACATATCAGACGTTGCATGCTGGGACATGCTGGTGCACGCACAGCCTCCGTAGGAACAAGGCGCAACAAAGAAAGAGATGTGCATTCACAAGAATCAGTCTCTTTCCTTCAACTGCACAGTCCTGACAATGCTGAGGACAGGGAAATTAAAGCGTTGGACGAGCCCTTTGAAAGGACAGATGATGGGAAGAATGTGACGAGCAAGTGCTTCTACGTTATACCGCATGATGAGGACCTGCGAAAGGTGATTGCGTCACATATACATACATACACACACTCGCGCACACGCACGCACACACACACACACACACACACACTCACTCACTCACACACACACACACACACACACACACA
>Ga0307960_1000930_pt1 | contig 16648 bp, 13 predicted proteins | sample OrgLakmetagen542_FD_201832 | JGI IMG/M metagenome (GOLD analysis project Ga0307960, IMG submission 201832) | Saline water microbial communities from Organic Lake, Antarctica - #542 | ecosystem: Environmental > Aquatic > Non-marine Saline and Alkaline > Saline | place: Antarctica: Organic Lake... | reverse complement strand
CCGGCATACACTCCCATTCACAAACACACCTACACCCACACCCACACCCACACCCACACCCACACCCACACCCACACCCACACCCACACCCACACCCACACCCACACCCACACCCACAGCCACATCCACGCACCTCCCAACAGCGCACAATTCGAAGGTGCTTTGCCACTACCATCCTGAGCACCAGCAAGCAAGCCTTGGGCATTCACGCCCTTGCGGTCCTGCTGCAGATCTTCGTACCTGTGAGTGTAGAACACACACACACACTTGTAAAAGGAGCACACACACATACACACACACACACTTGTAAAAGGAGCACCCACTTACACACACACACACACGCACACACTCACACACACTTACACTCGAGAAAGGAGCACGTGCACACACACACTTACACACACACACACATACACACACACACCAACACTTGTGAAAGGAGCACATGCTCATACACACACTTACATTTGTGAAGGAGCACATGCACACAGGAAGAATGCTTGAAATGAGCATGCACACACACACACACACACACACAACACACACACACGCGCGCGCACACACACACGCGCGCGCACACACACACACACACACAATTATACCCGTGAATGGAGCGCGTGCACACACACACACACTCTTATACTTGTGAAAAGAGCACATGCACACAGGAAGAACACTTAAAAGGAGCACATGCACTCAGGAGGAGCACACACAGGTTTCCTTGCTTTGTGATTTTTGACCTGTGAGTAGCTGCCACCCCAATAGTTGTCTAATGCTTCACCACCCAACCACACTCGCACACAACACACACACATCAAGCATACACACATATACACACACACCAGGCACACACACACACGCAGCAGGCACACACACACAAAACACACACACACATCAAGCATACACACATATACACACACATCAATCACACACACACGCACACACACACACACACTCAAGCCATGCACAGCAACTGTGTGACCACACCTTTGGTTTGTAAAGCTGCTTGCATAAAAAGGGTCGGACCCTAAGACGTCTGTCAGACCCCCAAACTCTAAGCCACCTGAACAAGATGCGATCAAATACAATGTTAGTTTTGACAGGTACAAGCATTGGCCGAATGTACAGGTCGCGCACACACACACACACACACACACACAAACACACACGCACGCGCACGCACACACACACACACACTCACACAAGACACATGCATGCACGCATGACTCGTGAAGTAAAAGTATTGGCCGACTGTAAGGGTATGGGGGGCTATTTATGTGGTTTGCGAGCTCTTGCCTCTCTCGTCTCGTCTAAAAATAAGAAAGGATTGGCCGAATGTAAAGGGACAAAGGCCTTCAGCCGGGTATGGCTACTCAACCTGCAATGAATAGGGTTGGCCAGAACCGTATATATACACCTTATATGACCGTATATTTGATGATTTCCCTGCCAAAAATACCGTATATATACCGTATATATATGGTTCTGGCCAACCCTAGCAATGAATGTCCCCAAAAAACTGGTCGATGATGCAGATCTAACTACACCTCCAGCCTGGCCTGGCTGCTCAGCCTACGTCATTCAGAGATGGCGTGGCTGCTCAATCTACGTGGTATAGAGGTGGCGAGGCTGCTTAACCTGTAACGGATGTCTACACTTTTCACTTCTACATTCATCAGTTTCATGTTTCCTCTAGCTTCTGTTTCTTTTGTTTAGCCAGGTGTAGTTTCAGGCGTTTTCCAAACTTCCGCTGAGATGCCCTTTGAGGCATATATAGTGATGTAACCTTACCTACCTTACCTTACCTTAACCTGTAACGGATGTCCCCAAAAAACTAGTCGATGATGTAGATCTAATTAAAGAGATGGCTACTCAGCCTGCGTCATATAGAGATGGCGTGGCTGCTCAACCTACGTGGTATGGTGGTGGCGTGGCTGCTTAACCTGTTACGGATGTCCCCAAAAAAACTGGTCGATGATGCAGATCTAATTAAAGAGATGGCTACTCAGCCTGCGTCATATAGAGATGGCGTGGCTGCTCAACCTACATGGTACAGAGGTGGCGTGGCTGCTTAACCCGTAACGAATGTCCCCAAAAAAGTGGTCGATGATGTAGATCTAATTACAGAGATGGCTACTCAGCCTGCGTCATATAAAGATGGCGTGGCTGCTCGACCTGCAACGGATGTCCCAACAAAACTAAACTGCTGCGTAGTACTTTAGCTCAGTTTTGATCTGATGTGGGGATCAAATTTCATCGCCGGCGTAGTTGTCCTTCTTCTTTGTCTTCTTTTTTTTCTTGGATTACACCTCCAGCCTGGCCTGCCTGCTCAGACCAAGAAGCCAGAGATGGCACGGCTGCAAAGCCTGGGTCTTGCAAGATGGCATGGCTGCTCAGCCTAGAGGGGTCCCTTGACAAATTCGGTCATACAACAATTTTGTTTGGATTACAAAAGCTTTCAGCCAGGCTTGGCTGCTCAGACTACAGAGATGGCATGGCTGCTCAGCCTATAGAGGGGTCCCTAGTAAAACTGATCACGCTACTTTCGTTTGGATCACAAAAGCCCTCAGCCAAGCTTGGCTGCTCAAACCTACAGCCCTGCATGGCGTAGCTGCGCAGTTCACGTTTAACAGAAATGGCACGGCTGCTCAGCCTAAGAGGTGGCGTAGCTGCGCAATTCACGTTTTACAGAGATGGCATGGCTGCTCAGCCGAAGAGGTGGCGTAGCTGCGCAGTTCACGTTTAACAGAGATGGCATGGCTGCTCAGCCGAAGAGGTGGCGTAGCTGCGCAGTTCACGTTTAACAGAGATGGCATGGCTGCTCAGCCTAAGAGGTGGCGTAGCTGCGCAGTTTACGTTTTACATAGATGGCATGGCTGCTCAGCCTAAGAGGTGGCGTAGCTGCGCAGTTCAGGTTTAACAGAGATGGCACGGCTGCTCAGCCTAAGAGGTGGCGTAGCTGCGCAGTTCACGTTTAACAGAGATGGCATGGCTGCTCAGCCAAAGAGGTGGCGTGGCTGCGCAGTTTACATTTTGCAAAGATGGCACGGCTGCTCAGCCTACAGGGACCTAACAAACACATCGATTAAACACATTGACAGCTGCACCAACACATTTACAAGCGATTAAGTTGGCCGGGACACAAAAAGCTGACGTTTCCATTGGTTACGGCTTTGAACGCGTATCTGATCGATTTCATAGACTCCGATGCCGGTGTCTAAGAGAACAGTACGCAGGCAGTGAAAATGCCCTTTTTCATGGTGTGCCTGTTTTTCCATCCTCTGTTTCCTAGTCACTCTTTTGTAGGCTTAGCCAGAACCGTATATTTATACACCGTATATGACCGTATACTTGGTGATTTCCCTGCCAAAAATAACTTACACCGTATATATATACATATGAAATTCTATATATATCACCGTATGAGATTCTGGCCAGCCCCACTCTTTTGCCTACCTGTCACATACATTTGCTGACAATCGACTTGTGTGCCCTTCCGTCTTCCGCTACCAACGAGTGCATTCTTGCATAAAGGGCTCACACAACTCAAGGTTTTTAATTTGCTTGCATGCAGGGCTGGCCTGAACCATATGTGCAAATGAAACACTTGAACGATGTTTGGAACGAAAAGACTTTGATTCAAAGTCTACGCGGTCACACACCGTATAAACACACAGTTCTGGCTCGTCCTGCTTGTACGTTTAGTATCAACAGCTCCGAATGTACGGTCGTCTATGCAACAGGTTCTGGCACAACCTCTTGTCTTATTCGCACCCTCCCACTCACTCAGGGCGGTGCTGGCTCCTGCCTTTCCGCGACCGCGGAAAACAAAGTCTGAGTCCTCCCAGAGCTCTGCAAACGGACAGCAGTGAAGGGCGTGCATGTGCGTGTGTGTGTGTGTATGTGTGTGTGTGTGTGCGTGTGTGTGTATGTGTGTGTGTGTGTGTGTGTGTGTGTGTGTGTGCGTGTGTGTGTGTGTGTATGTGTGTGTGTGTGTGTGTGTGCGTGTGTGTGTGCGTGCTTGTGCGTGTGTGTGTGTGTGTGTGCGTGTGTATGTGTGTGTGTATGTGTGTGTGTATGTGTGTGTGTGTGTGTGTGTGTTTGTGTGTGTGTCTCAATCCTATCAGCCAACGCACCCAACGCAAGCGTGGCCAAGCCAATTCCAAATGGTGCCTTTTGGCTTGCTCTGGGAACACAAGAGGAACCCCTACGAGGCTGTGGCAGCCTCACTTGACTAGGCCTTTGGATTTGCAAACCCACGGATTTCATTCTTCTTTTTTCTAAAACACAACTCAAATACGTAATAATCGTAACGTGTGTCTCCAATCCATCCTTTCGCACTGATCACGATCAAATGACCGTTCTCTCGCTGCAATAAGTTAATCCATCCTGTCATTCGCACTGATCGTGATCAAATGGCCGTTCTTTAAACAGCAGATTCTTGAAGATTTCCTAATTAAGAGATCTCTTCGCTTCTTCAGCTGCTTAAGCAATAACAGAAGAAGCAAGACGAATAATCTTGTTGCAGTAGCCGCTAGAGATCTGAGGGTGATACTACTTCAGCATGTTTGTTCTGTTTCAGTCCTTCAAGTATTTTTAACGTTATTTTTAATTTCAGCACCCCCACTATCCCGATGGGAGGGCCGGCGGCAAAATAGTGCCAAAAAGTTTAAACCAGCCATATCTCCCATATCTCCCCTACCACTTCACCATTCTGGGACCTAAAAGTTGCGTTGGATATCTAAAGCTTTTTTTCCACATGCCTGCAAAAAAGCAGGCAAGACGACTTTGTGGATAGCTCACAATCTGGAACTTTATATCAACCTGTATTTAAGACTGCGACTCTGAGAGCAATAACCGGGCTGAAACTTGTAGCAGGTATGGAGCCTCTGCATAAGAATCTTTTGTCTTTTTCCCCTTGTGTGTGTGACCCACTCGCAGGCATTCCCAGTACCCCTGCCCCAAACTTGGCACTATAGCATTGTTATATGATATTTACATTGCTTACATCCTGAAGCAAAGGTTAATCGGTGCAAGTTCAAAAATGCACCTTTTCCCTGCCAAATCGGGTGCGAAATAGGCACCTGGGCCCTACACAGCATCCCAGAAAGCCAAATTTTCAGCAAATGTCAATGGTTTAGGTATAAATTCAAGTATCTTTCGCTCAGGTGAGGTACAGCCTGCAGGGGGCTTTAAATTGGTTGAAAAGCTTTTTGACACTGTTTGGGGTGACCATGGAGTGGGGACAACCACTTGGGAATGTTGCCAAACAAGCACACATAAATTAATGTTACCTATGCCGTATCCCGTGCTTTGAGACCTTGGTTGCAGCAATATATAGAGTAAAAAGGTGAGGCTTTGGGGGAGGTGTCTGGCAGATTATTACTTGCTACATTGTGCATGTACGCCAGCCAGATTTGGTCCATATGGTATCAGATGTATAACGATGGCCAGCAGTCATATCGCACAAATGAATTTTTCTAAATTAGTACTTGCTTAGTATGCAAACTGTAGAGTGCTACAAAAAGCACACAGGGGCCAGCACTACCTTAGTACCGGCTAAATATTCAACTTTCAGCTGTTTCAGGAATCTGGAGATTTTGAAAAGGAAGGAAGCGGCCGGGATAGTTGCAGTATTAAAGCAAGCATGTTGTGACAAATATTATGCTGCAGCGCAAAGCAAATTGAATGTTAGATGGCAGAAAAATCAATGCGCAGGAATGATGCAGAGAAGCAAGTCTGTTTAAACACCTCCCCTGCGTTCCTGCAAGAAGGTTATACATTTATGCTTCTTACATTTTTAGCAGAAAAGAAATGGGCGACCTCGTCATTGCTTTGAATTAGCTCATCTGCACAAGACGTAGTAACAAGACAAAGCCTTATAGCAGGCAGCAAAGTTTTGCTTTAAATTGATGAAACCTACCCAGTGTCATCAACCAGTGCCGTGCATAGTAGATGGCAACGGTCTGCTCCAAACCGTCCTTTGTCTGTTCATTTTTTATATGGGACTTAAAGTTACGATCTCGTGAGTCTGTCAATCTGAAACATTTTGAACTCGCACGCAGCACGTGAACATATCACTGGGGGCTGGAATGAATTTGACAATTTAAGCAGCACTCACCAGAGACTCACCATTCCAGCAGAATTATGAGGACTTATCACACACATTTTGGTGTACTTTTTGGGATTGTTCCTGGCTGATGGAATGACAGAAAAACAATTCACAAAGCTGTGTAGCCTCTCTACCTTGCTTGGATATTTCTTCCAACAATCTCAGCCGTGCACTTTCTTGCCTTCTTGCCATAACTTTCTGGTCCAAAGAATGCGTCATAACAGGAATAGAAGGCCTTGTAGTGAGCTTAGGATATGTGACCGGCGCACTGTTCAAGATGAGGAGCACATTTTGCTGGACTTTCCGCATGAATATCTTGTCTACACTTTGATGTGTTTTTGCCTACTTCTTCTCGTATCTTTCAGGTTAGCATTTTCCAGTTGCGTCACAGCCCTTTTTTTACTTGGTTTGTTTTGAGGTTTACCTCGTTCTCATAGGTTGAGCAGCCATTCCAGGTTGAATGCCTTTGTAATCCAAACTAAACTTTCCGCATGAATATCTTGTCAGCCTTCCCACACAGCACCGCCAGCTCGTCTTCCCACCTCAATACGAGGGTAGCCCAACTCGTCTGATGACCTTTTTGAACCAGCCAGATGTAAATGGTGTGGCCTCTTTTGTGGCTGGGTGCCTAGCCCTTTTCCCTTGATTTTTCTAGCCCCTTTTCAAATTGGTTACAGACTTTTTTTCAAGCTTCCGCTCAGATGCCCCCCAGAGGCATATATCCCAGGGCCTATAGCGATGTAACCTTACCTTACTTTACTGCCAGTTCAAGCCGCGATGTAACCCATCATGATATTTATATATCATGTACCTATATGTAACCTTACCTTACCTCACTGTCAATTCAAGCCAGGTGAACAAATACCTCCTTCTCCAGTATTGGGGTAAAGAGCGAAGGCACGAAAATGCGCGGCTGAGGTTGCTGGGTTCTTTAAGAAAGCTTGGCCCCAGTAATAAAAAACAAGAAAGTCCTGCAGTTCCACTCATTTGGCAATCAGCGCCACACATTGAAAGAAGCAATCTCTATCCCTCAGCACGCCCATTATTTCTGAGGTAAAGGCAAACAAGTCTCAGAATGAAGGAATACAAAACTGGCATTAGCCTGATTTCAATAGAATGTGTCAAGGCTGTTCGAGATATTTCCAGAAATGGTCAATTGCACACATTTTGACAAGAACTAATGCACAATTTTTGACACGAACAAATAATGTCATAAAATACAAAAAAATGCTGTATAAGAAACTATCACGCAAGTCCACCACCCTAAACAGGCGCCTGAAATATTACATGCATCTGTTGCTAGGCTAAGTTGGCCATGTCCCCTTCCCCCCGCTGCAAGGAGCCGGGCCTCTTTTTAATCAAGAAAAGCATTATAGTACGATGATCCATTTCAGTCATTGATCAATGCGTGCCCTCAAGACCTGAACCCAGTATCAAGCCCAGCGGGCTGTCAGGAGGGGGAAACTCCCCTCCTGTAGGATCCCGGTGCTCTTGGAACTTGAAGGCAACGGACAGGCACACGTTAGCGCCGACGAAGCAGCCCACAGAAATTGCAAACGAGGTTGCTGGCCCGTACCTGGATATGCGACCGCAAACAATGATCAAAGGTGGCAGGGCAGCTGTAAAGTGTGCTCGCTTAGCAATGACGTGCAATTTACACAAAGTTGCTCTTGACCGTTCTTACATGTATTGTCTTAAACTTTGCTAAGGCTAGCTTTGGAGAGGCTTTAAGTGACAAGTAAATAGTCGTACGCAAAGTGGTAGGAAAACTGCAAAGCAAGCACCTGTCTTGGCAAATTAGCGTTTTTTTGGGACTGATATAGGCGTCTACTCAGCAGAGGAAACTCACAGGTTCATTTGGCTGGGAATCAGGGTGGAGGGTGCGTGCATTAGAATAGTGGAAATCAGATGGCCCTGCAAAGAAACAGAGAACAAGTCGTTGGAGACTCATTCTGTACGAGTTCTCTGTTAGAGGCTACAACGCAGCACCTGTCAGCCTTTAAGCATCCTTAAAAAACAGAGGACTGGAGCAAGCCAGTATTCCAAACGTACGCTAAACACTTGTGCAGTATGTGAGCATGATGCGTACAGTATAACTTTGGATTTTAAAGAAAAAGCCATGAAAGCAAGCATTTGTAGTCAGTAACAATACTCCATGACTTCTGGTTATAGCTTAAGGAGCTGCCGCTACCCTCAGCACACCTAGTCACCACGCGTCCTCCCCGTTACCTGAGAGAAGCCGAGGGCAAAGATGAGGGCTAGGGGCGCATAGTCCACGTCAAAGTATTGCGTGAGCATCCACGCATTTGGTGTTACAACGTGGCAGAACAGCAGGCCTGCAGCAATGCCTCCTCTGTGGACAGCACCCAGAGTCAAATCGTAGGTACGTATGTGTGTGTGCGTGTATGTGCGTGCACGTGTGTTGTGTGTTTTGTGTGTGCATGTGTATTGTGTGTATGTGTGCGTGTGTGTGTGCGTGTGTGCGTGTGCGTGTGTGAGCAAGTTTAATCTTAAGCTAGTTACCCCTCTCTGTTAACTTGCAATCAACGATAGAAGAACAAATGAGCTCCTTGTTAATGTAGAAAAGGCAATCTTCCCCCTCCTACAGTCAAGCTGTCACGTTCTTTCGCTTGACCCGTCAGTATCCCAAGTGACGAGCAGATAGAGAACAATTGAATCAGGGGAGTTCATCATGTTTTATACACCTTGACTCTGTACATTTGCTCATAAGTTCGTTGCCAGCATCCTGAACCTACACCTCCCTCAAGCACTTAAAGGCATTCTGTCAACAATGACAGACTTGAACGATTTGACATAGCGCACCCCGTAAACAGCACAGGAAGAGGGATGTTGCGTACATATTGAATTGCTCTGAAGCTGCCTCAGCAGCACTACACTGACCCTGATGCGCTCCTTAGCAAACAGTCGGCGCAAAGACAAAGAGCCTGGAGCTCAATGGAAAGCCTAGATGCTACAACACTGTATTAATGTCGACGCAACCTGTGTTGGGAGGGATAGGGCCGCACACTGACCTTGCAATGGAATAAGCCAGCACAGAGAGGGGCTCTGGCAGTCCATGGGCCCATGGTCCGTGGCCAGCCACCACACGCCCCAGGTAGTCCCCCACAGCAAACACCACTGCACACGCACAAATGTTTAAAAGGTACTACTTGCATATTCACAGGAAGATCTGCATACATAGACATACACACAAATGTTTGAAGAGCACTATTTGCATAATCACAGGAGGACGTTGAGATAGCAATTTGGCACCTCAAAGCTTTGCATGGCAGTTTTCTAATAGAGCTGCTACGGTGGGTGTATGTGTGGGCAAGGGCTCTAGAGAACACAAATAGGAAACAGTCATCCTGGCACGAATACAGGGTCGATGACAAACAAATCAGTTGTTAAGGCACCAAAGGGTTAGCCAGAGCTTTGAAGAAAACAAACCAGTTTTGGTTGGTATGTTTATGCAACCCAGCTGATCTGTCGAAATCACTTCATGGTAGGGTTGAAGGTGGAGTTGCTGCTGCAAACAAGGGTTGCCTCGGAATCCTGTGGTAAGGTGTTTTTGGGGGGGCACACAAGCAACCACGCACCGTACAGCAGGGGCACAAAGAGGTCACCAAAGAGGCGGCCTTTGTTCGTTCGGCTTGCACACGGCGAGACTGTGGCTGGGTTGTTCACGGAACAAATGAAGGAGCTGATGCCAGGGTGTGTGGCCATTGTCACTCCCCTGGAGTTCATGTGTGTGCGTGTGTGTGTATCATGGTTCAAGCTGTTGCCACAACTCTCCTAGAGCATTGTGACCTTCTCGTTCCTGTCCTTGTGTGTGCCCTGACAATGTAACAGGTACTTCAAAGGCCGTTAGTGATTTTGTGACAAAAATGAAGCGAGGGAGGGCCTGCCAGCTATCTTGTCCCGTTTTTTAATTGAGGAAGCAAGAACAGGATTCATGCTACTGAAGTGCTGGTGTATTCTACTGCAAGTGTTGTCAAGACAGACAGGCAGTCTGTAAGAGACAACAATACGTCAGGCATACAAAGAACAAGACTTTGAAAAGGCTTTCATCAGGATGCTCCATAACACACCTTTGGTATTTAAAGTGAAGGGTAAAAAGCATAAATACACCTATACGTCTCCATCAAGATGCCAGCAGCAGAGCTTATGGTGGCAATTCAAGCATGGCACTGCCACACGCATAGACTGAAATCATTGAGGCCAGACAAGCTTAATAAGAGCAGTATCCACGGTCTGTCTGGTGTCAGCTCCTGGGCCATCTTGGCAGCCACACACACGCGTATGCATGGCACAGGCATACAGGCAAAGGGACACGCACGCAGGCATAAAGGCAAAGGAACACGCGCACGTCTGTCAGGTGTCAGCTCCTGGGCCATTGTGGCAGCCACACACACGCTTATGCACGTGCACAGGCATACAGGCAAAGGAGCATGCACACGCACGTACAGGGAGAACCTCGTCGGAGTGGATGGATACATGAACGAGCATGTGATCAGCAGAGCACTGCCTATTTTTGCTGAAGGCACAAATTGGTGAAGAGAGGAGAAAATTGCCGCGGAGCAGGTTGTGACGTCTCAGATAATCATCGCTCTACAACCAGCGTTGTTCATCGAAATAAGGTTTAAAATGGAACGAGTGAGGAGCTGAAGACGGGGACAAAACACAGTACTTACGATTTGCAGCAAGTAGCCGCTGCCACGCAAATTCACAGTCACAGGCACATGAAACGGGCCGTTTCCTGTCGTAATCCAAATCCTAGTCGAAAAAAAACAACTCACAGGCACAGGAAGAGGGCCAGGCAGTAGATGGTGAAGGCGTGGCGGTGCTGCCAGGAGCGCTTACGCTGCGTGCGGTCTGTCTCCACACTGATGATGGCTGCACGGGTCTGCTCCACGCGTTGCCCAGTGGAGGTGCTGCTACCATCACCCTGCGTCAGGGCAACACAAACAGACAGCCGTTAACCCAACACATTTCAGCGTTATTTCAATTCAGCTTATCGGCAACAGTACTGGCGAGAGTTTTGACTCCTTGTTATATTGTGCGTTACAGCTTTTTCCCTTGACCGAAGCAGGGTTTTGGCGAACGCGTGAGTCAGCAGGGACGCAGCTTATTGTAAGGCATGCATTTCACCAGGATGAGGGTTCCAGTGGCTTGAGAGGAGGAGACAGAGACCGTTGAAGAGAATCATTCTTGCAATGAATGATGTACATTGACAAGGCAAACCTTTTGATGAGAACAAAGTGATGTATGACGTGATGCACAAGAGCACAGAGGTGCGTGTGCGTGTGGGTGTGCGTGTGTGAGTGTGCGTGCGTGTGTGTGCGCATGCGTGTATGTGTGAGTGAGCGTATGTGTGAGCATGTGCGTATATGTAAGTGTGCGTGTGCGTACCTCCACCACAGTCAGCAGCGGCTCTTCGTAGTCATCGTCCACGGTCATAAGCCGGCGCTCCTGTGAGTGCATACATACATTCAATAGAGTCAAGTTGCACATTGTAATTTAAAACAAGGTATTTTTGTTTGTGTGACATGCAGGATATACTGCTAGAAGCTAAAGCTTGTTATATATGCAAGGACCTCTAGTTGCTGCGCCCGAACAGGCTACGTGTTGTCTAATTCCAATCAAATGGACAATCAGCATGCAAACCAGTGTCTTTGCCTTAAGCAGCAATGTCGACAATTGCGTTTGCTAGGAGTGGATTTCTGTTTGCTACCAATCAGCGGCTTTTGTTCCCTCTCTTTTTGCACCTTTGGGTCATCGATGATTCCGGCCAGGAGGAGCTTGTATCGGCCATAGGGCAGGTGGGGAAGGGCGGTATAGCCTGCTATGCACGCCAGGATGACCATGGCAGATAATGAAAAGTACCTGCGTGAATGTAGACACAACAAAAGCACCTGTGGGACAATTACACGCTTGCATGTTGGGATGACCACCACATACATATAGGAAGATAAGTCGTGTGGAAACTGTGTGCAAGAACTCCTTGCGCCCAAGGTCGATGAATGCATGAGTTGTGGAATTTTGGATGCAAAGGTCTGCGACCCAGCACATTAGTACGGATGTAGCATGCTGTGTAGGAGCAGATGAGCACCTCAAGTGGGGAGAAGGGGTAGCACAGCAAACACACACGTTATAAACAGTGTTGTGCACATACGGCGTCATTCCAAAATGGCACCGTAAATAACGATCGTAAATAACGGCGTTACCATCACTAAACTCTGACGATTGACGGCGTAATTTACTATTTCCACCGTCAATTTGACATAAATTACGCCGTCAGCGTCATTTACCATTGACGCCGTCAAGCGTCAGGTGCACAACACTGGTTATAAAGCACAGTAAACGCACAAGTTGTAGCCAATTAAGCGACTGTGCACAAAATAGCCTAGGCTTCCATGTTCTACAGCACAAGGGAACTTTTGAAGGGCAGTGTTACCCTTTAAGATCTAAGTGTGTGCACCAAGAGTTTACTTTATCAAAATCAGTTACTTTCGTTCAGAAGCAGGAGAGGAAACTTATGCTCAAGGTCGCTAAAGGTTGAAAATATTGAAGCCTTTCTGCAATGCGCAACTTCGACGTCCATGCAAACCGTTACACGCACGACAGTATTACATGAAAGTAGATTCTTGACGTAAAAAGTTGCAGAAGGCCCCTTGTCCTCATGGGCACTTGATACCATACACTGGTGCCTGTTTTTGATCACGACAACAATTCCCCTACCAAAAAGCACCTGGATAAACAAACCACTCCATATACATACACACATACTTGCGTGCAGGAGCACACACACACACGCACACACACACAAAGCAAGCAACGCCTAGATTAAACACGGACGCACATAAAGGCTGCAGGTGCAACGTCCTCTGCGGTGGGTTGACCAGATCCATTGTCTGTGGCCTGGAGCTGAGCTATGAAGGATAGGGAGCTGGTGAGCACGCCCCCAATGGCAATGCCGGATACCACGCCCTGTGAAGGGAGGAGATACGTGCAGATATGTGCAATGCGACGTTTGGGTTGCAGTTAGGTATTATTTGAGTTGGTTACCCATCCTTGCCTTTTGAAATTGAACCTGCCAGGTTCTAGGCTTGTTATATTAAAAGCAGGGATGGGTCATACGGCGTATTTGTATAATAAGCCGTATGGTATTTAACGCGTATTTTACCGTATTGAACAAATTGGGCCGTATTATACGATAAATTTGCCTTTTTTTGCCTTTCTTGGCCTTTTCAGGCAATTTCCGCCCCAACAACGACCTTTCTGTGAGCTTTCAGTGCTATTCTATAATACATTAATAATAAATAAAAAACTGGAAAAGAATTGGGAACGTTTCGGGTAATTTTGGGGCGAATCGGGTCCATTTTGGGTCCAAAATCGGCACTCCCAAATTGCATAAAATACGGAACCGTATTATACGCGTATTGCATATTAATGCGTATTTTACCGTATTGAACGTCTCTGAGGTCCGTATGACCCATCCCTGATTAAAAGTAGTTGTAATATCATTAAAGGCAAGGATGAATAACCAACTCAGATAAATCCTAGCTGCCACCCGAATGTTGCATTATATAATCCTAGAAAATGGGCCCAGGCTACATGCAGAAGAAGGGACACGCGCTTGTTTCAAGTCCAGGGAGTAGTGAGCACATCCCCAACGGCGATGCTGACGACTACGGACCCTGCAAAAGTTTCAACACTATAGATATCCATGCAGACTCAACAACATTTTGTACAATTGAAGAAAATAAACTCCACAAGCCGTTGCAGGGCCTTGCTTCTGACAAATTTTCTCATTTGAAACCATGCTTCAGCTTAACATCCTGCTTGCTTGTACAAGCACACACACACACTCTCTCTCTCTCTCTCTCTCTCTCTCTCTCTCTCTCTGCCCCTTGCGGACATATTACCCAATAATGTCTTGTTGCCACAGCCCTCCTTCTCACCCCACCTACTTAGTGCAAAGCGGCTCCCCCCAACTCTCACCTGATGTGCTTGAGCCACAAAACATGCGCGTTGGGTATGCACAAGTGCAAAGATAAGCCTAGTACATGTGTAAATGCAATACTCAAATTCTCACCCCCCCACTCACTCACCCACAAACAATACGCCACGGGCCAGCTGGTATGAAAGCACACGGGTGCGTGCCCGATCTTGTCCTTTACCCCGACCACCCTCGCCCCCCTTCCTCCACTCCTACGACAAAATGCTCACCCTGATGTGCACGGGCGAAAACAAGGACGCCAGCTGCAAAGTCCCCCCCTGCAGCAACGCGGTGCACAGGCCCATGAGGCCTATGGAGGGCATCGTGAACTTGGCCATCAGGTCACCGGACACCTCAGTCTTCAGCGCCTGCGGTTGGTGTGTTGTGTAGGGAATGTTTGATTTGCCTGTGGAAATTTGGGCTGCTGGGCACCTCAGTCCTTAGCGCCTGCGGATGTTGTATTGGTGTGTTGAGGCAGGGAATGTTGGTTTACCTCTGGGGATTAAGGCCGCTGGACACCTCAATCTTCAGCGCATGCAGCTGCTGGTTTCAGTCAAGGGTATTTGTGCTGCCAATTGGCTGTTGCAGAGTCCTGTCGTATGCTTTAGTAGATGCTGCAACACATCAACTGATTGCAATCGTAATCCCAGGGTGAAGCGGGTGGAGGTGTTGCTCTGTTGACCGTACCTACCACACCAAGGTACACTGACGTTGTGCACCAAGCATCATAAGAAGCCCTCCCACCTTTTGATACAGAACGCATACGGCAAAGCCAGTCACAGGCAGCAGCAGCACAGCAGCGGGAACAACAATAGCAAGAAAGGAATGTTGGACACGCGCACAAGAAGATTGCAGTCAGTTGACTGGATTGCTTTCCAGGATCAAAAAGATGAGTGTGATGGAACTACAGGATCTATTATCATGAGAGTAGCATGCCGAATTTAGACCAGACTGACTGTAGGAATAAGGACACGAAACCCTTCAGTGTGCTTTGCTAACTCGACAACATCTATGTGTCAACCGGGGACGCTGCAAAAAGGACTCGTTTGAGCACCAAAAATACAAGAACGTGTCAGACACAAAGCACTAGACCTGCTGTGAACACCTAAATGATGAGAGCATGATGACCAACATCAGAGACATTTCGTGCCATCAAATTATTCAGGGATCTCGGCACCCACCAACGCTGCTGTGGAGGCCAGCATGATAAGCGTGATGACTAGTGGCTGCAGCACCAGCACTCTCAGCGACAGGTGGCGCTGGAACTTGATGAGAAGGGCCAAGGTGGCAAGGTTGCTGTAGGTGGTGTGTGTGTGTGAGTGCGTGTGAGTGAGTGTGTGTCTGTGTGTGTCTGTGTGTGTGAGTGTATGTGTGTGTTTGTGTGAGAGCGTGTGTATCTGTCTGTGCGAGTGTGTGTGTTTATGTGTGTGCGTGTGTGCACATGCGTTTGTGTGTGTGAGAGTGCATGCTCGTGTGTGTGAGTGCATGTGTGTATGTGTGAGTGCATGTTTATGTGTATGTGTATGTGCATGTGCACGTGTATGTGTGTGTGTGTGTGAGAGTGCATGTGCATGTGTGTGTGTGTGTGTGTGTGTGTGTGTGTGTGTGTGTGTGTGTGTGCGCGCGCGTGTGTGTATGTGTATGTTGCGTATGTGTGAGTGCATGTGCATGTGTGTGTATGTGTGTGTATGTGTGTGCGTGCTTGCATGCGTGCATGTGTAAGTGTGCTCACACAAAACTTCATGCCAGTGCGACTTGCGGCACACGTGCCTCCCACGCAGAAAGCGCAGAGCGTCAAATTGGGTGCTCCACAAAACAAAACAAACTCACAGCGCGTTGAAGGCCAGCGCGAAGAGGCTCATGAAGTTGTCCGCAACGAACTCATTGTAAGGTCTGACTTGAAACCTTACATCGTAGAATTCCTTTTCCGTAAGGAACACGTTCCACGGCAAGAGCGTGGCAGTGCCCAGCAAGGTAAAGATAACGTACACAACGCCGTAGCTGTCCTTAATCTCTTCCCGTCCCATGCTGCATCAGTTTGTATAAAACTGTGCTTAAAAAAGATGTCAAACAGGGAATTGTCACAGCCAAGTGGAACTTTCATTTATTACATAAATTAAACCTCAACATGCCCATTGACTCATTCTGGGTCAGTGCCGGACAAGCGAGTGCTGTGGGTGAGTCCCTGGCGATCCTTGGACACAAACGGACGCCATAACACACACACACACACACACACACACACACACACACACTTACACATATGCGTGCACGCGCATGCACACGCACGCGCACTCATACTCACACTCGTCTGCAAACAAACTTGTGTGTGTGTATGAGTGTGCGTGCATGCACACGCATAACTCACGCACGCACTCACGTACGCGCAAGCGTACGCAAGCGCACACACACATACACACAGACACACACACACACACACACACACACACACACACACACACACACACACACACACACACACACACACACACACACACACACACACACACACACGCACACACACACGAGAGCTC
>Ga0307960_1000924_pt1 | contig 16727 bp, 19 predicted proteins | sample OrgLakmetagen542_FD_201832 | JGI IMG/M metagenome (GOLD analysis project Ga0307960, IMG submission 201832) | Saline water microbial communities from Organic Lake, Antarctica - #542 | ecosystem: Environmental > Aquatic > Non-marine Saline and Alkaline > Saline | place: Antarctica: Organic Lake... | reverse complement strand
CTCTCTCTCTCTCTCTCTCTCTCTCTCTCTCTCTCTCTCTCTCTCTCTCTCTCTCTCTCTCTCTCTCTCTCTCTCTCTCTCTCTCTCTCTCTCTCTCGTGTGTGTGTGTATGTATGTGTGTGTGTGTTTGTTGCATGCACGTGTATATGTGTATATTTGGTGTAGCATGTCATGCTGCATAGCTCCACTGCCAGCTACCAAGCATTTTGTTGCATTGCCAGGAATGTCCGGTAGCCTCTTCTGGACTCTCAAACTATTGACTTGCAAGTGCTTGCTGGCGCATTATATCCCTCCATTTGCATGATCATACAGTGAGGCGACTGCGACAGACAAAGATCCCGTCGCATCGACAGACGTCCTGACGAGCATATGCGTCAACCGAGATCGCGCTTTTTAGCGTGTCCACATCTTGCCCCCCCTACTATCTTTGTCAACTTTGGCTCTTTTTCTCCTCACGCTGTTTGGCCCACGCAATTCCCATGATTGCAGGAGTGCCCCTGAAGACACTCGCCTGAAGGATGTGTATTGGTTTTCTACCCCGCAAGAGGTGGGTTTTGCATTTGTTGGAGGGATCACCCTCGGGTTGCTTTACAATTCTTTGGCTAGTAGTAGGGACACGCACAGGTAGAACCGTGTGTGGGTATAAGTATGTGTGGTGCGTTGCTAAATGTCCTGTGCACCGCCTTAGCAATGTGTGATTTGGTCTGTGGTATGTCCAGGGTTGGGCAGAACCCTATATGTATGCCATATATGACCGTACATTTTACGACATCTCTGCAAAAAACACCGTATACACACACCGTATCTATATGGTTCTGGCCAACCCTACTCATATGAGATCGCTGGTTTTCATGCTTCTTTGCCACAAAGTGTGCGCAGCCAGAGATCGCAGCCCGTATGCTGCACTGTTGGATCCGTATCAAGGCTGCTTACGTGATGCTAGTATGTATGCCTTGACGTTTGTGCAGGCGGAGATTGCGTCACGTGTGCTGCGCCACTGGCTGCCTGAGGATGACGAGGTGCTGGACCCTGATGCCGTCAAGTTGGCAGAGAGGGTCTTGCAGGTAGGAAAGAAGCAGGGATGGGTCACACGGCATTTTTGTATAATACGCCGTACCGTATCTAACGCGTATTTTACTGTAATGAACGTCTCAAATGACCGTATGGCCCATCCCTGGGAAGAAGGGTGGGTGACAGCGCACCTGGGGCACGCTCAGCGTTGCCCTTGTGGCCGTCAAGTGGTAGGTACTGCAGCTGCAAGCGCTCAGCGTCGGTCCTTGCTGCTGTCGAGGTTGCAGAGAGGATGCTTCCGGCGTGAACGTCACATGTTATATTTACCGCCACCTGTTTTTCACTATGAGCTATGAGCATGGGTGTAGGTAAGGTATCAAATCTCCAGAAATGAGGCTCGTTGAGCCAAATAGAGGATGAGGCTTGTCTGGCACACCCTTAGTCACGAGTCGCATGCTGTAATGTTGGGTTTGGCCAAGTTGCAGACAAGGTAATGGTGTGCGCAATAGCGTTTGACGTTACACGCACAAATCCGCATCGTGCATTGATAAGGCACGCAAGACGATGCCCACTTCCTTGCCTCACATTTGCATATCGTACATTGACAGCGCAAGCAGAATGATGCCCACTTCATTGCCAGAGTGGTGCCTGCACCGGGATTTCTCTTTGCGGCATCACACTGCCCGCCGCTCACAGAGTTTCGCTGTGTTTGTCCCTTCACTGTGTTTGTGTACTGCAATTTGTGTGACTGTTTGTGTGACTGTGTTTGTCCCCTTCACTGTGTTTGTCCCTCCTCTTTCACTGTGTTTGTCCCCTCGCTTCTGCTGCAGGTCGGGCACGCCCACTTCCCGGACGACCCCTTCATGGTGCTGGCTATGGCAAACTTCCTCATATTTATTCAAAAGAGCAATCAGGTGAGAGAGATGAAGGGGGTGCAAGTTCGTTTGCTCTTTGTGCTGTTCAAGAATCACGGAGGCAGATTATAAGGTATCCAGCGAGCAGTGAATGGGTGGGGGGAGATGGTAGAGCATGATGCTCAGAGATATTGAGGTTTAAGCGGGGGTAGCTTAGTGACAAAGCTCAGAGGCCAAGCAGGGCCTATCCTGAGGGCCGATCACATCAATTGACCTGACAAGGTAGCTATAGAACTGATGATGGCAGTCTCTTCATGACGAGGTAGACACTTGGTGATGATCTCCTCAGGTCCCTTGGGTTCCCCTACAAATTCCAGGATTATTCAGTTCGGGGGTCAATAGTCTGGTAAACTTTCAGGCATTTAACAAACCTTGAAGATGCCTTTCTCGACCTATTATAAGTTTGTCGAACTTTAAGCCCCTTTTCTGAAGCATTGCATTGGGTCTGAAATTGTGGTCCAAAATGCAGGACACAACCTTAGATAGGCGGTGGACATTCTAATATTTTCTACTATATCGTATATATTTAAGACAAAAGTAGGATGTTTGGGATGAATATGACCTCAGAACCCAGCAACATCCTCCAGTTTCAAAACTGCTCATTGAACTTGCTCCCCCAAAAACAAACTGAACTACCCTGAAAAATGTAAAAGAACCGAACACTAATTTTCTTAGTAACCCTTGACATAAATACCCTAAAATCCAAAATTTGAACAAGTACAGCTTTAACACATTCCAGACTGGTTTAAACAAGCCACAGATGAATTAATGAACATAAAGCCACACTGGCAATGAGAAGAGGTTTTAAGGGATGGATAACGGGTGCGACGAAAGAAATAGCATTGCGACATCTCAAGGGCTAAGAAGAGAACATAATGTTTTGCAGCCAAGATGCATCTCATGGGGTGTGCTGACAGGGGTTGTTTAGACCCTGCATCTTGCATAGTGCTGGACCTGTTACATGTGTGCACGCACACGTACGTCCATAGGGTCGACCAGAACAGAGCATGCTGTACTCAAAACTAACGGCCATCTGTTGTAATACCTTGCTAAGGCTACTGCAAACAAACAGGGTCAGCCAGAGCACTATGCACCGTACGTGACCGCACATATGAAGCTTTTCCTGCTGAAATGCTTGTATATACCCCGTATCCAAATGGTTAGGTTTGGATTTAGGGTTTAGCCTACCTAGGCCTCAGGGTTTTAGCTTACCTACCTTCAGGTGTTAGCTGATCTAAACCCTGAAGTTTAGGGTTTAGCTGATCTAAACCCTTAACATACCTATATACTCTGTTCTTGTAGGTTTTGCTAGCCCTATATATGAGCACACATGCACATTTGTGCACACGCGCAGGTTGGGTCCTCTTTGCTACAGCACTGCTCAAAACTCGAGCAGGCCTCCCTGGCTGACCGCTTCATGGTGTTTGGGCGCATGGAGGTGTGTCCATACGTGTGTGTGCAGATTTGTGTCAAGTTTATGAACATGGACGTGTGTGTGTGCGTGTGTGTGTGTGCGTGTGTGTGTGCGCGTGTGTGTGTGTCTGTGTGTGTGTGTGCGTGTGTGTGTGTATGTGTGTGTGTGTCTGTGCGCGTGTTTGTGTATGTGTGTGTGTGCGCACGTGTGTGTGTGTGTGTATGTGTGTGTGTATGTGCGCGTGCACACACAAACACGTGGCTGTGCATCGCCAGTTGATCGTTTATTGCTAATTGTTGATGAAACTTTCTCATTGCAATTTGCCTTAATGATCACAGTAGGGTTTCTGCTTTCACAGACAGTAAACCAGCAGCTCCTCCCGTACCCATTCATGCCTTCCGTGTTACACACCCACCAGGCATACGGCGTGCACCTGACCTAATCTTGCTCAACTAGCACTCAACTGTTGAGTCCTGTGCTCGCACGCGGCACCTTAACACGTGCACCAGTCCACGTTTGCGCACAGATACTCTCACATCTACAGACTTGCACACAACACACAGTCACGGATGTGCACACAAAACGATCGTAAACAGGAGCCTTTTTCGCATGATCACATATGTGCACACAAAACACTCGCACAGGAGCAAAAGTTGAGGAGCAAGTCACAGGACCCCAGTGAGGGCAGCCTTGATCTGGTGGCCTACGTGGAGTTCCAGCGCAATTACAGGTGAATTGTGTGTGTGTGTGTGTGTACATACATACATACATACATACATACATACATACATACATACATACATACATACATACATACATACATACAAACATGCATACATACATATGTGCATACAAACATGCATACATACATACAAACATGCATACATACATATGTGCATACAAACATGCACACTCGCGTGTACATGCGTACAGGATGCTTGCGCGTGTTCAACGGCAGACGCTCATGACGGTGAGGGCTTTCTGGCAGGCCCTACTTCACGACAATGTGCAGTTCAGCACCATCATCAAAAGCCTTGAGGCCATGGACACCTCCGCAAAACGCACAGACAAGATCTTCAGGGTCATGCTGGACAGGTATGTGTGGTTCTTTGCTTTAGGTTGCAGCTGCAGTGTTTGGTAGACAAGTGCTCATTTGGTTGTGGCATACAGTGCATGTGTGGTGTGAGGTCACTGTGGCACACGAGCGTATGGTGCAATGTTGGGGGGCACTGAGATGGCCCTCCTAAGTTCCGGCACCCAGTGCGTTTTTGATTACGTCGTCGCCAACAGTCAAGCGTAAGAGGCAGTGTCGGGGATAAGCGCTTCCTAAGCTTGGCGGTCCGGTGTGTTTATTGTTGTGGTGGCATCCACTGTGTTTATGGTCGTCAGCAGTCAAGCACGCAGTTGAGCACCGGCCTCATTGTATCCCACGCAAGCGCCCGTATAATCAAACAGAATATTTACAGTTACAGTGATTTAGGCCAGTAAACTTGTATTTACGGCCATATTCAGAGCATATGTGGGATCTGGCCGACCCTATTCATGCTGCACCTTCCTGCTTGTTCCCTCCTACATCCTGCCCATCACCCGTCGGTGCTCCCTTTCTTGTTTTGTGGAGAGTGAGGTTCTCGGCTCTGGGCCCTACAGAGATGGTGCTGCTCCTCGCCCGGTGTACGTGTGATATTTTCTTCCTCCTGCAGGCACCTCAGCAACACGCACACCCTGCTTGTTCCGTTTCCACATGGAAAGGCCCTTTCTTCTCTTTCCCTTGCCATGTTGTCTCCTTCTTTCCCACCTTTTGTAGGTACCCCAGCAATTCACCCCTCCAACTCAACCCCGTATCACGTTATCCCTTTCATTCCCATTCATTAGGTACACCTGCAACCTGCAACACACCCCTCCTTACATTCCCACTCTCCAGGTACACCTACAACACACCCCTCCTTTATCTTGCCTGTACCACCTTGCCTCCTTCATTCCCGCCTTGTAGGTACCCCAGCAACGAGCACCTGTTCCGCATGTTTGCCCGCTTCCTGGAGCACGTGAGGAGCGACCCCTGGTCTGCACAGAAATATGCGTTGTGAGTACGATGAGTGCCACAGCCACTCATGGGTGTGGCTGCAGACGGGTGTGTCGTGCACAAAAGCATGCACTGTGAGCCTATTTGGTGCCACAGCCACCCAGGGGTATGGCTGCAAATCAAGCGCGCCGTGCACAAAAGCATGCGCTGTGTGTGCGCTTGGTGCCTGTCTGTGAGTACGGCTGGTGGCCTCCAAGGCCTGCATGTATGCATGAGAGCGTGCTCTCTTCCAGCTGCTCACAGCAACACCAGAGCAGCCGATGCTTTACTTGCTTCTTACCGCTATACATTTATTGCAGAGGGCACACACGTAGTGCCTTCCTTCCGAAATGGTGTCGGCCCGAAAGCGTGTATAGGGGGGCAAGACTAGTGAGCGGTACTAACCAATTGCCACATTTACTAGATGTTGCGTGGTTTGTGAGCTGTCCTCGACTTGCTCACAAGGATGCTCCACAAGAGTGCAATTGGGTGCAGCCTTCATGAAAAGGAAACGACACACACTTCTCCCTGTTCCCTGCCAATGTTCACAGGGTTGCTGAGAAGCTGGAAGAGGAGCAGGACCAAACCGGTGCAAGCCTGATGGCCCAAGATGATGACAAGAACCTGCTGGAGAACGTAAACGAGAAGATCCATGCGGTGCTCGTGATCAACGCAGCAGGTGAGCTTATGCAATTTATTGATGCTTGCATTGATGCATGCAGTGCTCGTGATTAATGCAGCAGGTGAGCGTATGCATGTCGTTGATTCACGGGCTGCTTTCCCTACATTTATCCATTGCCTTTGTCATTTTTCCTTTTTCCTATTTTTCATGCAATGCTCGCTCATCAACGCAGCAGGTAAGCTTTGCACTTTATTGAGGCTGCTCTGCTCAAGCTCTCAGCTCTTAGTCCTGAACAGAGTGTTCATGAGAAGTCCCATGCAGTTCACTTCTGCGATTCTTTTCCTCTTTGTCAGCCCAGCCAAGTATCACCCAAAAAGGGGGAATTAATGCCCCTTTCCTGAATTGCACATGTGAGGTCACCCATTGGTTTCTAGCATAAATGTAACACCTTTACATAAAAACCAGTGAGCTTGGGGTCAAGGGTGTGACCGGAGGGCTGGATTTGTGGCATTTTCCTGCCAAAAAGGTGGCATGGGTGTAGAAATGCGGGTTTTGTTCCCAGGTAAGTTTAGGCTCAAACCATTCCCATAAAAGCATAAAAAAGGGGTGTTGAAAATTTGCCCCTAAAGGACTTTGCGTGGGCCTGTTTGCTGGGCAAAAATGGTGCATTTCTGGAAACCCTGGATTCACGCTTTCTGGCCACCACTTGAGTGTCAGGGGCCCTTCAGTATGCTCTCAAGGCATGCCCTGTCAAGTGTTATAGCCTGGAATGCTGGGTTGGGTCGTGGTGGTCAGCAACAGCTGAGATTGTTTTTGAACATCAGGCATTGGTCAGACCCTCCGAGCACAGACTGATTTGACAAACAATGCCAGATGAACTATTCAGCAAAACAGAGCCACTCAAATTTACGTGGGAATCAGGGGGGCGAAAGTATATTTTAGTGGCCGGACATTGTGTATATGTTCATATAGTCCAGAAAAAAAGCGATCCCAAACGGTTCAGCGGTTGTTCCCTGATTGTAAATCACACTTCCTTGCCAAAAGGAGGTCTAAAACCAGACCTTCACACCAGGGCCCCGGACTTTCATCAAAATGTCCCCAATACTATGCAAACACTTTGGTAAGTTGATGGTACCGGGGAGGAGCTTTTGGAAACCCACTTTCTGATAGGGACTTCCACCCTGCCCACCTGGGCACCTCCCGCCACAAACTGAGTGTGCAGGGGTGCCTAGTTATGTATAATTTAAGTTCCTACATACTTAAATGTGTTTTTGTGCTTTGGGGCAAGAGCTTTTTACAGGGATGGCTGGCCTGACTTTTTGTAAACAAAGTGGCCTTAATTTTACCTACAAATTTGTACTGTACTGCACTTTTAGTACTGCAAGGCCTACTTTTTGTGAGGTGCCGAAATAGCTAGTATAATCATTTGCAGGCATTAACATATAGGTTTTGCAAGATCCTTCAAAAGTTGGAAAAAAGGAAGAAGTCAGGAAAATTCGTAAAGTCCGCAATTTCTTAGTATTTTGCTGGGCTTCCTCCTAGTGCATTCTCACTTCTTCTGTGTGCCTCTGGGCTGCTGCTGCTGCTGCTGCTGGATGGCTGCATGCAAACAAACCATGCTCCACCTTCAGGAGTGTGCAGCTCTGTGCTCGTGCTTCTCTCCTGGAGAAGTTTGAGCTCCCATTGGAGGCTGTGCATGGGTCTGCCCACAGTTCAAATGGGACAGGAAAGATTGCTGAAGCAGGTCTGCTTGTTGGACAGGGCAAGCGTATTAGGCCTCAGGTGCTCTCAAGGCAGAACGCCGTCTGCTTAAGGGGGTACAATGCAGTCATAATGATGATGCTTGCCCTGAAAACGACAGGGGTCCTTTGCAGAGCCCAGAGTTGTCCTCCCCGCTGGATAGTCAGAAAAAATTGCAAGGTCTGGAAAACTTGGTTTATTTCCGGCTTGAAATATTGTGAGGGACCTTATTGATTTATTCATATATCGTACCTTTTCGATATCACCCCGCATTAATATTGTTTTTTGCCTTGCGGGGTGAGTGCGGCAACATTTAATATATATATTATTTTATCCTGCGGGGTTGGCGCGGGATTGGTTTAGATAACGTTTTTGGTCGCTGCCAGTGATGAGCGAGAGGCCCACCAGGCCTCTCCTTGCCCCTCCCCCTCCCCCCGGGCCTCCCCCCGCCCCCCTCCCCGCCCCAATTCCATCTGCCAGTGCAACGCCTTGATGAGGATAAAGGGGTAGCTGTGTGGGAAGAAGGCGTAGGGGTTGAGGAAGCAGTGCTTGAGGCAGCCGAGCAGGTCAGAGCATCCCAGCAGCTAACAGATGAGCAGCTGGGGCAGCTGGTGCGCAAAACAAGGTCACGCACCAAGGCTGCTCGTACCCAAGCAGCACCATGCAAGCACAAGCACAGCACGCAACAGCAGCAGCGAGGAGAGCGAGTGCAATGAGGAGAGCGAGTGCAATGAGGACAACAACAGCAACAGCGATAGCGATGGCATCTGGGGGTTAAGAGAGCAGCAGAGGAAAAGGGAGCGGAATATAGGGGGGGCAGCAAAGGGGTAGCAGAACAGAGAGGATTGGTTGGAGATAGTAAACTGACTGGCCTTTTGCAAACAAGCATGAAACTGACTGGTGATTTTGTTTTTGACCTCTTGTGGCATTTAAACTGTCTGGTAAACTGAACTGGGTCAGAAACCCTGCGGGGTTGATGCGGGGAGGGGACAAAATAATTATTCTTGGGGTGCGGGAAATGTGCGAAATCCAATAAATTATTGGGGTGCGGGATGAGTCCACAAAGTTACGGTACTCGCAAAACAAGCCCAGTACGGTACGCCACTTTTTCTTTACATAATTGTAAAGGAGCACGTGCACACACACATACACTTACACACACGCATGCATGCAGATATGCGCACGTACTTAATACATTTTAGCTCACACCTTATCATAACCCCCCTGTCCACCTCTTCACCCACCCCCAGGCATCATGCTGGTGGCAAACAAGCAGGTCCAAAAGATGTTTGGCTACAAGAAGACGGAGATTGAGGGCAAAAACATATCCATGATGATGCCCCAGCCCTTCAGCCAACGCCATAACGGGTACCTCCGCAACTTTGTCAATACTGGTACGTCAGACTGAGCAGCACATTGAGGTCGACGCTGGTATGCTTGCAGCCTTCAGTTGACCTTACTTCATGTTCAGCACTAGTACTTGATCAGCACTAAGTACTTTCGCAGGCTTCCACAACTTCTAAGCACTACTCGCAGGCTTCCATCGTCTTCGTTGCAGCTGTTGCCATTAGTACACTTGTCTTTAGCAAAGGTCTTAGGCACCATTGTGTGTACTGGTTAGTTGTCTGTCTTGGTTTCCGTGCTGATGCTCCGCGAGGGTGGTTTCCGTGCGTGCGTCCGTGCGTGCGTTTGTGCGTGCTGATGCTCCGCGAGGGTGGCATTAATGAACGCCATGGCCAGTACCAGCTATTTGGGGTGCTTACCTTGGGTTGGCCAGAACCGTGCATGTAGTTGTGCAAACCTCAATGCACAACACTTCAAATGAATAGCTCTTGCACACCTGTACCTCGCTTGGCTGCAAAGCTCGTTTACCCCTCCCACGGTGCTTGTTAATACATAGCTCATTTGGCCACGCTTTGCTTCCTTACTCGCTCACACGTGCACACATGTATTGTGGGCCACGTAAGAAGCCACACATCTTGTCCGAGCAAGTGGGACCAGTATCGCGCATTATTGGCCACTAGGATTGGCCAGGACTGTATATAAACAGGCCTGTGCACTGTATGGTGTACAGTACAGTACGCTTTGTACTGTACGTACCATAATTTACAAAATCATGGCGTAAATATGATTTTGGAGGATCGTGATTTACCGTAATCACGGCAATTTCCTGTATGGTGTACGGTACGGTGCCAAGCTGGCACTGCCGGTGCGAAAATGGCCTCAAAAAGGCCTCTCCACTCCAAACACCTCCCATTTTTGCTTCCCGGTGTGCTCTCCTTATGTGCTGACGCCACACAATGCTTTCCTGAACGATCCTGAGGCTGGGTTGGGACTGCATCAGTTCAGGAGAGGGGCCCAGCATTGGCTTGCATGGAAACTCAAAGTCGGACGCAGGACTTGAATCCTGATCATGTGTTTTATTCATAAAAAATTGTTGTAAAAAGAAAACAATTGTTTAGGGCTGAAATTGGAGCCAAACGGCCAAATTACGGTCAAAATCGTACTGTACGGTGGGCACCGTCCTGTACGGTCTGACACCGTAATATTTGGTGGTTTAGCTGCCAGACTTACCGTATTTGGTGGTTTAGCTGCCAGACTTACCGTATAAACACCGTGCATATACACACGGTTCTGGCCAACCCTATGCATTTCCATGACCTGTATGCTGTTCCACGTTCAATATAATTGTAACCACGCTGCTTTCTTGTCGCAGGCAAGAAACGGATCCTGGACAGTGTACGTGAGGTGGTGGCGCTCCACAAAAGTAGAAGTGTGTTCCCCCTCCATCTGGCAGTCACCAGAGTGAGTTGTGTGGGCCTGTGGGTGGGTGCCTTGGTATGTGCGCGCATGTGTGTGCGCGCGTGTGTGTGTGTGTGTGTGTCTGTGCCCGTGCTTATATGTGTGCGCAAGTGTATGTCTGTGCCTGTGCCTATGTGTATGCCTTTGTTTGTGTGTGCGTGTGTGTGTGTGTGTGTGTGTGCGTGGGCGCCTGGTTCTGTGTGTGTATGTGTGTGCCTGTGTGACTGCAGTGGGCAGTGGGGAGTCCAATAGTGTGAATGAATACTCTATGGCGTCATCAATTCCCCGGCTGACCATTTTGGGAAATGATGCGGCCCAGACATTATCTATATTGCATGAATGGAATGGTTCCGCCCCATGCATGTGCAGGTGTTTGGTTTAGGTATGGATTCCATCTTCATGGATGAAACCACACTGCAAATACCTCCCAGCTCTTCAACACACACACACGTATACACACACAAACGCACGAGCTCCCCCTGTTTGTGCACAGGTGTCTGGCGTGGGCATGGATTCCATCTTCATGGGTGTCATGAAGCCATACACAGTGGAGGCTGGAATCATCCGTGTGTGGTGCACACCCGCAGGAGGTGCGCACACAAATGCAAAGCTGTTTGTGCCTGCGTTGCTGGCATCGCTACCAAGCGTTGTTTCTGTGTGTGTATGCATGTGTGCGCATGATTGTGTGAAATTGTGTGTGCGTTCGTGTGTGTCCTTGGCTGGTTTGGGCAATGGGTTAATATGCTAGGGTGCCCGGGTGGGCTTGGGTGCAGATGTGGGTATGCATACGCACATGCAACACAGATGGTTTTGGGATGCAATGTTGCCAGAGGTCTACCTATACCTACACACACACGCACACACACACTCACACACACGCACACACACGCACACGCATACACACATGCGTACAATAGGCGGTTCTGACCAACCTCATGCACAGAGGCCGCCACAGCTTTGACCCACGATAGTCACTGTGACCACAGCGGAATCAGCCTTTCTCATCTTGCAATATCGTTCGTACGCGCGCAGGTGTTATCTCGGTGGACGAGCGCTTCTTTGACAGTGAGTGCTTTTGTTGCAGGCCGGCAGTATACAATTCTTTACAGCGTGTGTCCTTTCTGTAGGCTCTTTACAACTCCCGTAAGCCCTGTCTGCTTGGTAGGCTCCTGTGTCTTTTTTGCTCTTTGTTGCTTTCTTATGCCTTTGTCTGTTTGTTAGATCCTTCAGCTCGTAAAGGCCTGTGTCTTCCTTGTTGGCTCTTTTTGCTGCCATCTTGTGCCTTTGTCTTTTTAATAGGCTCCTCGCAGCTAAGGCAAGTGTGTGCCTTGCCTATACTTGTGTACGCCTTTAAAAGGAATGGTCACTGTTTGTATTGTAGCTCCTGTAAGCGTTACCAAGTGTGCTCTCAATTTAGAGACATTTCCATGTCATTGGTGCTGCGGCCTTTAAACTGCCGTTGGTGCTGCGGCCTTTAAATTGCCGTTGGTGCTGCGGCCTTTAAACTATCATCTTCTCGGCTTTGCAGCAGTATAGGTGCTAGAACTGAATTGCACGCACCCCCATGTCTTGAGACAAACAAGAGCAAGCACAATTCCGGCGGAGACTCTGTTAATGTCCTCCAAAAGCATCCCTAATAATTGGAAAGTTCTGTATCATGTCCACAGGCTTTGGCAAGACCTACGGAGATGTGGCAGGCCGCCCCTTCTCGGCCCTGGTTCGTGACCAGGTGAGTATGCCTGTGTGTGTGTACTTTGTGTGTATATGTATCTATGTGTGCATATATGCGTGCGTGTACATGCTTGCTTGTGCTCCTGGTTCGTGACCAGGTGAGTATGCCTGTGTGTACTTTGTGTGTATATCTATGTTTGTGTGCTTATTTGTGTGTGTGTACATGCTTGCTTGCGTTTGCGTTTGTGTGTTACTGTGAGTGCGTATGGTTATTTTGCAAGTCAAAAGCCTGGCACAGTGAAAAGAACGCTCGCTACTCGCTACGTGTGTGTGTGAGCAGGGTTGTTCAGTTCGATTTTTTGGGAGCAAGGGTTTGATAAGGTTCGTGAAAGTCCTAGAACCCTCAAACTGTTCGAGCAGTTTGATGTGCAATTTCGGAAATTGAGGATTTTGCTGGTTTTTGTAGTCATACACGTCCAGAACATGCTTGTATTGTCTAGCTTGTATATGATATAATCAGTGCAGAAATAATCAGAACGTTCGACGGCCATCTAAGGCTCTTTCCTGCATTTTGGGCTGCAATTTTGGACCTAAAAATTCGAAAAATGGGCATTAAGTTCGACGAACCTTTAATAGCTAACGAACGGCATTTTTAGGGTTTGTTAAAATGCGTGAAAGTTCGCGAAGCCAAACTTTTGACCGAACCCCAAACTGAACAACCCTGTGTGTGAGTGTGCGCATGTAGTGTTTGTGTCTGCCGTCATGTCTGAAGCCAAGTGAGCGGGGGGGGGGTGCCTGTCTCATTTCTCGGCTGTGCTATTCCCTTTGGTTTAGTCGGTAGTTTAATCATCACACGAATGTTTTGGAATCCATCTCTTGAATGGCACTCAGCTGCTGGAGCTTATTCAAGCTGACCACAATTTGTCTAAGGGTTTTTGACACTGTTCACAGAGCACGCTGGCTTGCTGACATGTATACATAAATTATCTAGAATATTTATACACAGAGGTTAGCCAGAGTATATGTTATATGTGTGTATATACATGTGTGTATTTATATTCAAAGTCGGATGCAGTACTTAATTCCTGGTTCACAATTAGCATTTTATACTTGAACAATTGTTGCAAAAAGAAAACAAGTGTTTTGGGCCGAAATTGGAGCCAAACGGCCAATTTACACAAAAATCACACTGTACGGTGACCACCGTCCTGTATGGTTTGAGACCGTACTAGTCAACTCCAGCGTCTTTGTTCAGTACGGTACGCTGTATTACGGTACGGTACCGTAAGTACGGTCAAAATTGCTCTAGTACGGCGTGTTTGCACAAGCCTGATATATATACAGTCCTGGGCTCACCTTACGTACACATGATGCCGTTGCGCGGCCGTTCAAGCACAGCCTGAACATGCAGCACCTCAGGTCGCATCTGACAAACCTTACAAAGCATTGATAACAGCTGCGCATCAACCATCGACCATGCTCACGTGCACATAGGACGTCATCATGAAGCTGCTGGAGAGAGCCCAGATGGCTAGTGAGGAGGACTTTGCCGCGAAGAAAATCAAGGAGTCAGGGGTGTTCATGTTGCACCAGTACATGGAACCAGTGGAGGTGAGTCGTGCAAAAGCGCTAACCCTAACCCTAACCCTAACCCTAACCCTAACCCTAACCCTAACCCTAACCCTAAACCCTAACCCTAACCCTAAACCCTAACGCCCAAACACGCACGCACGCACCATATAGCCATAACAAGAAATGTGCTCACAGGCATCTTTGCCTGCGTGAAAAGAAGTATACGGCATTTGAGGCAACCAAAACACAGGTGGATGTGCAAGGAATCCTTTGTAGCACGCACTATCGCATACACTCACACACATGCAGTCACATACATACACACTCAAGCGCAGACATACACACATGCGCACGCACAGCGACATGATTATGCAGCCTGCTTGTTTCTGACATGAGGCCCTTGCACCTGACCTCCTCTTGTATTTAAATCGTAAGCACGTACTCATGCCCACAGGTTGATGTGCAAGTGGATCTGGGTGGCACTGACACACAGCGACTGCTTGCCTTCAACCTCAAGCTCACGCGCAACCAAGGCATGCTGCAAGTCGTCAACGAGGAGGGCCGTGTACTGTACATGAATCAGGACATGCGCAAGTGCCTGGGCGTGAAGGACATCTCGGTGAGTGTGGGAGGGGCTGTCAGTGATGTGCAAGAGGAAATGTGTGTATAATGTGAATCAAGATGTGTGCATGCTGCATGAATGCGTCAGGTTTTGTTGGGAGCAGCAGCAGGGACTGGGGTACCCCAGGTAGACTGGTTCTGCTTTGTGCTTCTCTGCTTGTGCTTCTCTGCACGTCCAATCCAATAATTCCAACAGACTGCTTCTACAAGTATGCAACAATAGAGCAACAAATGTGCAACAAAGCACATAGCAACATGCACTCGCACAACGTCTATGTGCTCACGTGCGTTCCCTTACACATTTGCACGTACACATTTGCACGTACACAACAGGTGTGCAAAGACAGACACACACACAAACGCACACGCACATTACATACACACATACGCACACGCACATTACACACACATATGCACACGCTCTATCTATACACATGTGCAGGCCATCAAGCATGCAAACCTTGCGAACCTCATGCCCGTGCCCTTCAACATGCTCCACAACAAATGGATGAAGGAGCCCAGCGCAAAGGTCCCCAAGCAGAGCTGCAGGTAATAAAGATGCACGGCAATCAGGATAATAAAGATGCACGGCAAACAGGATAATAAAGATGCACAGCAGCAATCAAGAAATCACACGCACACACACAGGATATGGTGCCAAGGTCCCAAACATGACTGCAGGCAAAGAGCGTCAGCTGAGCCCTGCTCACTGAACAATGCTTGTGGGGTTGATGAAAGGAGTGTTTTTGGCAGGGTCATTTCCGAACATTTGGGTATTTACAGCATTTGCATACAAATAAAAAATATGACAGAGCTTCTCGTTGCAATGCGGCGAGCTCAACAATGAGTTGTTTGCCAGCAAGTGGCAAGGTTCTAGGCAGGGACAGGGCAAGCACACTCCTGTGGTCTAACTGAACACATCCTATAAACATGCATGTGCTCGTGCTGCACGCGTTGCTGTGTCCTTGCAGGCACTGAGCAATCCTGCTTATGCTGGGTACCAGCACAGACCCATCTGCAGCACGCCAGACACGTGCTCTGTCTGGTTTGCTGTCCACTGTGCTTACTGTGCACTCTGTTATGTGTTGCGTACATTATCATTTATGCCCCGTGCACACAGGGCTTGCCCATGCCCAACAACATGCGTTGCTTGTAAACATTGATGCTTGCGCGCACGAACACAGCACACACACACACATACACACACAAACGCAAATTCACATAATTTCAGACACGCACTTTTGCACGCACACGCACGCTCACACGCACACATGCTGCATGTGTATGTTGTATCCACAGGTGCTCTGCCACGGTCATCATGCTAGACGCTCAGGGCAAATCCATGCCTGTCCGGCCAAAGATCATGACACGAGAGGTGAGGGTCTTGGGGCTTTGAGCCAAGTCAGCTACCCTCACCCCAACAAGAAAGTGTCTCACTCACTCTCTCACTCACTCACAATCTGTGCACAGCCACGCGTGTGTATCTGTATGTGTGCGTGCCTTGGACGACACACAGCTCCCATGCGCGCCTTTTGGGTCGTTTCGTTTCCATGTCAAAGTCCCTCTAAACTGTGCCAATAAGCTTTCCATCCAGTACTAAGCCCCTTTTACCTTTTTCAATGCAACATACTTGTTTATTTAACCTAGAACATTTCCCCATGGAAATCATATTTGCCGGAAATCTTACATTATGGGGTGCTGTGTGGGCCCAGTGCCTGTTTTGCACCCACTTTGGCAGGAAAAGGTGCGTTTCGGAACTTGCACCGATCTACCTCTGCTTCAGGATGTTGTGTAACAAAACTGCAACGTTGAGCTTATGGCAGGGGTACTGGGAAAGCCTGTGAGTGGTATAGGCATTCACACAAGGGACACAGGGGAAAACGACAGAGAAATATGTCGCTTCATACCTGCTGCGATTTCCAGCCTGTTTCTGTGCCCAGAGCCCAGAGCTGCAGTATCAAATTAAGCTCATTACAAAATCGAAATAGAGCCAAATGGCGGCCTGGTGGAGATTTGGTGATGAGCTTCTTACCAATACCTGCGGTGATTTCAGCTGGAGCGTTTTCTGCCCCATCTAACATCTCATTTTTGCACCAGAGTTGCGGGCAGACTTATCAAAAGCATTAAATTTACAGGGCGCAGTTTGGTGCAGTGTGTGAGCAATCGTGTCTGTGTTTGTACCATTTACATTCCCCAATATTCAAGTTGTAAGTCACTGGGTCTTTCTGCCTGCATTCTTTGCAGACATTTAATGAAACGTCAGCGACCAAACGCAACTCTCAGGTCCCGAAATGGTGGAGT